>Ga0210099_1000566_pt1 | contig 11747 bp, 6 predicted proteins | sample Joice_ThreeSqA_D_4_FD_184872 | JGI IMG/M metagenome (GOLD analysis project Ga0210099, IMG submission 184872) | Wetland microbial communities from San Francisco Bay, California, USA, that impact long-term carbon sequestration - Joice_ThreeSqA_D2... | ecosystem: Environmental > Aquatic > Marine >...
CGCCTACGCCGGGCCCACCGAGGTCTACGTGGACGAGTCGATCCGATACGCGGCAGCGCCGCTGCAATCCTACGGGACCTGGGTCTACGTGCGCGGCGTGCGAGCCTGGCGGCCCCACGTCGGGTACGGCTGGCGTCCCTACTCCCGCGGTCGCTGGCGATACACGCCCACCGGCCTGTTCTGGGTGTCCTACGAGCCCTGGGGCTGGGTGCCCCACCACTATGGCAACTGGGACCTCGTGCCGGGATACGGCTGGGTCTGGTTCCCGGGACGGCGATTCGCCTCCGCCTGGGTGTTCTGGTACTGGGGCCCGCGGTACGTGGGCTGGGTGCCCTGGGGGTACTACTCGAACCACTACGGCGGCCGGTACGGACTGTCCTTCGCCGTGTATGGCTGGGCGGGCGGCCCGGCGGCCCGCTTCGGTGACTGGTGCTTCACGCCCCTCAACCGGTTCGGCCACCGTCACCAGCAGAGATACATCCGGACGGGAAGGGCACTCGGCCGCGACGGAGATCGCATCGAGAAGGGGATCATCACGACGGACACTCGCCGGCTGACGCCCGGTCACTGGACGTCACCGGACCAGGTCGACCGGATGCTGACGCTCGATGACGGCGGAAAGCACTTCGAGCCCGAGGACGTCAGTCCGTTCGTGTACCGGGAGAAGGACGCGCGGCTTCCCGAGCGGCGCGGCACGTCGACCGCTCAGCGGTCCGATCCGGCGCGTCCGTCGATCGATCCGGTGCGCACGACGCGCGCGGTGGAGCTGGCGTCCACGCCGCGCGAAATGAGGCCGCGCGACATCGCGACTGGAGAGATCACGACCAGGGACCCGAAGCCCCGGGACATCACGCCGAGGGATACGGGACCGCGCGTCATCACGCCGCGCGAAATGACACCGCGCGACGTCGCGCCGCGCGAGATCAAGGCCAGGGACCCGAAGCCCCGGGACATCGCGCCGAGGGATACGGGACCGCGCGTCATCACGCCGCGCCAGCCGACGACGCGCGAGAAGGCGCAGCGAGCGGTCGACCAGCGCGCCTCGATCGATCCGGTGCGCACGACGCGCCCGGTGCGGGTCGCTCCGAGCGCCCCCCGAGGTCTTGAGCGCCCGAGCGCAGGGGGCACGGCCCGCAAGCCGACTCGGTCCAAGCCTCCTGAAGCGGTCCGGCGCACGAGCCCTGTCGGCTCTCCGTCGCCCCGGCGCGTCGGCCCCGCTAAGGCGGCGCCTGGATCGGTGCGGTCCCCGAGCCGATCGAAGACGACCTCCCCGGCGAGTCCGCGCAAGACCAGGTCCCGGTAGCCTGACCGCCGCGCCGCGCCCATCCCCGTGAGGCGCTTGTCGCTGTCACAGGGGTGGGCGAAGTTGCGCGCATGGCATTCGAGATCCGCCCGCACCCCGACTTCTCCTGGTCCCAGAGCCGGCGCTCCACGTTCCGTGAGTGCCCCCGCAAGTACTACTGGCACTACTACGGTTCGCATAACGGGTGGCTGGATGATGCCCCGGCGGAATCCCGACGGGCCTGGATGCTCAAGAAGATCACGAATCTCCACATGGTGCTCGGCACGATCGTGCACGAGCTCGCGTCGGAGTCGATCCTCCGGGTGCGCGGCGGGGGCGCCGTGCCGGCGGCAGCGGACCTCATCCAGGAAGGCCGCGCGAGGCTGAACCGGGCCTGGCTGATGTCGCAGCAGCGGGAGGAGTGGGAGCGCCGCCCCGGCTCGCTGACCATGCTGATGGAATTCTACCGCGGGTCGGGGCCCCCGCGGGACTTGATCGAGACCATCCGGGACAAGCTCTACACCTGCCTGCGTCACCTCATGTCATCGGAGAGCTTCAGGGAGGCCGTCGAGGCCCCGATGGTCGAGGTGAAGGAGGTGGATCGGCTGGACTTCATCGAGCTGGACGGGGTGAAGCTGTATGCCCAGCCCGACCTGCTCTACCGGCTCGGCGACGCCTGGCGCATCGTCGACTGGAAGACGGGAGCCCGCCACGAATCGCACGCGCCGCAGCTCCGGACCTATGCCGTGTATCTCCGGGAGCGCGGCGACCTTCCCGGCGGGCCGGCGATCGGACGGCTCGAGTACCTCGGCTCGGGGGAGGGCACCAGCCTGCCGATCTCGGACCGGGAGTGCGCGGAAGAGCGCCAGCGGATCGCCGACAGCGTCGACGCCATGCGCACCTACCTGACCGACCCGGTTCGAAACGAGGCCCTCCCGCGCGATCGGTTTCCGCTGCGCGAGGACACCCGCAGATGTCCTGCCTGCCCGTTCTACGAGTTGTGTGAGGACGAGCTGCTGGAGGTCGGCACCTCGGGACCCTTCTGATCACTCCGTCACGGAATGGACCCGGCCTGAGGTGACGAGCCGGGACATCGCGCGTATGTTGAGGACGTCCCGACCCGGGCGGCGCCGATCGCGCCGCCAACTCCGAGGCTGAACAAGAGGAGGTCCGCATGAAGCGATGGATCCTGGCGTCGCTCACCGTACTGATGTTGTGGCCGGCGAGTGCCGCCGCGCAGGACGAGGAAGCAGGTCCCACCTGGTGGGTGGTGTTCTCCGAGCATGTCTCGCCGGCCAACTCGGCGGCGTTCGAGGCGGCCAGCACCGAGTTCAACTCGGTCATCAAGGCTAACGCGCCCGCCGACATGGTCTTCTACACCCTCTCGGGTTCCGAGACCGGCTACATGTACGCCGTGCCGATGACGGGCATGGAAGACTTCATGAAACTGAACCAGCAGTGGATGGGCATGATCGAGAAGATCGGCTGGGACAAGTGGGAGGCAATGTCCGCCAAGTCCGATCCGATGGTCGAGTACCGCGAGACCAATTTCTACGTCGAGATGCCGGACCAGTCCTACCATCCCGAGGGTTTCGAGGAGAGCATGGGCGACCAGATGCTGCGTCACATGGACTACCTCTATCCGACCGCGGGCATGGAGGACGAGTTCGGCGATCTGATGAAGGAGTGGGTCGCGCTCTACAAGGAAAACGGGATCGAGACTGGCTGGACCGCCTACCAGGCCGTCACAGGCGAGGATCTGCCCATGGTGGTGCTCATCACGCCTGCCGAGAGCACGGGCGACTACTACGTGATGAGCGACAAGGTCGACGAGATGCTCGGAGATGCCGGCAAGCAGCTGATGCAGAAGTCGGTGGCCATGATGAGGAAGTTCAGGTACACGGATGCGTGGGCCCGCCCGGAGCTCTCCGTGGTGCCCGACGACATGTAGGACCTTTCCCCGCGTGCCGGTTCCCGGCCGCGAACGAAGCGAAACGAAGCCCGCGAGCGCCGAGTCAGGCGCCGCGGGCTTCAGTTGGTCAGGACGACTTTCCCGAGGTTCTTCCGAGCGTGGATGTACCTGTGCGCTTCCACGGCCCCGTCCCGGGTCAGCGGAAACGTGCAGTCGAGGACCGGCTTCAGCTCGCCGGCCTCCACGCCGGCATAGATCTTCTCCAGGCCGCGCAGGAGAAGTCCCTCTCTCTCCTGCAGGTGAAGCAGGTGGACCCCGGAGATGCCGATGCACGGCTGCACGAGGTCCATCGGATGGATCCGTGGCGTGCGCAGCCAGGCCAGGGCGGCGCGCGGCCAGTTCTTGCGGTCGGTCGGGAGGGCGGAGCTCAGACCGTAGAACACGATGCGCCCGAGCGGCGCGAGCAGCCGCCGGCAGGCCGCGGTGGCCGCCCCGCCCGTAGCGTCGAGTGCCACGTCCAGCTCGCGGGCGCCGAGCAGCCGCTCCACTTCCGGCTCCCAGTCTCCGCGTGAGTCGAAGCATGCTTCCGCGCCCAGCTCACCGGTCACGAAGGCACGCTTGTCGGGCGTTCCGGCCGTCCCGATCACGCGGAGTCCGTCCCGGACGGCGAGCTGGACGGCCGCCGAGCCCACCCCACCGGCCGCGCCGAGCACGAGCACCGTCTCTCCGGAGCGCACGCGAGCACACTCCGACAGGCAGACCCAGGCCGTCAGGAAGACGACCGGCACCGCGGCCGCCTCGGGGGGAGACATCCGGTCCGGATAGTGGAACAGGTTGCGCGTCGGGACGATGATGTCGTGCGCATAGCCCCCGTGCCGGATCAGTCCGACCGCGCGGTCTCCCGGCCTCCAGTCCTCCACGCCATCCCCGACGGCCACGATCTCCCCGGCGACCTCGAATCCGGGGCTGTACGGACGGGGCGGAACGGTGTCGTAGAGCCCGGCGCGCATGAACAGGTCCGCGAAGTTGATTCCGGCGGCGCGCACCCGGAGGTGCACCTCGTCCGGGCCCGGCCCGGGGAGAGGAATATCCCTCTCGACAAACACTTCCGGCGCCCCGTGGCGCTCGATGCGGACGGCTCGGGTGGTGTTCTGTGACAAGCTGGGACTCCTGTGTCCTGAATCGGGTGGCCGGCTCCGGCCCCGGCCGCGAAGCAATGGTCGCAGGATGCGCCTCCGGCAATGCAGCGGCCAGTGCCGGCCGCGAACGGCCAGCCGTTCCCCCCGCGAACGGGGCGACGCATATTGGCCGGCCGCGTCCTGCTTTCGGCCCGGGAATGGAGGCGCCAGCTGAATCCGCTCACCCTCGGCATCGCCGGCTACATCTTCGTTCAGTTCGCGATCGGACTGTACGTCTCGCGGCGGATTCGGACCGAGGACGACTACCTCGTCGCCGGCCGCTCGCTGGGCCCCGGGCTGACCACCTTCACCGTGTTCGCCACCTGGTTCGGAGCGGAGACGTGCGTCTCGGCGGCGGGGCTCGCCTACGCCAACGGGCTGATCGGCGCGTCGGCCGAGCCCTTCGGCTACGGGCTGTGCATCATCGTCCTCGGGCTGTTCCTGGCGGTTCCCCTCTGGAGGATGCGTCTCTCGACGCCGGCCGATTTCTTCCGTATCCGCTACTCGCCGGCCGTCGAGCGGCTGACGGTGCTGCTGATGGTGCCCACCTCCGTGTTCTGGGCGGCGGCCCAGGTGCGCGCCTTCGGCCACGTCCTGTCGGCGGCATCCGGGCTCGAGGTCGAGGTGACGATCGCCGTGGCGGCCATCGTGGTCATCGTGTACACGGCAGTCGGCGGCCTGCTCGCCGTGGCCTGGACCGACCTGGTGCAGGGCATCGCGTTGATCGTCGGGCTCGTCGTCCTCGCCGCGGGGGTGGTCCTGGCCGTCGGGCCGGAGACCTTCACGGCGATCCCGCCCGAGAGACTGCGCCTGTTCGGCGGCGGTGAGCGCCCCCTGCTCGAGACGCTGGAAGTGTGGACCATCCCCGTGCTCGGCTCGCTGACGGCGGCCGAACTGATCACCCGGGTCATCGCGGCGCGCAGCCCGCAAGTCGCGAAGGGAGCCACGCTGGCGGGGGGTGGCGGTTACCTGCTGGTGGGGCTCATACCGGTCGCGATGGGACTCCTGGCCGGCGTCATCATGCCCGGCGTGGCGGAGCCCGAGCAGGTGCTTCCTCTGCTCGCCCAGACGTACCTGCCGACGGCCCTCTACGTGGTGTTCGCCGGGGCACTCGTCTCCGCGATCCTGTCCACGGTGGACAGCGCGCTGCTGGTGGCCGGCTCGCTGGCCTCCCACAACCTCATGGTGCCGCTTCTACCCGGCCTCTCCGAGCGCGGCAAGGTCCGCTTGGCCCGTATCGCGGTAGCCGTGTTCGGAGTGGTCGCGTGGTACCTGGCCACGCGCGCGAACGCCGTGTACGACCTGGTGGAGACCGCTTCGGCGTTCGGGAGTGCCGGAATCGTGACGGTCGTGGGAATCGGGCTCTTCACCCGGTTCGGAGGGACCGCGGCCGCCCTGGCGGCCCTGCTCGCCGGCGTCACGGCCTGGGTGCTCGGCGCCTATGTCCTGGAGTTTCCGTATCCGTATCTGACCTCGCTTGCCTGCGCGGCAACCTGCTATGTGGTCGTGGGGCTCGTGTGGCCCGGCCGCCGCGAAATCCGGGCTCCCGAGCCCGACGATCGGAGGTGACGCCGGCCACGCGCATCTGTATCGTAGGAGGGCGAGGGGAGAGCAGGGAACCGGATCCACGACGGGGCGATCCCGTCCTCAGACCGGAGCGCGCCATGTGTGACGAAGACGGCGGAAACGTCGGACGACGGGGCCTCACCCGGAGGACGTTCGTCGGACGGGCGGCGGCGGGGGCGGTGGCCGCCTCGGCCTTCTCCCTGGCGCCGCCGCGCCTGGCCGCGAGCCGGGGACCGGCTGGTCCGCCGTCGGGAGGTTCCGGGCGCAACTCGCATTATCCGTCGAACCGGCAACCCCTCGTTCCGAGCGCCTACGTTCCTCTGCCCCTCGGGTCGGTGAGGCCCGCCGGATGGCTGGACGTGCAGCTGAGGGGGTGGGCCGAAGGGATGACCGGCCGGCTGGACGAGGTGTGGCCCGACGTGGGGCCGGACAACGGTTGGCTCGGTGGGCCCGGCGACATCTGGGAGCGCGGCCCCTATTGGGTGGACGGGCTGCTTCCGCTCGCGTACGTGCTCCAGGACCAGCGGCTCATCGACAAGGCGAACGTGTGGGTGGAAGCGGCGATCGCGAGCCGCAAGCCGAGCGGTTACTTCGGACCGAGCGGCGAGCGCCCCCAGCCCCGCAGCACTCGATCGGTGCCGGGCGAGGACTGGTGGCCTCACATGATCGTGCTGAAGATCCTCCAGAATCATCACGAGGCCACGGGAGACGAGCGCGTCATCGAGCTGATGCGCGACTACTTCCGGTTCCAACTCCGCGAGCTGCCGTCGAAACCGCTCGGGTACTACACGTGGTGGGGAAAGCAAAGGGGTGGGGAGAACCTGGCGAGCGTCCACTGGCTGTACAATCGGACCGGAGACGCGTTTCTCCTCGATCTCGGAGAGATCCTGCACGAGCAGACCGAGCGCTGGGCGACCCGCCCGCTGGAAGATCCCGGTCGTTGGCACGGGGTGAACACCGCCATGGGGATCAAGCAGCCCGGCGTCCGGTACGCCCGGACCGGCGCGCCGGAGGACTGGGCGGCCGTGGACCGGCTGATCGGATGGCTGATGGCGAACCATGGCCAGCCGCAGGGAATCTGGTCGTGCGACGAGGAGCTGCACGGAACCGATCCCCGCCAGGGAGTCGAGACCTGCACGGTGGTGGAGTACATGTTCAGCCTCGAGAGCCTGCTCGCCATCGGCGGCGACCTGCGCCACGCGGAGATCCTCGAGCGCGTGGCGTACAACGCGCTTCCGGCCGCCCTGAGTCCTGAGTTCGGCGGCCGCCATTACTACCAGCGCCCGAATCAGGTCGCGTGCACCCTGGGCAGGCGGAGCTTCACCGTGCGGCACGAGGACGACACCCTGATCGGCCTCGTGACCGGCTACGGCTGCTGCACCGCCAACCTGCACCAGGGCTGGCCCAAGTTCGTGCAGCACATGTGGTTCGCGACTCCGGACGACGGACTCGCGGCCCTCGTGTACGGTCCGTGCGAAGTCACGGCCCGCGTGGGCGACGGAACCGAGATCACGCTCGTCGAGCAGACGGACTATCCGTTCGACGAGACCGTCCGGATCACCTACCACGGCCCGTCCGGGACGCGGTTTCCGCTCCACCTGCACGTTCCGTCGTGGACGGACGGCCCCACGGTGCGAGTGCCGGGAGAGTCGCTCGCGATTCCCTCTCCGGGCGGTACGCACCGGATCGAGCGCGCGTGGAGCGACGGTGACCGGATCGAGCTCGTGTTGCCCATGAGCGTCCGTTCCTCCCGCTGGCACGAGAACTCGGTCGCGCTCGAGCTCGGACCGCTGCTCCTCGCCCTGCCCGGTCAGGAGGAGTGGAGCCAGGTCGGTGGTGGTGAACCGTTCGGCAGTTGGGAGATCCGGACGGCGGACCCCTGGAACTACGGGATTCGCGCCGACGATATCGAAGCGCCCGAGGAGGGCTTCAGGGTCGTTCGCGGAGGAGTGCCGGAGCAGCCGTGGGCTTCGAACAGCGCTCCGGGAAAGCTGCCCGCGGGTCCGCCGGTCCGCGTGGAGTGCGTCGGTCGCCGGGTCGACGAATGGCAGCCGTATGGCGTGGATACGGGTCCGATGCCGTGGAGTCCGATCCGATCCGGCCACGCCGACGAGCCGCTGGTCCTGGTTCCCTACGGGAGCGCCAAGATGAGGATCTCATCGTTTCCCGTCGTTACCTGAAGCGGAAAGCCCGCGTGACCTGTTGATCGGGTGCGGGCCGGGGATCAATGGGACAACAGGGAGGCCGGGATCTCCGCGCGCGGGAATCCCGGCCCTTCCATTTCGAGCCGCAGGCCGACGCCTCCGGCCCCCTGGAAGAATTCGAGATCGATCGGATGCCACCCGGCCTGTAGCGCGATCCAGGCGGTTCGGGTCTCCATGCCGTGAATTCCGTCGTTGTCCAGTTCGAGCTCGCCGACCATCAGCCGGCTGCCGTCGTCTGACGTAAGGTGGAAGGCGTACACTCCGGTCTCGGGCGCCCGGACGAAGCCGGTGAAGCGCAGCGCGTATCTCTCCGTGCGGCCCGCCACATCCGCGAGGACCCGATCCACCGTCAGCGTCTCGTCGGCACTCAGCCCGACGAAGTCGGGCAGCTCGCGCCACGAGCCATCGTGGTCGAACACGTCGACGACGAGCCCGGCCCGCGCCACCGAATCGACGGACACGGACGGCTCGGGCACCGCCCTCGTGGCACGGAAGGTCGCGGTGCGGCTCGCCGTCCCGTCCGTCCACCACGATCGCACCCGAATATCGGTCGTCTCGGCGATCTCGATCGGACCCTCGTAGGCGGGAGAGTCGGCCGTCGGCTCCGATCCGTCCAGCGTGTAGCGGATGAGGGCGCCCGGGATCGCGCCCGCCGGCTCACGAAGCCGGATCAGAGCCGCGTCCAGGAAGATCGGGGCGGCGCGGTCGACGACCGGCGGCAGGTAGCCCCGGTTCGCCTTCCGTACCCACGCCGAGTCCATCTTCGCGATCTCGCGGTCGTAGGTGAGGAGGCCGTTGTTCTCGGTCTCCACGTCCGTGATCTGCGTGTAGATCGAGGCGCTGAGGCCGCGGCCGGCGGCCGCCTCGCGGATCGTGTTCATGAAGGCCTCGTACTCCGTCGCGAGGCTCTCGACGTCCGGGAACAGGTCGTAGCCCCAGCCCGTCTCCCGCCACGTGTGGCCCGGGACGTTGAAGCCGAGGCCGCCGAACTCGCCCTGTACCGCCGCGCGGTGGACCTCCGGGTCCGGCGGCTCGGGGGGCGGATAGTGATGGCGATCCAACACGTCGCCCCCTCCCATGTCGTTCCACCCGCTCGCCTGGTTCACCGGCCGCGTCCCGTCGAGCTCACGGACCAGCGCCACGATGCGATCGGAATCGTACTGGCCCCACCCCTCGTTGAACGGCACCCACATCACGATGCTCGGGTGATTTCGCAGCGACCGGATCATCGCGGCGAGCTCGTGCTCGAACTGCTCGGCGGCCGCCGGGTCCGTCGTCTCGTCGGAGCCTGAATTCGTGAGGGGGATCGAGGCGCTCGGCATGTCCTGCCACACCAGGATCCCCATCCGGTCGCACCACGAATAAAAGGTCCTCGGCTCCACCTTCACGTGCTTGCGCAGCATGTTGAAGCCCATCGCCCGCGTCATCTCGAGATCGTGCACCAGGGCTTCCTCGGTGGGTGCCGTGTACAGTCCGTCGGGCCACCAGCCCTGATCCAGCAGGCCGTATTCGAACAGGGGACGCCCGTTCAGGAAGAGGCGTCGGACACCCACGCTGTCTCGCCGCACCGCGATCGAGCGCATGCCGAAGTAGCTGGACACGGAGTCTCCGCTGGCCAGCCGGACGTGCAGGTCGTACAGGAAGGGATCGTCCGGCGACCAGAGACGCGGATCGGGGATCAGGAGAACGAGCGCCTCGCCGATCGCGCCCTCCGCCTCGGCAACGGAACTCCCACCCGCGGAGGCGACGGCGCGGACGCGCGCGCCGTCGGATGTTCCCTCGGAGCACACGCGGAGCACGACACGCGACGAGTCCACGTCCGTCTCGATGTCCAGGCCCGTGATGTGCGCCACCGCCACCCGCTCGAGCCAGACCGTTTGCCAGATGCCGGTCACGGCGGTGTACCAGATGCTGTGCGGCGCGCGGACCTGTTTGCCGCGGGGTTGTTCGCCCGCGTCGGTCGGATCCCAGACGGACACTACCAGCTCCTGTGTGCCCCCCGGGCGCAGCGCATCCGTGATGTCGAGCGTGAACGGATCATAGCCGCCGCGATGTTCGCCCACGCGACGGCCGTTCACGAACACGGCGGCCTCCCAGTCCACCGCACCGAAATGGAGCAGCAGCCGGGTGTCCGGGCGCACTCTTGCCTCGAAGGTCCGGCGGTACCAGAGCCGTTCCCCCTCCATCACCGGTCGATGCACGCGACTGAGCTGTGACTCGATGGCAAACGGGACCAGAATCCGTCCGTCCCACACGTCAGGGCGGGGCGCGCCACGGTCGCGCACGGCGTACTGCCACCAGCCGTTCAGGTTCTGCCACTCGGGTCGCACGAACTGCGGTCGCGGATACTCGGGCAGGGGGAGCGCGGTGTCGACGTCCGCGGCCCAGCGGGTCACGAGCTGTGGCGGAACGGTCTGCGCGACCGCGGAGGCTCCGTAAATGGTGCTCGCGCACGCGGCGCAGAGCAGGGAGCCGTGGAGGAATCCGGCAAGATCGTTGCGCATGATGTGTCCGAGGGTAACGAGGGTTCGCGTTGGAAACTGCGGCGCGAGCGCGCCGGACACCATAGCGGTCGTTTCCGTGCGGGCGGCGCCGGCAGGTCGTAGCTTTCTCGAGGTCGCCTCCGGACGGACCCCGCCTCAGCACGGAGCACACGATGTCGTTGCTCGATCGTCGTCGGTTTCTCGCCCGTGTGGCCACTGGCACGTCCGCCTGGGCCGTGGCCGGCATGGCCGGGCTCGGTCGGACGGGGCGGAGGTCGGAGCCCGAGGCCGGCCTGGGTATGACCGCACTCCCGCCGGGTCTCGCCGACCCGGCCTTCCGCCCGCTTCCGCTCGGGGCGATCCGCCCGCGCGGCTGGCTCGCGCGTCAGCTGAGGATCCAGGCGGACGGCCTCACCGGCCACCTCGACGAGTTCTGGCCCGATGTCGGACGCAGCCAGTGGTTCGGCGGAGATGCCGAGGGCTGGGAGCGGGCGCCATACTGGCTGGACGGCACGATTCCGCTCGCGTGGGTGCTCGACGACGGCGCGCTCAAGACCAAGGTCGCGGCGCATGTGGACGAAATCGTCCGGCGCCAGCGGCCGGACGGCCTCTACGGGCCCGTGGCTGCCGCACCCGTGGACCGACCGTACGATCTGTGGGCCATCCTGCTCGCCAACAAGATGCTCGTGCAGCATCACGAGGCCACGGGCGATGAGCGCACGTTCCACGCGGTGGAGGCGAGCCTGCGGTCGCTCGTGTCGAGTGTCGCGCGCACGCCGCTGTTCGGGTGGGCGAAGTACCGCTGGTTCGAGGGCCTGATCCCCATCTACTACGTGTACGAGCGCACGGGCGCGCCCTGGCTCCTGGACCTGGCGCGCACGCTGCGCGCACAGGGAACCGACTACGCCGCCCTCTACGCCGGAGACGCCGTCACCGCTCCCACGCCGCGACGGGGGCGGTGGACCTGGGACAAGCACGTCGTGAACACGGCCATGGCGCCGAAGGCCGCGGCCTTGTCGTGGCGACTCGATCGGCAGGCGGGCGATCGGGAGTTCCCAGCGCGCATGCTCGCCGTCCTGGATCGCTACCACGGACAGGTCACCGGGATGTTCTCGGGCGACG
>Ga0210099_1000567_pt1 | contig 11726 bp, 8 predicted proteins | sample Joice_ThreeSqA_D_4_FD_184872 | JGI IMG/M metagenome (GOLD analysis project Ga0210099, IMG submission 184872) | Wetland microbial communities from San Francisco Bay, California, USA, that impact long-term carbon sequestration - Joice_ThreeSqA_D2... | ecosystem: Environmental > Aquatic > Marine >...
GCCGAAATCTCCGGCTCATCCCCCTGGACGTTGATGAAGATATCGAGATCGTTTACTACCCGGGGGCGCCCTACTTTCAGGATCTCCATCATCGACGCGGAATCCGCCAACTTGGCTGAATACAAAACCAAAGGGTTCTCATCGTCACTGCTGTGCACATAAGTCTTCAGCAGATCGGTCTTTGCATCATAGATCGCCACCGAAATACGGTCGATAAAATCAAAGCGTTCCTTCAACAATCCATGGACATAAGAAATCTTGTCCGGCAAAGGCAATTTGCCGTTCAATGCAGCAAGGACATCTTCATGCTCAAACATGGTTATAGAAGTTATTTCGCAAAATATACGGGATGTAGTGTATCCGACCTGAACAGCAGGTCAAAGGATTCGTCCTGATTCGGGTATCGCCTTCAGGTTTTGGTCTCTTTAGCATTCCACTTGTAGCACAGGTACTGCTCCACCGACCGCAATTCAAAAATATAAAAAAGAACTTGCCTAAACCTACCGTTTTAGTCGATTATAATTACCATAGCAATTGTTCGCGGTTGTCATGACCGGAACTCGATTTCCGTTAAACTATTCACCGAACAAGGAGAAGCGCATGAAAAATCCACTGGATTCACTATGGGGCACGGTAATCACCGGACTCGTACTTACTTTAATATTGTTTATTCTCGTTAAAAATCTTTCGGGGAGCTAACATGGAACTTATACCGGCATTGGTGAGATGGCTGCATTTTATGGCAGGCGTGATGTGGATCGGCCTGCTTTACTACTTCAATTTCGTACAGGCTGCCGCGATGAAGGATGCCGCCGCTGACGGCACCGCCGCAGGCATCAGCAAACATGTTGCCCCGCGCGCACTGTATTACTTTCGCTGGTCTGCTCTGCTTACCTGGCTTGCGGGTGCAGCACTGCTCGGCGGACATTTCGCTGATGCCTTCACTCTGCGCCACGGCTATGCACCGATCGGTATCGGCGCATGGCTGGGCACGATCATGTTGTTCAATGTTTGGGTCCTGATATGGCCCAACCAGAAAAAGATCCTTGGCATGATTCCGGCCAGCGATGAGGAAAAGAACAAGGCACGCCGCGTTGCATTCCTCGCGTCACGCACCAACACCATGCTGTCCATTCCCATGTTGTTCATGATGGGCGCGAGCGGCATGTTCCATACCCCGGTGTTCTAGCAACGCTTCATGTCGGAACGTAACATCCGTGCACGGCGGCTTCGGTCGCCGTATTGCTTTTGTTGTGAATCAAATTGTGGCGTATCATAACTCCGACCCCAATCTGATGGGTGATGAGAATCAGAACAGATTCCCCTGCCCGCCCGGGTTCGGCCTGGCGAATCTATCCGTATCGAGAGTACGATCTTCCTTATTGAAACCCATCCGCTCACCGGCCTTGACGAAGCGCTGCTCAAGCAGATCGGCGAACTGGCCCTGCCCGCGGAAACGGCTGCCGAACCGTGGATCGTTCTCGCGCCCGCTGCGCATTTCGCGCATCCGGTTCATCACATGCCCGGCCTTCAACGGATAATGCGTGCTTAACCAATCCTTGAACAAATCCTTCAATTCGTAAGGCAGGCGCAGCAGGATATAACCCGCGCTGCGCGCGCCGTGCTGATGTGCGGCTTCAAGTATCTTTTCCAGCCCGGAATCGGTCAGGAACGGGATCACCGGTGCGATTATCACACCGCACGGCACGCCAGCGTCGTTCAGTGCCTGGATGGCGTGCAACCTGCGTTGCGGCGATGCGGCGCGCGGTTCCAACCTGCGCGCCAGCTCACCGTCCAGCGTCGTCACCGAAATGAACACTTGCACCAGATTATCGCCTGCCAACCGGGTCAGCACATCGAGGTCGCGCTCGACCAGCGCGGACTTCGTCACAATCGAGACCGGATGCCTGTACTCCGCCATCACCTCAAGTATCTGCCGCGTGATCTTCCATACTCGCTCGATCGGTTGGTAGGGATCGGTATTGGAACCGAGCGCGATCGGCGAACATCGGTAGGAAGGTTTGGCCAGTTCCTCTCGCAACAGTTTTGACGCCTCCGGCTTGGCAAAAAGTTTGCTCTCGAAGTCCAGACCCGGCGATAGATTCATGTAGGCGTGCGAAGGACGCGCATAGCAATAGATGCAACCATGTTCACAACCACGATAGGCGTTGATCGATAGCTCGAACGGAATGTCTGGTGACTTCTGGTGTTGCAGGACGCTCTTCGCGTGCTCCACCGTCACCGTGGTTCTGAACGGCGGCAGTGCCTCGTCCGCCCTGTCCCAGCCATCGTCGACATGCTCGCGCACCACATTCTCGAAGCGCCCTTCGATCTGCAATGTTGCGCCGCGGCCTTTGTTAGCTACGTGCTTCACTTGGTCTCCGCCCAAAAGAACGTTCGTTCTGCGCGAACTATATGCCTCGGAATGCGGCCATGTCAAACCGAAGCGTTGCGCTCGTTTAATTGGGAGTTTAAAGTGACGCCATGCTTGTTCAAAGGCGCATCGAACCGCACATTTAGTGTGTCCGCCAAATGTCAGGGCATAATATGGACGCTGAAAATACACATCAGGTTTTCGACTGGCTCTGGACTTCCGGCCAGCTATCCGAGCAGGACATTTCGCGCCTGCCCGGACTCGGCATCGAAGCGGTCATCAACCTGGCTCTGCCGACGTCTTCAAACGCGCTGCCCGGCGAGGCTGAATTCATTACGCGACATGGAATCGCCTACATACATATACCAGTGGAGTGGGAACGGCCCGAGCTTCACCAATTGGCGCAATTCTTCGGTGCACTTAAAGCTTTCGAAGGTCGAAACGTCTGGGTGCATTGCGCCAAGAACATGCGCGTGTCCGCTTTCATCTATCTATACCGGAAGCTGCGCCTGGCAGAAAGTGACGGGGCCGCAGCTCATCCGATGCAGGAAGTCTGGGTGCCGAATGAAATCTGGAAAACATTCATACGCAATGCTGTGAACGGCTACCCCGCATTCGAGCGGGACTGCGCAAATACGCGCGGGCCATTGGCTCCACGTTAAATCGAACACCATGACACGCTTCTCACCTGGTTTTGTTGTGGGTATAGTTGTTACTATTATGGCTGCGCTTTTGCTTCGTCCCTTGGCGCCATGTCGGGGAACAGGATATTCAAGGAGGATACATTGACAACGATTTCCAATTCGCCACCCCTTCAGGTTACTGATCAAGAGGGCCCGGTCATGCTGGCAAATTTCGCCGGGTCAAGCAATACCGTTGCAATACTGGATGACAAAGTTATTGATCAACTTTTTTCGCTATGCCGCAATGCAAGAACGGAAGCGCTGAAGGCTGGGGACAATGCGAGTGCAACGCTCGAGCTTTGCACCGCGCTGGAAGGTATACTCAAGCCATACCGGAAAATGCGGGACGAATACCAGCACAGACTGGAGGTCGAGCTTGAACGGGAAGATGCAGAACAGAGACTGCAAGATGTGCAAAATGATATTCAGAAATCCGCGCCATCCCGATAGAATAGGCCGGCCCTGTACTCAACAGCATCACACCTCGTCCAACATCCCGTTTGCGAACACCAGCGCGCTCCTTACCGCCTTATCCGCGTAAACTGATCGCATCGCATCGCGATATTCCCTCATCTGCACGCCATGACGTGTTGGATCGTCTGCATCGCCCAGCTTGTAGTCCAACACCCACACTTCGTCGTCGAATTCCACCAGCCGGTCGATGCGTTTCAGTTCGCCCTGCGCATTGACATAGGGCATCTCGTTGCACGCGCTTTGATACTGCTTGGGATCGAAGAAGCGCGCGAGTTGTTTTGATGCAAGCAGTTGTTGGGCGTGTTGCCACAGCACGTCGATCTCTTCGTCCGGGATGGCAAGACGTTGCTGCAGTTCCGTCTTGTCTACCGCCTTGCCATCAGTGAGATGTTGCAGCAATGCATGCAGCCAGATGCCGCGCTGCTGTTGCATCGTGTTGCGGTCGGCGCGCCTGCCGGTGGGGATGATAGCGGGCAAAGTCACTTTCGGTTCGGCATTTTTCTGCTCTGTGCTGGCGGCAGGAATATTCTTGAGCAATGGATTGGTCTGCTCACTGACCACCGCCACGATACGGTCATACCACGATGGCGATGACTTCTTCAGTTCCTTTGCTTCGCCCCTGCTGTTGCCGCTGACGATCAGCGCCTGCTGTGCGCGGGTCATCGCGACGTAGAGCAGGTTCATCTCTTCGCGCGCCTGTTGCGCGGCATCCAGATCGAACAACGGCGCGCGCTTCCTGCCACGCGAGGCCTGGTCGGCATAAAGTGAAAAATGGGCGGGCGCCGCGGACTCCGGCGGCCAGGCCAGCAGCACATCGTTGCCTTCGCGGTGCTTTCCTTCCGCATTCGCATCCAGCAGCCAGACGATGGGCGCCTCCAACCCCTTGGCCTCGTGCACGGTGTAGATGCGCACCGCGTTGCCGACGCTGCCGAGTTTGCCCTCGTCGGGCGCGTCGTCGCGGCCGTCGCGCAACTCGCGCAGTTCCTGCAAAAAGCGCGGCAGGCTGGGATAGCGCCCGGCATCGACGCTCAGGGCAATCTCCATGAAGGCGTGCAGGTTGGCTGTGACCTTGGCACGCATCTCGGATGGCAGCACTGCGGCGTAACGCGCCAGCACGTCGCCCTCGAAATAGATGCGGTCGAGCAGGTCGTGCACCGGCAGCTTGTCGGCCAGCGCGAGCCAGTTTTTCAGCAATTCGCGCGCGCGCTGCAATGCGGGAGACGGTGCTACCAACCGTTGAAGGCGGAACCACCAACTAGTCTTGTCCCCCTCACCCACTCCCACAAGGGGAGAGGGAGTATTTTGAGCAAGTTGCATCAGGTCTTCATCGCTGCACGCAAAGATCGGCGTGCGCAGCACCTGCGCGAGCGCGAGGTCGGCGAAAGGTGTGATCAGGAAGGTCAACAGCGCCTGCACGTCAGCCGCTTCCAATGTATCGAGCAGTCCGCCGCGCCGCGAGCTGATAAAGGGGATATGTCTCGCGCGCAGGGATTCTTCGTACACGGCAAGATGCGTGCGCCCTCGTACCAGCACCATGATGTCGCTGTATGCAGCGCGCCGTTCTATCTTTCGTTTTGTTTCTGTTTCATGGTCAGTCACCAGCCAGTCGGAAGTGATGGTTTGCAGCGTGTCGGCGAAGCGATCGGCTTCCTTGTGGCGCGCACCCTCTCCGGCTTCGTCCCGCTTCGTGGTCAGCGGATCCCGCAGAACGAGGGTGGCGTTATCCTTTGCCGCCTCCTCATTTTGATCGGCCTCCTCGAGGGGCAGCACCATCACATGACCCGGCAGGTCATATTGATGGGTCTCGTGCTCGGCGAACTCGAAGCCGTCAGGCTGTTCGCGGAATACCGCATTCACGGCTTCGACGATGGGCAGGGCATTGCGGCGTGTGTGGTTGTTGTGCAGTTCCTGCGCCGCAAAATGTTCCTTCAGGAAATCGCGCGCCACGACAAACAGCCGCGCATCGGCGCGGCGAAAACGATAAATGGATTGCTTGGGATCGCCAACGATGAACACCGTCGGCTGCGACTCGACCGCCACGGCCGCATCGAACCACCCGCGCAGGGTCTGCCACTGTAGCGGGTTGGTGTCCTGGAACTCGTCCAACAACACATGGCGGTAGCGGCTGTCGAGTTTGTACTGCATGGTTTCGGCATGTTCGCTGTTTTGCAACAGGCGGCACAACTGCCATTCCAGATCGGAGAAATCCATTTGCTGCTTTTGTTCCTTGAGCGCCTGATAACGATCGAGAAATGCCGTACCGCAGTGCAACACCGCCTCGTTCAGGCGATACGCCTGCTGCTCGGCGAGTGTGTCGCGCACTTCCTGCAGACTGGTTTGCAGGTTGTTCAAGGAAACGGCAAACAACGCCTCATTCTGATTTATTGTTGATTTGATCTTGCGCGGCTCGCCTGCCAGCGTGTACAGCATTGGCCACACTTTTTCGAAACGCGCTTCCGGCACAGTATCGGTCCATGCCCGTTCCAGTTCGCCTGCTTTGTCCTGCTGCGCTTTCGTGCCATTGCCGGCAAGCTGGCGGACGAAAGCGAAAAATTTCTCCTCGCTGTTGCCGCACATGCCCCAATCGGCGACCGGGTCGAACGCCATGTCCACCTCAAGGTCGGCGAGCAGATTGTCCAGCGCGAACGTCAGCGCATCTTCCTGGCCCTGGGTGTATGCCCGCCATTCGGCGCGTTTGGCCAGAAAATTGAACAGCAGCTTGCGTGAGTTGTACAGGCCGCATTCGCCGAACAGCCATTGCATATATTGCGCCGGAATACTTTTCGGTTGTTTGCGCATCTGCTCCAGCAGTTCTTCCCATGCCTCTTCCTGCTCGCTGCCCGCACGCTCCAGCAGCGTCATACCATGCATCACATCTGCATTCATCGGCGCGCGCTGTATCACCTGCATGAACCAGCCGTGAAAGGTGCTGATCGTGATGCCGGGCTGAACCAGCAGCACGCTGGAATAAAGATCGCGCGCGTGCTGCATCTGCTCGTCATTCAGCTTCTCGAGGCCCCGTTCGGCAAAGAACCTGTGAACGAACTCTTCGTCCCGCATCGCCAGATCGCGCAGCCAATCCTGCAGGCGCGCCCGCATCTCCTGCGCCGCCTTGCGCGTGAAAGTGATTGCAAGGATCTGCGCGGGTTGCGCGCCGTCCAGCAACAGACGCACGATGCGCGACACCAGCAACCAGGTCTTGCCGCTGCCTGCGCAGGCTTCGACGACGATGCTGCGGCGGGGATCGAGGGCGATATGGTTATCCATCTACCCTCTCCCATGCCCCTCTCCCGCTTGCGGGAGAGGGGCACTGATTCCTGATTCCTGATTCCTGATTTCTGCCATCCATTCACCTTTGCGACACACACCACGCATCTCACAATACATGCAGGCTTGATCGATGCCGTTCGCGGGCATCCCGGCGCCTTCGCGGATACGCGCCATCAGGTTCTCCAACCGCTCGGCATTGAGCCGGGCCAGTTGCGCGACATCGTGTGTCGGTGCGACAGATTTCACTTTGCCATTGTCGATGCTGACGAACTCTGCCAGCTCCGCATCAGTAGCCCTTGCGTAACATGCAAGCTGTACATCCTCTCCCGCTTCCCTGAGTTTGTTGCGCAGTGACTGATCGTTTTGCGTCTTGTAGTCGCAGACTCGCTTCTCCTGTTCCCGGACATCCTGCCGGTCGATACGGCCTCGCAGACGAACGCCTTCCAGGGTCAGATCGAAACCGCTTTCCGCTCCGGCATAGCGCCAGCCACCGGTCTCGTTCTGGGCCTGCCATTCGAGATAGGCATGCAATGATTTGTACCAGCGCGCCAGCCAGGCTCGCGCCGCAAAATCCTGATGCAGCAGATCGGCGAAGACTTGCTCACTGATCCGATGCAACTCTTTTTCCATGTCTTCTGCTGCGTGACCGCTGACGTTCGGGTAGCGCTCGTGGAATCGCCGCAGAATGTCGTGAACACGAATGCCGTAGTCGCGTTTTTCGATGGCCTCCTGTACTTCGTCAAGCTCCTTTAGATGCAGGATGTAGCTTGCGTAGAATTGGTAAGGGCAGGCCACCAGCGAGTTGTAGGCGCTGGTCGAGACAATTTGCGGCACAACTTCTGAAGCCACTAATGGCGCCGGTTGCCTGCCCTGCGGTAGCTCGACGGTGCGCTCGTCTTCTGCCGCAAGAAAACCGGCCAACTCATCTTCACCCAGATCGTCGCCATGTCCCATCTGATGGTAATCGCGCACCATTTGCAGGTACGGGCTCAGCAGGACTTCTTCACCGCTCTTCTCTTTCTGCCAGGTGACCAGCACACAGTCGTTCAGCGCCAGCAACGCCAGCAAGTCGTCGCGCTGACGCGCAGCATGCGAGGCGCGCGTGGGCAAGTTGAGACTGCTGCGCACCGCGTCGTTGAACCAGCGCCCACCATCCGCCACGCTGGGCAGGTGGTCGGCATCGCAACTCAGCAAAAGCACCGCATCGAAGGTACGCCAGCGCGTAGCTTTAAGCTCGGTAAAACGCACAGTGCTGTCGATACTGCTGTCGCGATAGGTCTGTGTATCAAGTTGCTGCGCGAGCCAACGCCGCCATTCGGTGAAACGATAACTCCCTTCATCGCCTACCAATTCCTTCTGCCAAGTCGCAAGTGCAACCAGCAACTTTGCTCCCGCATCGTCCCGTTGCAATCCTTTGTCGATACCCAGCACATTCAAGCTCTGGTGTAACGCAAGCTGCCATTCCGACAAAGGCAAGCGCTTGTTCTGCTCCAGCAACGCGGCTGCCTGGCGCAGGCGCGCGAGCGGCTGATGCAGAGACGTTTCATGTTCGACCAGTTCGATGAATTTCTCCAGTCCGGCCACAACACCCCGTTCACGCAGCAGTTGTTCGAGCTGATATACCGCGGCCTTGCGCTCGCCGGCGGTCATATCGGCGAAAATGAACGGCGACTTGAACAGGTCGAGCAGGTCATGGTGGTAGAAATCGCTTTGCAGCGCGGTGAGCCAACGGTCTAGCACCGTGCTCACCGATAATGTAGCGAAATTCCAGCCCGCCTCGTCTACCACCAATACTTCCGCACGTTCCAGCAACGCGCGCATACGGCGAGCCACAACCCGGTCCTGGGTGACAATGGCGATGTCGCGTTTGCCTTGTTGCAGCCAAAGACGCACCTGCATCGCGGCTGCGCGCGCCTCCTGTTCGAGGCTGGTCGCGGCAAAGAAATGCAGTTTTCCTTCAAGAGGCGGGGGGCTTTGCAAGTTTGTCGCTGCCATTTCCCTCACGTCGAACACCGTCATTTCAGCGCGTTGCGCATATTCATCGAGGAAGTGTTGTTCCAGCACATCCCAATCCGACGTACGCAACACGAATAGTGGACTGTTTGCCTGCATCGCCAGCTTTGCCAGACGCAGCTGGTAGGCGCTCGCTTTATCCAGTTCTGCAGAGCTTTGCATCGCGTGCCACAGCTCGAACACCAGCCGCGCCTCAAGTTGCAGCGTGCTGTTCTGTCGGGCCTGGTATGCAAACTGCACTGCATCGGCAAAGGCATCTACGTCATTCGGTGATGCATCCATCGAGCATGTAAGTTCGTCGAACAGCGCCAGCAGCTCGCGTGTCATGCTCCAAAGATCGGACTGCTCGAACCACTGCTGTTTGCGCAATTGCTGGTATAGCAATGCATGGCGTTGGCTGTCTGTTGTAACAGGAGTGTCGAGGGGGATCTGCAGAGCCCAGTCGTTGAGCGTGATCATGCGTGGCAATAGCAAAACGGGAACTTGCGCTGCGCGGTTCAACGCACGTGCCAGCGGCTGGGCAACATGATAATTGGGAAGAAGCACAGTGATGCCACGCAGATCGGGCAGCGCGTGTTTTTCCAGAATGTGGCGCGCGACGCTATCGAAAAAAACAGCGGCCGCTGTTTGCGTGCCGCTGATCTTAGGCGAAACCATACTGAATCAGAGTGCTGAAAAACGTCGCGAGCGAAGGCAGAACAAGGCGCGAGAGGACGAGAAAGTAGCCGCTCTGACACGGTGTGGTGTAACCATCCGGTGCGGGAAGAGCGGCCTGCATCTGCTCCCGCAATCTGCTGACTTCGTCAGTAACGTGTCGCAGATGTGGTTTACATGGTAGTAAATGAGCATTTTGAGTCCTTGAGCAACACAGTTATGCCAAGCGCATAACCAACGACTTAGTTGGCGTAGTTTGGCAACTTAGTCGGATGGCTAGTCGTTTCATCAGCAGTTTTTCTAGCGTTCGAGCAGGTGCAGCTTATCTTTCAAATCCTTCCAATCATCGGCATCGGCAGGCGCATCCTTTTTCTCGACTATGGGTTTCCATTTTTTGCATAATTCGGCATTCAATGCGGTAAAATGCCGCTGGTTCTCGGGTAGATCATCTTCGGCATAGATCGCCTCGACGGGACATTCCGCGACGCACAAAGTGCAATCGATGCATTCGTCCGGATCGATGACAAGAAAATTCGGACCTTCGCGAAAACAGTCCACCGGGCAAACGTCCACACAGTCGGTATATTTGCATTTTATGCAGGGTTCGGAAACTACATAAGTCATGGCGTGGCTCCAAATAATCAACAATGTGGCATTTTAGCAGAGCCGGGAAAATTAAATTCACTTCACAGAATGGCCGTTTTTGGGTAGGATGCCACTTGAAACCCTACCACTTATCCCCAAGTGAGCGCTTGCCGCCCCGAATCAACCCCATATAGCGAGATCCAACCATGAGCGAACATATTCATTACGTATCCGATTCAACTTTTGATGCCGAGGTAATACAGGCCCCATTGCCCGTATTGGTTGATTACTGGGCCGAATGGTGCGGTCCCTGCCGAATGATCGCACCCATACTGGACGAGATCGGCAAGGAATATGAGGGTCGTCTGACGATCGCCAAACTGAATGTGGACGAGAACCAGCAGACCCCTGCAAAATTCGGCATTCGCGGCATTCCGACATTGATGTTGTTCAAGAATGGCGACATTGCAGCCACGAAAGTCGGCGCATTGTCAAAATCCCAATTGACGGCTTTTATTGACAGCCACATCTAAAGCGTTTACTGTCACACCCGCATCGCCTTCCAGTTTCGTCCCCCAGCGGTTATAAAAACAAAGCGAATACGTTACAGGCCATGCGGGTGCTCGGCTTGCATCCGATTCGATCCGAACCAAATCCAACCTTTTTTGTATTAACCCTTAGTTTTCGTACTTCTCAATCACCTTTCTCGCATCGCTATGCATCTATCCGACCTGAAAACCAAACACGTCACTCAACTTGTTGAAATGGCCGCGGCCAATGAAATTGAAAATGCCAACCGAATGCGCAAGCAGGACGTTATTTTCGCGCTGCTGAAAAGCCAGGCGAAAAAGGGCGAAAGCATCTTTGGCGATGGCACGCTGGAAATATTACCGGACGGTTTCGGTTTCCTGCGCTCACCGGACACTTCTTACCTGGCCGGTCCGGATGATATCTATGTCAGCCCAAGCCAGATACGCCGATTCAATCTTCACACCGGCGATTCGATAGAGGGCGAGATACGAACACCCAAGGACGGGGAACGATACGTAGCCCTGGTGAAGGTGGACAAAGTCAACAGCGAGCCGCCCGAAAATGCCAAGAACAAGATCCTGTTTGAAAACCTCACCCCGTTATTCCCCACCGAACCGCTGAAACTCGAGCGCGACATCAAGGCAGAAGAAAACATCACCGGACGCATCATCGACATCGTCGCGCCGATCGGCAAAGGACAGCGCGGTCTGCTGGTGGCCTCGCCGAAATCCGGCAAGACCGTGATGCTGCAGCATATCGCGCATTCCATCGCCTCGAATAATCCCGATGCGATCCTGATCGTGCTGCTGATCGACGAACGCCCCGAGGAAGTGACCGAGATGACCCGCACGGTGCGCGGCGAAGTGGTTGCCTCCACCTTCGACGAGCCTGCCAGCCGCCATGTGCAGGTCGCCGAAATGGTACTGGAAAAAGCCAAGCGTCTGGTCGAGCACAAAAAGGACGTGGTGATCCTGCTCGATTCCATCACCCGGCTGGCTCGCGCCTACAACACCGTGGTTCCATCTTCCGGCAAGGTATTGACCGGCGGTGTGGATGCCAACGCGCTGCACCGGCCCAAGCGTTTTTTCGGTGCTGCACGCAATATCGAGGAAGGCGGCTCGCTGACCATCATCGCCACTGCC
>Ga0210099_1000570_pt1 | contig 11667 bp, 15 predicted proteins | sample Joice_ThreeSqA_D_4_FD_184872 | JGI IMG/M metagenome (GOLD analysis project Ga0210099, IMG submission 184872) | Wetland microbial communities from San Francisco Bay, California, USA, that impact long-term carbon sequestration - Joice_ThreeSqA_D2... | ecosystem: Environmental > Aquatic > Marine >...
TAAATCTTGAAGTGGTCTTCATAGATGATGACTCAAAGAAGAAGGTCAGACGTTTCGTAAACACAAAACAACGGATTCATAAGGATGATATCGTTAGGTCAAAGATTAAACAAGTTGACAGAACTAAACTGGTACGCCAATTAATCGACATAGAGAGAGTCGAGACAGAAGAGAAATTACGAGATTTGAAACTCTCATACAAGGGCATTTCTCCTGAAATATGGGACATGTCGTATACGACCAATCAGTATGCCCGAAAGACCGTATTCGAGTTATTCGATGAATTCATTGCTTATCAAGAAGACAATTACGAACCATTAACAGCAAAGAAGCACAAAACTACTAAGTCATTGCTTGAAGAGTACTGTAAGAAGCAAGGAATAAAAAACCTGTATTTGCCAGATATCAACCTGAAATTCTACAAAGAATTCACGAAATTCCTAAAAAAAACCAAAAAGCACGCACCCACAACAACAAACAAATACCAATCATCTCTGAAAACGTTTTTAAAGTTTCTAACTGATGACCTTGGTTTGAATAAAGAAGAAATTCATCGAAAATTTAAAAAAGAATCAAAGAAAATTGAAGGAGGTTCAAAGGTTGTGCTTCTAAAAGAACACGTGCAAAAACTGATAGACTGGAAACAAACTGATGAGCGTTATGGATTAGTACGTGATTTATTCCTGTTTCAGATATTTACAGGAATACGTTACAGTGACCTTGAAAACGTCAACAAGTCGTATGTGATTAACAATTCTCTTTCGTTTACGATGTGGAAAGTGGGGAGAGACGTAACCATCCCTCTCCACCCAATGGCATCTGAAATTCTTCAAAAATATGATTATAAACTGGGTGAGAAATGTAAATCGCTACAGCATTATAATATTGATATTAAAAAGGTTTGCGAGGAAGCAGGTTTAACCGATAAGTTTAGTACGTTAAAAATGAAATTGAGCCGAAAAGTGAAGGATGATACTCCACTCTATAAACTTGTTTCAACTCATGTTGGCAGAACAACATTTATAACCAACTGCCTAATTGCAGGAATAACACCATACATAGTAATAGAATACACAGGGCATAAAGAGATTGAAACTCTAAAATACTATATGCGTCTTGCAGGTACTATGGGAAAAGATGCATTTACCAAATTTGAAAACTATTTCGATTTCAAAAATGATTGAGTTCAAGTCAAGTGATATGTTAGTTCAGTTCTTGGAAGACAATCTTCCCAAGAAGATACAGTATGAATTATTATATCGCACAACAAAATGGATGTATAAGGGAAAGGAGAGAGAGCATAGGTCAAGAATACCTTCACCAATGGTATTCAGCGAACTTAGGGAATTGGGATTTGCATTTGGATTTTCGGATGACCCAGAACATTATACTTTCCCGAAAAGATTAATACTGAACTGGACGAAACTAAAAAAGTTTATTGAAGTGAGCGATTCCCTGAAGGATGACCAGAGTAAGTATGCACTCATATCAATCAACGAGGCATGCAAGTTCATAGAGGTTACTCGCCCCACACTATACAAGATAATCCGTGAGGGGAAAATTCCAACGGTTCAAATACTCAGCCAGAAACGAATACAACTAAAAGATTTACTGGCATATATTGAACGTAAAAAGAAGTAATAGTTTAATCATTTCAAGATTTCTTGTATTCCTTTTCCCAGAATTTTTGAAGGTCTTCAATTTGCCGTCCCAATTTTCTGACCCAGAAAAAAAAATTGGCAGAAAATTCAGCGGTCAACTTTTCTGACGAGATGAAAAGTACCACGGAAACAGCCTTCTGGAGCACCCTGCGACTGTAGCACCCCCGTATCCCTGACGGGGGTATCGGGGGGGATATAATAATTATCTGAATATCAACAATATACGATTTATTATAGCATTTTCGTGGTTGTTCTTCTTCCAACTACGAACCAGTCAAACCCAAAATCATTTCACAGTTTCCCAGTATTTATAAGAAACTGGAATTATGACAACACCTGAATCAATGACTAATAATATCACAGTTCCATCTGGTATTCCCCGTATCCAACAATTTGCTCGTTCATTCATTGTTCCTTCCACATGTGTCTTATGTTTAGACCAGATACTGGATGTAGGTAGCGAATACGTGCTTCTGGATTTTACAGAAAATGGAGGAATCAAGTATCAAACCATTCTCTTCTTACATAGTTATCAGATAGGCTATGTAATCACGATTACAATGGTGGACATGAAATCTGAGGAATTGATAAAGCGTTCACACAGATTAACTAATGATATCTGTGATTGGGTAATCATTGAGGCAGACTTCTTGTTCCCAAATGATAACTCAAAGAAAACAAACAGATGATTACCATGACATCAACCAATAACCATATCGATAACCATGATGAAGTCCAAAGTCTTATCGACAGTATTGAAAGTACACCTGCTGATTTCGAGCATCTCAAGATATTCTTGAATCGAAATGGTAAGTCCAATTGCTTGCAGGATAAAGAATACCTGATGGTTACACCCAATGTTTTTGGGAAGGTCAAGGTCTTAGACCTGAAGGTCAATGCTGATTATATCATCATTGAATTTCTTGATTGTGCCATGCAAATGGTTGGGAATGTCCGAGTGGATATCAATGACAGCAATCCCAAGACTTTATTCATTTGTTGGCAGGATATCAAAAGAATGGTGTTGGATGAAACCTCATCCATGTCCAGCAATGATGGACTTTTGGATTTCGATTTTTAACAATCATATTAGTTAAAATAATCTCTCAACAACTTATATATCAGCCTGATATTAGTATCTTTGTATGTAAAATAATTTTATATGGGGAAGAAAAAAGATAGGTTCGAAATCACGGAACTGTTTATGGCGAAGGCTGCCAATGATTGGACTCGATGCTATCATGGAACTATAAGACGAGAAACCGATGATGATGGCAATCCCATTTGTTATGGCAAAATCAAAATCGGTGATGGCTATATTATTACCAGAGCAAGAGACCAATGGGAACTTGGAGACAGACTTGATGCAATGGTGCTAATGATTCTTGACTTTGGATTGCATAACGATGAAGGGAAAACATCACTAATTGCAAGCACTCCTTATTTCCTGAATTAGGTGGAAAGATTCAATCCAATCATTAAGCTAATCACTTATATACGTATTCCGCCTCATTTTTCTTTATCGGGTATCCTTCATCGTTATATTCATAGGAGTTTTCGGTTATCTGCACTTTTCCAGTAATTCCATCAACTTCAAAATGAATTGTATAAATCTCCTTTACTATGTTGTTTGCATTGGTATATTTACTTGGAGACATTAAACGTTTAAATGCCAAAAAAGGATTATGCATATTATCATATTCATATTCAGTAGTCGTCAATAACTCAGTAATCCCAGTTGATAACACACGGTATTTTGTTTCATTAATTAGATTTCCACTTTCGTCATATATATAGTCAATGTAATGCGATAATTCATTCTCCCAATACATCGATTGCCTGTTTATTCTATCTTCCTCAATAGTAAATATTGAATATTCCGAATTACTAACTGAAGGTCTATTATAGGATACCGTGACTAATTGGTCTCGGTCGTTGTATTCAAATGATTTTGTCAGGCTTTTTTCAGTATTATCAGGATTAATCCATTCTTCTCGGTTCATTGCTTCTTCCAGAACACTGCTATTACTACTCACAATTCTCATGTCAACATAAAAATCAGAATCAATTAGTAGATTATTACCACTATAGGTGTGCGAGGTATAGAAGAATCTGCTTTTTTCTTCGAGCAGTAAATTTCTATCATCGTAGGTATACTCCTTGTAAGCCTCACCACCAATCATCTCTTTAATTATCAGGGGAATATCTGTGTTTTCTACAACCAACTGCTGATTGTCGATAACCAATTGCTCATCTTTCTCACAAGAAAGCAGAATGAGAGATAAGCCAATCAAAATTGCTATATTTCTCATGATGTGGGTTTTAGACGGTGTTCAATATCCAAAGTTAAGACTCTTTGGTCACAAAGTCAATGAAACTCGCTGAATATATAGACCTTAACACAGATTCATCTCATAATAAACCGAAGACAATCCACAATTCAAAGAATGGTATATTAGGGTATGTATAAGTCCCAGTATACGTGCATACAAATATGGATGGTCGTTCTATGAAAGTTTCAATTAAACTTTAAAAGAATCAATGCTTTATCAAATACTCAATCCCAAGCAACAAGCAACCTTTCAAGGATTGGGCGCATCCTATGAATAACAATTGTTAAGGCATGAATTTTGTGATTGATTGTTCTAATAACTAATCAAGTACGAAACGCTTAAATCATGACAGGAAATAGAATTCTTGGAACTGTTCTTATCCTTGTTACAATTTCACTGATTGGCTGTGAAAAATATAAATTATCAATCAACCAAGAGAAGATTTTGGGAACTTGGGTTTCGCTTGACAAAACCGATACTCTTGATATTGTAGATGAAAGAAATTTCTATAAATCAACTATCGTAATGCACTATGACCACTACGACTATGAACTGTTTGTTGATTCAATTGAAGTTGAGTATAGTGGAATATTGGAAATTTTAGTTAAACCGACAAAACACAAATATTCGTTGGAGGGAGACTTGCTGACAATTGATTTCAGTAATCGGAACTGCTATGGATTTTCAAATAAAGAAACGACTTATACGAAGGAATAGATAAACGTATCTATATGGTAGGTTGCAACTCATAATTTCAAATTCTGAGCACTCCGACAAATGAAGAAATTATTAGTGATTCTCGGTATCATTTTGACATCCTATTTATCAATCAATCAATATTCAAAACTGTTCTGACATGATGCACAATCTTTCTAAGTACTTATTGCTGACAACTATTGCAATACTGACTCTTGGATGTGAAAAAGATAGTAAGCATGACAAGTACTTCAATCCCAATGACATTAGTAAGATTGAATTAGAAAGCATAGATGACTTTTGGGAAAATGACACTATACTGAATAGTTCAGATGGCATGTTCGATAATTATTCAGGATACTTAGATGGTATTTCACACAGAGGGGAAGATAGGGGTAACAGCATCTCAGTTTTTGAAACTGGTCAAATGGCTCATGATGCTATGGAAAGCAGAATAGCAGATGTTGCATGCGTAATTGAAAATGGTGCAACGAATGAAATAGAAGGTGAATGGTGGTTCGGGGACTGTATTCCAAATATTGTCTTTGTTAAACAATGGAATACTATCATTGAAGTCTATTATTATGAGAGTGATTTTGAATCCATTGAAAACTTATTGTACACGACTGCAAATGAAATAGCCAGAAGAGTTGATAATCTGAGCAAATAAATGGTCTGATGCTCTTATTATGATAAATCAAAATATCAATATTTGATGTGGTATGTATACTAAAATCCTTATCCTACTCGTGCTGGCAGTAACTGCCTCATGCAATAAGGAGAACTATGATATTGATGACCTGTTACCAAAATATCGACCAATTTGCGATGTTTGGAAGCCACAGACAATGAGTTACGATAGCATGGGTGTTAGAGTGACGACACAAATTCAATACGACAAACTTGTAATCAATGACAATCTTTCATATGTACTCTATTATGACACGAGCAATTTTGTTGTTGAAAATGGTGAATTACGTATAATTACCCAAACCGATGATAAATTAGAACTCGACTTTGCACCAGATTACCCCATGACAAGTTCATACGCTGGCTCGCATATATTTTCCTTCTCAGATGTTGTATTGGAGTCCTTAACAAATGACGAGATGATTTTGACTACAGGTGAGTGCTGGCAATTTCAGAACGTAGAATTTCATTTTACGAAATACTGATTCTGGGAATTGTGTAGTCTCCGATATTCTAACAACAATCTACAAGATGCCAGACAGGTGGTGTTAAGAAACGGTACTCAATTAATCTCTGAATATTCGTTTCTGGACTCTTCTAATAAATACCAAACAAATGGACGGTTTTATGGAGTCGTATGACAGGGGGGGATGAAAGCAGTTTTACTGACTTTTCTGAATTAAGAATTTCAGGATAATTATTTGGGTGAGGATTGTTTGCTTAACTTGTTGACTTGTTTCTGTTTTTCCTTGAAAACAAGAGAAATGGCTTACGAAGAAGAGTTGTTCAGCGATGATGTAATCTATCATTACACTTCATTGACTGCTGCCTTTGAGTGTATACTACCGTATGGCAAACTAAGATTTTCTTGCCTTGAAAACACCAATGACCCGCTTGAATACAAAACACTTTTCATAAACGCCAGTCTGTGGGCAGATAACCTTGATAAGCAACGAGACCTGATGTACGATACCATAGGTCTCATTGGGAAGACCAGAAAATCAGGTTATCAGGCTGCATGTTTTTGCAGGAACGAATCCGACAATGATTTAAGAAACACATTTGATGCAATTAAGTCTTTAGGATGTGCAAAATCAAGAATGTGGTCTCAATACGGGGATAACCATAAAGGTGTGGTTCTTGCTTTCAGCAAAACCAAGTTTCTTAAAGAAATCCAGAAATCCAACTATGATTGTCTTGATGTACTATCAGGTGATGTTCAGTATAATGGCTTCGATTTCAATTACTTTCCCGCAATTAATGGCAATCGTATTTTGGAAATCGGACAGAAAACCTATTGTCGGGAGTTCCTGAAAGAAAATCAAGAACAATTATTCTTCACTAAAGACAAAGACTACCGAGATGAGAATGAATTTCGGGTTGTATTAGCGACAGAAACAAACAAGAGGATTCACGTTGATATCACTTCTTCGCTTCAAGGATTAATTATTGGAGACCGATTTCCTGATGGTTTTTTGCCAAACCTTTTTAACGTGGGTTAAAACCGTTACCACTGATGGGTAAAAAATGACTCCACCAAGCTTTACGCAACTTTCGATTATTAATAGTCCATTTCTTCACTTGAGCCATACCACTTTAATGATTGTAAAGACGGACACGTTACCTCTACAGGCTTTTATTGACAGGGCACACACGTGTTAATGGCAATATTAATCTATCTTCTGCTCTGCGAGTAAATCCATCCCCACCCAATTTTTGCAAACTTTCAGGCATAGAATTTATGTTATGCCTTTTACTTTTACCTGCCATCACTGTGGTCAGACTGCCACAGGTAACCACCGGCTGAAGAAAAAACAGAAGTATTGTTCTGCGAAAGCCTGCCAACAAGCCAGGATCCGAGCTTGGAAAAACCGAGAATATAAGAAGAGCAAGCGGTTCAAAACAAGGAGTTTATCAGCGCAAGCTTCATGGCGAAAGAAGCGTCCTTCGCATGAGTATCAACGCGACTACCGAGCATCCCACCCCGCCTATGAGGAACGAAACCGTATCCAACAGAGGAATAGGAACAAGAAGCGAAAAAAGGAAGCAAGACCTCTGGCAGTAAAACCTAATGCACTTGTTCTACAGCCCCGGGAGGATGGGGCATATATTCTTTCAAAAGTAAAAAAAGAGTTGATTGTAAATAGGAACGCGTTAACTCTACAGCCCAGTATTGACGGGTTCTACGCTCTATTTAAGGTAAAAGAAACAAAGATTGTAAATAGGAACGCGTACCCCCTGGAAGGCAGTAGGACAAAGGGGCAGGGAGGGATTATAGGGGAAAAACGGATTTGATTGTAAATAGGAACTCGATTGCATAAAGGATCACACACATTTACATTTACCGGGAGCAAAATAGTACCAGGTGAAAGATCAAATCAAGGAAGTAGGGATATATGAATTTGACTTGTCATTAGGCGAGATGCGGATCATGAACATGAGCCGGATCCAACAGGTTGAGAAGTCGATGCGTATTCATGGGCAGTTACAGCCGGTTGTTGCCAGGGTTTATGAGGGCGGTTTTCAGCTTATAGATGGGTTTAAAAGGGTGTATGCCTGTGAGTCATTGCTTTTGGACCGGTTACAATGTCTCTTGCTGGAGGTTGATGAGGACCAGGCCAAGGTGTTGATGTTAAGTTATAACTGGTCAACGCGTTCGATGGAGGCTTATGAGGAGGCGCTGGTGTTAGAGGATCTTATGGCCAGGCATGATGTGGATCAACGCACTCTTGCCCGTCAAACAGGCCGGAGCCGTTCATGGGTAAGCCGCCGCTTATCGCTGATAGGTCGACTTGATGAGGAGATCGGCACTGAGATCCGCATGGGCACCATTAGCAGCAGTCATGGTCGCGCGTTGATGCGGTTGCCGCGCGGCAATCAGGCATCTGTTGCCCGTGTTATCCGGATCCATAATCTGAGCAGTCGACAGGCCGAGCGGTTAGTAGATGCTTATTTGGAGACCGAAGATGAAAAAGTCCAGAAGCAGATACTGTGTTCTGTGGATCGTGTTCTGACCAAGCGGGTTATGTGGTCTCCTGTTGATCGACACTACTCTGAGTTGAGTGGTTTTGGCAACGATCTTCTATGTGGGATAGATGGTGTTGTAGAGTCGATGCAGCATCTTCTGAAGCTTTTGGATGATCCAAGGGCTCATTGCTTGTCCTCGGATGATGCCACCATCCCGGACTATGGATTAGAGCTACTTACCGATGGTGCAGCTTGTATAAGAGAGAGACTATTACAAATACAAACTTCAAACACCGATAAGAAAGATGAAAGATGAACAGTTAGAGAACCTTATCGTGACGCTGTATCACAACCAGGAGTGGTCTATTAGGCGTATCTCCCGTGATATGCGTGTATCTCGCAAGCGGATACGCAGGGTCCTGGTATCAAAAGGGGTTTTACGTGATACCACCCCACAAGATCGGATCCCTTCCAAAAAACACAGGACCAGCAAGCTTGATCCTTACAAAAAGTACATTGGCGAGTTACTGGAGGAGTACCCTGATATCACGGGACAGCGGATATATGAGATGATCTGTGAGCGGGGTTTTAATGGTGAGATTACGATCCTTCGCTATCATCTGAAGCAGGTCCGTCAGGTGGTATCAAAATCGCCCATTACGATGGTAGAAACGGACCCGGGCCAGCGGGGGGCACATGACTGGAGTGAGTATAATATCAAATTTACTTCTACCGGGGAGACCGAAAAGGTGATTATCTTCAGTTTTATCCTGGGTTACTCCCGTCGACAGTACATGAATCTGGTGGCTGATCAAACCCAGCGTACCCTTTTTCGGGAGCTAATCGCCGCTTTTATTTACCTGGATGGTGTACCACAGGAGGTCAAGGGAGACAATCAGAAGGCCTGTGTGGACCGTTGGGAGATGGGCCGGCCGGTGTTTAACCGCAAGTACCTTGAATTTGCTACCCACTACCGGTTCCGACCTCTTACAATTACCCCGGGAAGACCAACACAAAATTTGAAGGTGGAGCGTCCGTTCCATTACTTCGAACGAAGCTTTTTGAAGGGCCGGCGGTTCAGGGACCGGGAAGACTTCCGTCATCAGTTGCGTCAATGGCTTGCTCAGGTGAATGACCAGCGTATCCACGGCACCACCCGCCGCAAGCCCATAGAGATGTACCAGGAGGAGTTACCCTATCTGCAACGAATGCCAGTGCATCATTATGACACGGCCCTGGTGACGCATATAACCGTTAACCAGGAGTCGTGTGTGCAGTGGAAGGGGTATCACTATGTGGTTCCGCAGCAATATATGCATGAGGTCTGTGCGGTGCGGATCACCGAAGAAGAACTGGAGGTGTACTCTGGCAGGGGAGAAAAGATAGCCACCCACCCTTTGGCCGAAAAAGGGCGTAAGGAACGTTATGTGGGGCAGCCGCAAAAAACATCAAAAAAGCGAGAGGTCCCCATTGCTGATGTGATCCGTCGATTAAGTGATCTTGCTCCACAGATGGATGACTATATCGAGCAGGTTAAGCGGCACAAGCTCTCCTCATGGGGGTATCACCTGAGAAGACTACTTGCCCTGAAGGCGATCTACCATACCGATGATATTGCATTGGCCGTAGAACGCGCACAACAATACAAGGTCTTTGATGCTTCCACAATCGAAGGCTTCTTAGTGAACAACAGCGAGCCGCGGTATAGTGCCCGCCTATCTATCAAACCCCGAAAACAAAATGATCATGAGTAGTAGAGAAAAGAGTAATGCGAAGCAGCAATCCGAACAGTTCATAGAGACCTGTCGGTATCTGGGGCTGAAACAACTGGCAGCAGAGTACCCACAGATGTTGGATCAGGCCGGGAAAGATGATCCGGGATACTATGAGTTCATCCGTCAGGTTCTGCTATCGGAGGCGGCGGCCAAACGGCAACGGCGTGTTCAGTACCTGGTCAGGCAAAGCCGTCTGCCACAACCATTAAAAATGCTTAACAGCTTTGATTTTGACTTCCAGAAGAAACTGGATCGCAGATTGGTCATGGATCTCTCATCAATGGAGTTCATCGAGAGAAGGGAATCAATTTTGTTTATCGGGAACAACGGGACAGGAAAATCCCACCTGGCACAGAGCCTTGCCCTTCTGGCCTGCCAACAAGGATATAAGACTTACTATACCACTTGTAGCGAGTTGATCCAGGACCTGAACCAGGGTGTATATGAAAATACCCTGGAGAAACGAATCAAAAAGTATATCAATGCCGAGCTGTTGTTAATCGATGAGATGGGCCATGACCGCCTGGAATTACAGGTTATCAAGGAAGCTCACCTGTTGTTCAAAGTGATCGATCAGCGATACAAGGAAAGTAAATCCCTGATCTTTACTTCAAATATCGAAGAAGAAGACTGGCCGGAGTTCCTGGGTGATCCCATCTCCACCAGCGCTATCCTGGATCGGATCTTCCATCACTCTGTGATTGTGAAGATCTACGGCCCAAGTTACCGGAAATACCAGAGCGAACTCCTGCAGAAAAAATATGCCAGGAATGAAACAGAAGATGAATCAGGGTAGATTAAATCCTCTATATCCGAAGAAAGAAAAGGTGCTGACAGTGGTTGGTGCCTTTTTTGTTACCACCTTGGAAAGGGTGTCCGTTTTGAGCAAGAATCACTGTCCGGCTTGTAAAGTGCACTTCCTTGATGAAGAATCGTCGGCTGAGATGCTCTGTTTTAAATCAAAGCATGAAATCCGAAATCTTCAAGGGTTTTACAGAAGAAAGAGCATCCTGTATCCTGCGTTAATCAAGGAAGATAAAAGGTCGGGGTCAAAATGTCCCGTTTGGTGGTAACAGTCTTAAGCCTCGTTATAAGTAATACGCCTCATAGAATCTTTTATAACTTAAATATTCTTTCTGCCTACAGGAATTACTGCAGTATTTTGCGGTATTTCTTTTAGCGTAAAAGAATCGATTACAATACACACAATTTTTACGGTAAGGAATCTTCTTGTCAGTTTCCTCTATTGAGCTCACCGCAAGAGTATCAGAGCTGCTTGTTGGTTCCATTTTATGTTTTTTATTTCGTGACACTTAATGTAAAATCTTTTTCTATATATAAGCTCTTATTGCAAATCACAAAACTGTTTACGCCAAGGGATTAATAATGTTGTTATAATCTGATTATCAGATTAAAAGGATTATTTTAGTGTAAATATTTCTTGTAAAACGCTACGTAACTTTGTTTCTGTAAAATTGAATTTATGAGATAATTAAAAATGAAAGTCACGGTTGATTTATAGTTTTAAAGTGCGAACCGTTAAAA
>Ga0210099_1000571_pt1 | contig 11647 bp, 8 predicted proteins | sample Joice_ThreeSqA_D_4_FD_184872 | JGI IMG/M metagenome (GOLD analysis project Ga0210099, IMG submission 184872) | Wetland microbial communities from San Francisco Bay, California, USA, that impact long-term carbon sequestration - Joice_ThreeSqA_D2... | ecosystem: Environmental > Aquatic > Marine >...
TGGCCGCTCTCCGGGGTCTGGGCGATCGGCACGCTGATCGGCATCAACCTGCTGTTTACCGGCTTTGCGATGATTTCGATCGGCTCGGCGGCCAAGCGTATGACGAAGTCCACGACTTAGGTCACGGACGAGGCCGAACGTCCGACCGAACGCTCAGACCTCGACCAGCAGGTTGCCGTGCACGTCGAGCCGCGCGCGGCAGCCGGGCTCGAGCACGGTGGTGCAGTCGAGCTGCTCGATGATCGCCGGCCCGGCGATCTCTTTCTCCAGCGGCAGCTTTTCGCGCGCATACACCGGCGTTGCGCGCCAGCCGCCGTCGAACCAGACTTCGCGCTCGCCAACCTTGGCGCCCGCCGCATCGCTGGCATGTGCGCCGCGCCCCAGCGCGGCAAGGTCGATCCTCGGGCGCACGCCGATCACCGCGGTGTGCAGGTTGACGAGCACTGCGCGGATTTCGGGCAGCTCGACGCCGAAGCGCGCCCAGTAGGCGCGATCGAACGCCTGCTGCAGTTCTTCGCGCGTCGGGCGCGGCCCCGCGAGCGGCACGCTGAGAATGTGGCTCTGGCCCTGGAACTGCATGTCGGCCGAGACCAGGTCGCGCACCTGGTCGATCGCGATGCCCTCGCGCTCGAGCAGGCGGCGGCCGTCGACGGACTGTCGCGCGAGGATTGCATGCACCTCGTCCATGTCGAGCGCCGGCAGGAGCTGGTTGACCGTGTTGACGTAGTCATGGCGCAGGTCGGCGACCACGCAGCCGAGCGCGTTGGTAATCCCGGGCCGCGCGGGCACCAGCAGGCGCGGGACGCCGAGCTCGCGGGCGAGCGCCGCGGCGTGCAAGGGGCCCGCGCCGCCGAAGGGAAACAGCACGAAGTCGCGCGGGTCGTGGCCGCGCGAGAGCGACACCATGCGGATCGCGCCGGCCATGCGGTCGTTGGCGATGCGCAGGATCGCTGCGGCCGCCGCGGTGGCGTCGAAGCCGAACGGGCCCTTGAAGCGCGCCTCGAGCGCAGCGCGGACCGCCTGGATGTCGGCGCGCCCCGAAACGCCCAACAGGTGCTCCGGATTCAGGCGGCCGAGCACCAGATTGGCGTCGGTGATCGTCGGCTCGGTGCCGCCGCGCCCGTAGCACATCGGTCCGGGCGAGGCGCCCGCGCTCTGCGGGCCGACCCTGAGCATGCCGTCCTCGCCGATGTGCGCGATCGAGCCGCCGCCCGCGCCGATGGTATGCACGTCGACCATCGGCACGTGCACCGGCATCGCGTATTCGATCTCGAGCTCGGAGGAGACCTGCGGCACGCCCTCGCGGATCAGGCCGACGTCGGTCGAGGTGCCGCCCATGTCGTAGGTGATCGCGTTGGCGAAGCCCGCCGCAGAGGCGGTGAACGCCGCGGCCATGATTCCCGAGGCGGGGCCCGACATGACGGTGTTGACCGCGGCCTTTGCGGCGAGCTCGGCCGCGACCGTGCCGCCGTTGCCCTGCATGACCAGCAGGTCGCGCGCGAAGCCGCGCGCGCGCAGCTCTGCGGCGAGGCGCTCGAGGTAGCGATCGAGCACCGGCTGCACCGCGGCGTTCACGGTTGCCGTCACGCCTCGCTCGTATTCGCGGTATTCGGACAGGACCGCGTGGCCCGCGGTGACGTAGGCGTTCGGCCACTGCGCACGCGCGAGCTCGGCCGCACGCGCCTCGTGCGCCGGGTTGATGTAGCTGTGGAGAAAGTGAATCACCAGCGCCTCGCAGCCGGCGTCGCGCAGCTGGCGGACTGCGTTCTCGAGCGCCTGCTCGTCGAGCGCTCGGACGACCCCGCCTTCGGCATCCATGCGCTCGGGCACTTCCAGGCGCAGCTCGCGCGGGATCAGCGGCTCGAAATGGCCGGTGAGACCGTAGGGCGTCGGCCGCGTGCGGCGGCCGAGCTCGAGCACGTCGCGGAAGCCCTGCGTGGTGATCAGGCCGGTCTTCGCCAGCTTGCGCTCGAGCAGCGCGTTGGTCGTGGTCGTGGTGCCGTGGACGATAAGCGACAGCTCGGCGAGGTCGAGCCCGGTCTCATCCAGCGCGGCGAGCACGCCGTAGGCCTGGTTCTCGGGCGTGGTCGGCAGCTTGGCGATGCGCGTCTCGCCTGAGGCCGCATCGAGCGCAATCAGGTCGGTGAAGGTGCCGCCGACGTCGATCCCCGCAATCCAGCGCGCCATGGCGACCGTCCTCCAGTGCTCAGGCGGCGCGGCCGAGCGCTGCGGCAGTGTGCACGCCGCGCCTGCGCCCCTGGAGAACGAGCAGCGCGGCCTCGATGAGGCCGGCGGCGCGCATGCGCTCGGCGCAGGCGGCACCGGCGCCGAGCGCGGCGTCGATCGCCGCCGGCGGCAGGGGCGGGACGTCGACCGTCGCCAGGCGATCGCCGAGGTCGCTGTCCTCGCGCAGGGACCGCGCAGGCACGCGGCTGATGCGGGGATGCTCGACGTTCGTTGCGTTGGCGATCAGCGTGGCCGCTGCATCGGCCGCTGCCGCGCTGCGCGCGAGTGCCGTGACGGCGTCGGCGATGCCGAGCGAGTGCGAGCGCCCGCGCCAGCCCGAGGTGGCGATGCCGCGTACCGGGCTCGCGGCGTCGATCGAGGAGAGCGCGTCGAGCGCAGGCGCGGCGATGTTTGCAACGATGCCGGTCGCGAGCGACGCGCCGGGCGCGAGATGGAAAGCGATGTCGCCGCCGTCGTTGACGATGGCTTTGGAAAGTCGACAACCGCGAAGGAGCGCGGCGAGGACTTCATCTGCGACCGCACCGGCGACTGCAGCCATCGGCGTGACGAACACCGCGCGGTGCGGCCAGACGGCCGCGGCCATGCGTTGGGCAACGGCACCGGAAAGCTCCGGTGCTTCCACGCCGACGGGCGTGCGCAGCGCCGGAAGCTCGGCGACGAGCTCTGCGAGGATCGACGCAAAACGTGCCTCGGCCTGCGCATAGGCGCGCTCGACCTCGAGCGCCTCACCCCAGGCTTCGATCAGCAGGTCGATCGGCCCGTGCTGGCAGTGCAGGCGCCCATCGGGCAGGCGCGCGCAGAGCGCGGGCTGCATCACTTCACGTCCGCCGGCCAGGGGTTCCCCTCGCGCCAGCCCTCGGCCCGCCAGCGCGCGTCGCGCAGAACGGCTTCGAGCGGCACCGCGCTATCGACGTGCCCGCCCAGTTCGCGGTAGGCGGCGAGCGGCAGGGTGAATTCGATCGGCAGCACCAGCGCCGGCGTCGGCACGTAGCCGAACGACCGCTCCGGCATGCGCAGCACGTCGACCATGAGCGTGATGCCGCCGCCCGGCCAGATATAGACCGGCGCGCCGCCGCAGGTGACGCGCGTGACCAGCGCGCGCACCGAGCGCGTCAGGCGCACCGGGTTTTCGGTCACCCCGGCGCGCAGGCTGCCGCCCGCGCCGCCCATGAACAGCACGCTGGCGAGGGCCGGCTCGCAGTTCTCGGCGATGCGCTCGACGACCGCGCCGAGCGGCGCCGGCATCGGCGTGGCAACCGGCCTGAGCGCCTCATCGAGCACGAAGTACGCGGCGTCCTCGCCGGTGGTCGAGACCATCAGCAGGCGCAGGCCGGGCCACGCAGTCTTCGCGTCGATCTTCTCGATGATCGACAGGGGATCGGTGATATCGGTGCCGCCCCAGCCCTGGCCCGGGTCGGCGACCTTGAAATAGCGCCCGGGGGTGGATCTTCGGCCGCGCACCCGGATGCCGGCGGCGCGCATGTCGAGAAAGCGGCCGGCCTGGTGCTCGGTGAGCACGCCGGTGATGTGATCGTCGACCACGATCACCTCGTCGGCGTGGCCGAGCCACTGCCTGGCGAAGATGCCGATCGTCGCCGAGCCGCAGCCAACGCGCATGCGAACCTCCTGCTCGCCATTGACGATCGGCGCGGCGCCGGCCTGCACGCGAACCGTCGCGCCGCCGTCGATCGCGATCTCGACCGCTTCGCGGTTGGCGAGCCTGAGCATCGCGTCGCAGGTGATGTTGCCTTCCTTCTTGCTGCCGCCGGTGAGATGTCGCACCCCGCCGAGCGCGAGCATCTGCGAGCCGTACTCGGCAGTGGTCACATGGCCGACCTGCTCGCCGGCGACGCGCACCGCGGCCTGCTCGGGGCCGAGGAAGCGGTCGGTATCGATCTTCAGCTTGAGCCCGCAGTAGCTGAAGATGCCCTCGGTCACCACCGTCACCACGTCGACGCCGTCAGCCTTCGATGAAACGATGAACGGCGCCGGCTTGTAGTCGGGATAGGTCGTGGTCGCGCCCAGGCCGGTGACGAAGGTGTTCGAGGCCGAGATCAGCGCGCCGTCCCATGGTTTCCCCGCCGCGAGAAACGGAACCACCGCCCCGCCGCCTTCGACCCGGCGCTGCAGCAGCAGCAGCGGATCGAGCCGCACCAGCTTGCCGTCTTCGTTGGCGTAGCGGTCGCAGGCGCCGGCCTGGCCTTTCCGGATGCGGCACAGCACCGGGCAGGCGTCGCAGCGCACGACGTCGCCGCCGGAGCTGCTCGTGTCGGGATTGAGCGCGTCCTCGGGGTCGCGCTGCAGCGGGTGGCTCACGCGGACCGACCGGTCAGGCCTTGCGCGGGCTGTCTACGAGGGGCGTTCCTGGAAAAGTTACGCATGCCGCCGGATGCTGCCGGACCGCGGTGTTGTCGGTCAAGCGACGCGCGCGTCCGTTCCAGATGGCGAGCTATGCCCCGAGCGGGCCGTCGCCGGGGTCAACGGCCGTGTTGCGGAACGCCGCCGACCTAGATCAATACATGCGCCCGCCGACGTGGCGACGGCGAGCCAAAAATCCAATCAGTCCGATGCCTGCGAGCAGCATCACCAGGTTTTCCGACTTCGCGCTCTGCGGCGCCACCATGAGCGCCTCTGGCCGCGGCGTGATTGCGATCGTCCGGTGCGCAACCGCGACCGTCATCGGGGAATTCACCGCGCCTACAGGCGTTGCGCGGACGTGCGGCGCTGCACGTTGATGCAGGCGGGGCACAGAGGCGTCCTGGATCGTCTTCGCGTCCGCGGACACCCACGCGGCATTTCGGGCATCGACGTTTCGCACGTCGACCCGCTTCAATTCGAACCTGACGCCCTGGGGGTGCTGATCCGCATCGCCGTGGCCGAACGACGGGGCGGCAGCGACCAAGCTCGCCATCAAGAATCCACCAAACAGTACCGCCCGCATTGCCATAGTTCCTGCAGAAAGCGACCAGGCGGTTACCCGCCTCCTCAAGGAAGGAGGCTAGGTTTGCCCCTGGGGGCGGTCAATGGCTACATCGGACTAATCGACCCGATCCAGGTAAGGAATCGTTCGCGGGAAAGGGAATCGTTATCTGTGAACTGGCAGATTCCTACTACTTCAGGCGATGCGCAGGTGCCTTTCGTTGGAAGCGGTGCAGCCCGAGCGGCAGACATCGAACGGCTGCAACATTCTTGCAGTACGCTGAAAACGCCCTGCGTCAGGTCACGTTTTGCGCCGCCCAGCGCTGCCAGCGCCAGGTATCGGCGCACATCGCGGCGAGATCCAGGGACGCGCGCCAGTCGAGCACCTCGCGCGCGGCGGAGGGGTCGGCGTAGCACTGCGCCACGTCTCCGGGCCGTCGCGCGACCACCCGGTACGGCACCTTCACGCCGCTTGCCGTTTCAAACGCTCTGATCATTTCGAGCACGCTGTAGCCGCGTCCGGTCCCCAGGTTGAGCGTGAGCACGCCGCCGCTGCCGCGCAGCCGGTCGATCGCGGCGAGATGGCCTCGCACGAGGTCGATGACATGAATGTAGTCCCGCACCCCGGTGCCATCCGGCGTCGCGTAGTCGTCGCCGAACACGGGAAGCTCCGGGAGCGTTCCGGCCGCGACCCGCGCGATGTACGGCATGAGGTTGTTGGGCACCCCGTTCGGATCCTCTCCGATCCACCCTGTCGGATGCGCACCGACGGGATTGAAGTAGCGCAGCAGCGCGATCCGCCAGCTCGAGCCGCTCTGCGCCAGGTCGCGCAGAATCTGCTCGATGATCAGCTTGCTGTGCCCGTATGGATTGGTGGCCGAAAGCGGAAAGTCCTCCTGGATGGGCACCGAGGCGGGCTCACCGTAAACCGTCGCCGACGAGGAAAATACCGCCGTGCGCACACCCGCCTCGGCGAGGCAGTCGAACAGCGCGACGCTGCCGGACACGTTGCAGTCGTAGTAGGCGAGCGGCCGCTGCACCGATTCCCCGACCGCCTTGAGGCCTGCAAAATGGATCACCGCGTCGATTCGCTGCCGAGAGAGCAATCGGCGCAACCCGCTACGATCGCGGATGTCGAGCTGTTCGAACTGCGGCGCCCGCCCCGCGATGCGCGCAATGCGATCGAGCACCGACGCCTTGCTGTTGGACAGGTTGTCGACGATGATCGCTTCGTGCCCGGCCGACAGTAGCTCGACGGCCATGTGCGAGCCGATATAGCCCGCACCGCCGGTCACCAGGATACGCAGGGCTTCAGGCATGCCTACTCCAGGCGCGCGGAAGCCGATCGGTCGCCAGACGGTTCAATCGCCTTTCCTACTCAGGGCGGCACGCAGCCGATGGGGCAGTACCGGCACCCGCGTCATGCGAACGCCGCTCGCATGCTCGATCGCGCCGAGGATCGCGGGCGCCGTCGGGATCAGGCCGGGCTCGCCGACGCCTTTCGCGCCGTAGGGGCCGAGCGGCTCGGGATCCTCGATCAGCAGGCAGTGCATGCGCGGCGCATCGCCGATGGTCGGGATGAGGTAGTCGTGCAGGTTCTCGCTCGTTCCGGGCAGGTATTCCTCCATGAGCGCGAGGCCGAGGCCCTGCAGCGCGCCGCCCTGGATCTGGCCTTCGACCTGGATCGGGTTGAGCGCGCGGCCGACGTCGTGCGCCGCCCATAGCTCCAGCACGCGCGTCGTGCCGAGCGCGAGGTCGACCTCGACGCGGGCGACCTGCGCGGCGAAGGCGTAGGTCGCGTAGGGCACGCCCTGGCCGTTTTCGTCAGCGGGCGTGGTCGGCGGATCGAACGTGCCTTCACCGACGATCTCATTCTTCGGCTTGAAGCGGTGGGCGATGCCGTCCTTGCGGAACAGCACATGGCCTTTTTCCAGCGCCAAGCGGTAGCGCCGGTCCTGCCATTCGCCTTCGGGCGCGCCCGCCGCGGCGAAGATCCGGCGGCGTAGATCCAGCCCGGCGAGCTCGGCCGCTTTCCCAGAGACGAAGGCCTGGCGCGAGGCCGAGGACTTGCCCGCATCCGCGGTACGGTCGGTGTCGCCCATGACCAGCTCGAAATCGCGCATCTGCAGGCCGAGCGCGTCGGCGCAGACCTGGGTCAGCGTGGTATTCGAGCCCTGGCCGATGTCGACCGCGCCGTTGTAGAAGGTGAGTGTGCCATTCGGCGACAGCGCGACGCGCAGCGTCGACGGATTGGAGAGCGCGGTGTTGCCGATGCCGTACCACATGCAGCCGATGCCGGCGCCGTGGCGCAGCGGCGACCTGTCGCGCTTGGCGTTCGCGTTGAATCGCTCGCAGGCACGGCGCGCCGTGATCCAGTGCGGCTCGAGGGCATCGAGGCAGGCGACCAGCCCAGCCGAGTGCGCCAGCCGCTGCCCGGTCGCGGTCGCATCGCCCGCCCTGAGCGCGTTGCGCCGGCGGAATTCGAGCCGGTCGATGTTCACCCGATCGGCGAGCGCGTCCATCATCGCTTCGTGCGCGATCGCGCCCTGCGGCACGCCGAAGCCGCGGAACGCGCCCGAGGGATGGCAGTGCGTGAACCAGGCGCGCCCGCGCGCGTACACGTTCGGCACCGCGTAGGGGCCGCTGGCGTGGATCGGCACGCGCGTCGCCACCGTCGGTCCCCAGCTCGCGTAAGCGCCGGTGTCGAATTTCGCGTCGCAGGCCGCGGCGCGCAGCCTGCCGTCGGCATCGCAGCCGAATTTCACCTGCACGCGCGCCGGGTGGCGCTTGGTGCTCGAGGCCATGCTTTCCGGGCGGTGGTAGATGCAGGCGACCGGCCGGTCCATGAGCCACGCAGCGAGCGCGATGAGCGGCTGCACCGAGATGTCGAGCTTGCCGCCGAAGCCGCCGCCGCAGGCGCTCGGCACGATGCGTACCTGCTCGGGCGCAAGGCCGAGCACGATCGCCACCTCGTCGCGGTCCATGTAGGGGGTCTGCGTCGTGACGTGGACCTCGATCCGGTCGCCGACGCGCCGCGCCCAGCCCGCTTCGGGCTCGATGTAGGCATGCTCGACGAAAGCGGTCTCGAACAGGCCCTCCGCGACCGCCGCGCACTGCGCGAACGCAGCTTCGGCGTCGCCTTTCTTCACCGTGCCGTCGAGCAGCAGGTTGCCGCGCTTTCCGGCCTGCACCTCGGGCGCGTCCTGCGCCATCGCCGCGTCTAGCCCGAGCACTGCGGGCAGCGGCTGCCATTCGACGGGGAAGCGGCTCTCCTCCAGCGCTTCGAGCGCTTCGCGCGTTCCGACGAGCGCCGCGACTGCCTCGCCGCGAAAGCGCGCTTCGCCTGCGGCGAGCACCGGCTGGTCCTTGATGTGCGGGTAGATGCCGAAGCCGTTCGATGGCACGTCGGCCGCGGTGAGCACGCGCACGACGCCGGGCGTGTCGCGCAGGAAAGCATCGAGGTCGCCGAAGCGAAAGCGCGCGCGGTGATGCGGCGAGCGCAGCGCGCGCAGCCAGAGCGCATCGCGCGGAATCGCATCGGCGCCGAAGCGCTCGGTGCCGGTCAGCTTGGGGATGCCGTCGATCTTCGGCAGGCGCGCGCCGACGGCTTCCTCGGCACGCGGCGCCGGAGGCTCGCGTCCTGCGGTTGCCGCGTCCAGCACCGCCTCGATGATCTTCTGGTAGCCGGTGCAGCGGCACAGCACGCCGCCGAGCGCGTCGCGCACCTCGGGCTCGCGCGGCTTTTTCTTGCGCGCCAGCAGATCGCTCGCCGCCATCAGCATGCCGGGTGTGCAGATGCCGCATTGCGCCGCGCCGTGACGGTGGAAGGCGCGCTGCAGCTTCGACAGGCTCTTGCCGCGCGCGAGGCCCTCGACCGTCGTCACGCTGCGACCTTCGACCTGGGCGAGCGGCGTGAGGCAGGCGCAGACCTGGCGGCCGTCGATGAGCACCGTGCAGGCGCCGCAGTCGCCCGCATTGCAGCCGATCTTGGTGCCGGTCAGGCCGAGCTCGTCCCGCAGTACGTCGGCGAGCCGCGTGATCGGCGCCGAGGTCGCGCGCACCGTGCGCCCGTTCAGCTTGAAGCTGGTGACTCGCGTCGCGAACTCGGCGCGCGGGCGATTCATCTCGCGGCGCCCAGCAGGTGCAGGCAGCGCGCCACCAGCGTCCGCGCTGCCTCATTGCGGTAGTCCGCGCTCGCGCGGGGATCGTCGATCGGCGCGAGCGGGGCAAAGTGCTCGGCACGCGCGCGCGATCCGAGCGTTGCGTCGAGCGGCGCGCCGACGAGCGCCGCTTCGAGCGCCGGCAGGCGCTGCGCGACCGGCGAGCAGGCGCCGACCGCGACGCGCGCCGCGGCGACGCGGCCGCGCTCGACCTCGATGACCGCGGCCACCATCGCGATCGAGATCACCAGGTAGCGTCGGGCGCCGAGCTTGAGGAAGCGGCTGCGTGCGCTGGCACGCACCTTCGGAATCAGGATCGCAGTGAGCAGCTCGTCTGCGCGGCGCGCGGTGCGCCGCGGGCCGAGGATGAATTCGTCGAGTCGCAATGTGCGCGTGCCGCTGACGCTCGCCAGCTCGACCTGCGCATCAAGCGCGAGCAGCGCTGGCACGCCATCCGCTGCGGGCGAGGCGTTGCACAGGTTGCCGGCGACGGTGCCCGCATTCTGGATCTGCACGCCGCCGACTTCGCGCGCCGCCTGCTTGAGCGCGTCGAACAGCGGCGGCAGCGTGGCCTCGATCAGCTGCGTCCAGGTCGTGGTCGCGCCGATGCGCCAGCCTTCATTCGTCGACCGGATGCCGCGCAGCGCGTCGAGCGCGGTGATGTCGAGGATGTCCTCGGCGAGCGGCCTGGCGACGCGCGCCGGGTAGTGGTCGGTGCCGCCGGCGAGCACCGTCAGTGGCGCCGCGGCGAGCCGCTCGAGCGCTTCTTCGGTGCGTGTAGGCCGGAGATAAAGGGACATGCCGCCGCCGTGCGCGAAACCCGGCGCAAGTTAGCACGCAGCACCATAGGCGGCAACGACACAGCGATTCATCCACGGCTTCCGCGATGGCCGGACGTGGGGTAGATTGCGGCGGTCCCCGTCGTCCGACTCGGACGGTTCACCCCGGGGCAGCGGAGAAGGCGAGCATGAATGCTGTCTGTCGTAGTGCGGCCTGGCTGCTGCTGCCGACGCTGATGTTCGGCGCCGCGGCAGCGGCGGCGGAATACCGCAAGCAGGCGCCGCAGGGCGCGAAGGTGTACATCATTTCGCCGCAGAACGGCGCGACCGTGAAGTCTCCGGTGCGGGTGCGCTTCGGCCTCTCCGGCATGGGCGTCGCGCCCGCCGGCGTCGCCAAGGACAAGACCGGACACCACCATGTCCTGATCGACACCGACCTCGCGCGGGTCGACCTGACCAAGCCGCTGCCGGTGACGGAAAAGATCGTGCATTTCGGCGGCGGTCAGACCGAGACGATGCTCAAACTCGCGCCCGGCAAGCATACGCTCCAGCTCGTGCTGGGCGACGAAAACCACGTGCCCTTCGATCCGCCGATCGTGTCGCGGAAGATCGCGATCACGGTGAAGTGACCGCCGCCCGGCGAAGCACGCTCGACCGGGCGTCGCTCAGATCGGCGCTCGCGCAGGCCGACCTGCGGGTGCTGGTGATGTGCCTGTTCCACCTCAGCGGCGACGAGAAATGGCTCGCGCCGCCGCACCAGCCGGCGCGCGACGTGCGTCTGATCGGCGATCCCGCGGCGGGCTTCAGCGAAGCCGTGCAGCGCGAGATCCGCCAGACTGCGGAAGCGCTGCTCGCCGACGGCGTGCCGCAGCCGGTGATCGACGATCCGGGGCCGGCGCTGTTCCAGCGCATGATGAGCATCTGCCTCGGCGAGGAAGTGCCCGCCGAATACGTGCCGCTCATGCGCCAGGACATGGGCTTCGATGACGGCGACGTGCATTGGACGCGGGAACGACCCGAGACGCTCGAGCTGGACGTGGTCATTGCAGGCGCGGGGGTTTCCGGACTGTGCCTCGCCGCCAAGCTCGATGCGCTCGGCATCGCGTTCACGCTGCTGGAGAAGAACCCCGAGGTCGGCGGCACCTGGTTCGAGAACCGCTATCCCGGCTGCGGGGTCGATACGCCGAACCATTTCTATTCGTATTCCTTCGCGCCGAATCCGGATTGGAGCCGATATTTTTCGCTGCGCGACGAGATCGAGGCCTACCTGGAAGGCTGCGCAAGCGCGTTCGGCCTGCGCGAGCGGATCCGCTTCGGCACCACGCTCAGCGCGGCGCGCTGGGACGACGACGCACGGCGCTGGGCGCTGACCGTGCAGACGAGCGACGGCGGCACGCAGTCGCTGCGCGCCGCGGTGCTGGTCTGCGCGACCGGCCACTTCAGCCAGCCGCTGGAGGTGCGCTTTCCGGGCGCGGATCATTTCGCCGGCGAGATGTTTCACACCGCACGCTGGCCCGCGCAGGCGCGGCTCGCCGGCAAACG
>Ga0210099_1000572_pt1 | contig 11646 bp, 10 predicted proteins | sample Joice_ThreeSqA_D_4_FD_184872 | JGI IMG/M metagenome (GOLD analysis project Ga0210099, IMG submission 184872) | Wetland microbial communities from San Francisco Bay, California, USA, that impact long-term carbon sequestration - Joice_ThreeSqA_D2... | ecosystem: Environmental > Aquatic > Marine >...
CAAGGTAATCGCCGAACTTCCAGTAGTTGATATTGTGTCTTGCATGGCGTTTTGGCAGGGCAAAAGCTGACGTCTCGTAATGCCGGTAACCCTGTGCCGCAAGTGTCTCTTCGATACCCTGCTGCATGTCGCTGCCCGCTTCATCATCCGGCAATGAGGGCGGATTGTTGTAGAACAGTGTGTTCGGTTCCAGCGTCAGGTGATAGCAGGACAGATGCTGAGGCGAAAATGCCAGCGCGCTTCCCAGATCCTGCCGGGCTTCCGCTGGGTTCTGGTTTGGCAATGCATACATCAGATCGAGGTTGATGTTTTCGAAATGCTGTTGAGCGATATCGATAGCGCGCCTGGCTTCATCTGCTGTGTGTATACGGCCCAGCGCCTGCAAATGCGCGTCATTGAAACTCTGGACACCCAGCGACAATCGATTCACCCCGGCATCGCGATAGGACTCGAATCGTACCGCTTCGACCGTGCCGGGATTGGCTTCCAGCGTGATCTCGGCACCGATGTCCAGCGGCAGCAGCATGCGCAGGCTGCGCATGATCTTTTCCATGCTGTCGCCGCTCAGTAAACTGGGGGTGCCTCCCCCGAAAAAGACTGTATATACCTTGCGCCCCCAGATCAGCGGCAAGGCCAGTTCCAGATCGCGGATCAATGCCGCAACGTATTGCTGTTCCGGAAACGCTCCGCGTGTCTCATGCGAATTGAAATCGCAATACGGGCATTTGCGAATACACCACGGAATATGGATATACAGCGACAGCGGGGGCAATGCCCGAAAATTCACCGCTGGCGATTCGAGATTGAGGGGGTGCAGAGTATGGTCAGTCATGATAATAGCGATACAGGGTAATCCCAGGAATGATGAGGGATACAAAACCGGCCGGCAAATCTCGATCGTCAAAGGAAACGACTGTCCCGCCCGATGGTTGTTGACTTACAATAACGCAACGGAAAACGTTCCGCACCTTCGCACCGACACTTTAGACCAATTAACCGAACAAGGGTAACTACATGATCCACTCCCCCGAGATCCTTAAAATTCTGGAATCAGCACCCTTGTTCCTTGGGATCCCCAATCATTTGCTTGCCAAACATCTGAGTGAATCCAGCGTGCACCCCCTGACTGCCGGTCAAGTACTTCTGGTTCCAGAACAGCCGAATAATACTATTTACATCATCCTGACCGGTCGCCTTCGCATCCAGTCACAGGAATCCGAAACCGACCCGATCGCGATTCTGGGCGCGGGGGAATGTGTCGGCGAGATGTCCATGCTGGAAGGCGCACTTGTTTCGGCGTATGTCGTGGCCGCTACAGACTGCAATCTGCTTGCAATCGACCATGCTGCAATCTGGGAGTTGATCAACAGTTCCCATGCTGCCGCACATAACATGCTGAACATATTGACCAGGCGAATTCGACATACTACCGAGGTCGCGGCAGAGAACATGGAACAGCAAAACGGATTTTCAGGAAGTTCCATAGTCGACAAGTTGACCGGTCTATACAACCAACACTGGACGCAGCAAAAATTCAACCGTCATCTGCGCCGCGGCATCGTTGGCAATAAGCCAAGCTGCGTGCTTTTGCTGGAGATGGATCACCAAAAAGTATTTGTCGGGAGACACGGGCAGCTCGGCGGCGATCAGGCATTTCGCGATATCGCATACACGGCACTGTCCTGCCTGCGTCCGGACGACCAGGCGGGACGCCACAGTGATGAGAAATTCGCGATTTTCCTGCCAAACACATCCCTGCCGGATGCATGCAATGCGGCTGAAAGACTGCGGGCGACAGTCAGCCGGTCTTTGATCGTGTTACCCAGCGGCGATGCATTGCCCTCGATCACCGTATCGATAGGTGTCAGCCAGGCTCGTGCGGACGATACTCTGGTCAGCCTGTTCGATCGTGCCGAAGATGCCTTGCAAGTAGCCAGAGACAGCGGCGGCAACTGTGTGAAACCGATGCAATGACATTCCGCAAAGCAGCCTCATTTACGAGGATTCACTGCTGCATCGCCTTCAATTTTTCCAGTAATACCCGCAACGCCTTGCCGCGATGGCTGATCGCATGTTTCTGCTCGCGCTCCAGTTGCGCGCTGGTCATGCCTATCTGCGGCAGCCAGAACAACGGGTCATAACCGAATCCTCCCTCGCCAGCTGGTTGCAGTGCGATCTCGCCGTGCCATTCTCCTTCGGCGATCAACGGTTGCGGATCTCCAGCATGGTGCAGGAGTACCAACACACAATAATAATGTGCGCGGCGATCTGCCACGCCGAGCATGGCCTGCAGCAGTTTTTCGTTGTTGCGCTGGTCTGACTGACGCCTCGCAAGTTCACGTGATACTTCTGGCAAGTGAGGAGATGCGTCTTTGCGGCTGCTCCCGCAATCGGCTGGCTTCGCCAGTGCGGAAGGGTCGATGCGCAGCAGCGGGGAACCCGCCGGCCTCCCTCTTGCGGGGAGTAACGTGTCGCAGCCGCGCTCATCACCAGCATAGCGGGCGGAGAGCACACCGGGTGCACCCTCCAGCGCCGTGACGCAGATGCCCGAATCATCTGCCAGCGCAGGAAGCCCGCTTATCAGACTGACATGACGCGCTTTGGCGAGCGCGTTTTCGATAAAAGTGGGATGCGGTTCTTCGGCTTCCCCGATGCCTAGCTGTGCCTGCGTCAGCACTTCTATGCCGAGCGGCTGCAACAAAAACTGGAATTCGCGCAATTTACCGGGGTTGCTGGAAGCGATGATGAGTTTATGCATGGTCATGCTGTCCTTTTCCCGCAGATCCTCATCAGCAGGGATCAGTCTGCAATTCAGTCACTTTCAAGGGCTTCCCGCTGCATCACGATCAATTCCGCGATCCCGTCTTTCGCCAGTTCCAGCAGGCTATCCATTTCTTCGCAGCTGAACGGATGCCCTTCTGCCGTACCCTGCACTTCGACAAAATGTCCGCTGCCCAGCATCACCACATTCATGTCGGTATCGCAATCGGAATCTTCCAGATAATCCAGATCCAGTACAGGCGTGCCGTGGAAAATCCCGACCGAGATCGCGGCAATGTAATCCGTAAGCGGGGATGCCGTGATCTGGCCCCTGCTGAGCAATTCCCTTACCGCGTCGTACAACGCAACAAAAGCGCCGGTGATACTGGCGGTACGCGTACCGCCATCGGCCTGGATCACGTCGCAATCGATCTGGATCGTTCTTTCACCCAGCTTTTTCAGATCGACAACAGCGCGCAGGCTGCGGCCGATGAGCCTCTGGATTTCTTGGGTACGGCCGGATTGTTTGCCCTTGGCTGCTTCGCGGCTCATGCGTTCGCCGGTGGATCGTGGCAACATGCCATATTCTGCGGTGACCCAGCCTTCCCCGCTGCCTTTTTTATGCGGCGGCACTCGATCTTCGACACTGGCGGTGCAAATGACCCTGGTGTCTCCGCATTCGATAAGCACCGAGCCTTCTGCATGTTTTAGATAGTTGCGGGTTATCCGTATCGTGCGCAACTGGTTGGGTAGTCGTTTACCTGAACGCATGAATGTCATTGTGGAAGGTGACGGTTACTGGCTGAGCTTCGTGAATTATCGAAGCTACGAAATCTTGAGAACATGGGAAACCGGTTTGTCGGTGGCGTGTGCAATCTCTTCGGGACCCCATCGCATCGCCAGGCCGGTGACATTGTCCGAATGACCGCTTTCGCGCTTCAAAGCCTGCTCGACCAGCCCATCCAGAACTTCCTCCACGGGACGGGATGCGAAAGCTTCGACCAGTTCCGCATCGGTGAACGGTGACCACAGGCCATCGCTACCCATCAAAACAACATCGCCGGATTGCATCACGACCGGTCCGCCCGGCTCCATGTAATATATCTCGTCGCTACCGCCCAGACAATTTGTTATCTGATTGCGATGGGGATGGACGCGCGCCTCAGCAGCGTTGATCACACCGGATTCCAGCCATTGAGATACTACCGAATGGTCATACGTCCTGGTCAACACCTTGCCATCACGCATCAGGTAGAGACGCGAGTCTCCGGCGAACCCCCAGTACAACTTGTCTTCCTGGATGATTGCGGCAACCGCCGTTGATCCCGGGAAACCGCCCAAACCCATCTGGTGGGAAAAATCCACGATGCGCTCGTGCGCGCTCCTCATGGTCGAAGTGAGAAACTTCATCGGATCCGGAATATGCTGCAGCGCCTTCTGGCCAAAGGATTCGTCAAACGTTTCAATAATCGCGCCGGCGGCCAGTTCGCCCTTCAAGTGCCCGCCCATGCCATCTGCCAGCACCATCAACAGCGCCTCGTTGCTATAGGCATAAGAGACACGATCCTGATTGAATTTGCGGTTGCCGATGTGGCTGGCCTGGTGTATCGAGAAGTTCATGGTGTGCAGGTTTCATTCAATAAATCCACAGGATGCAATCGTAATATAATGCGGCGCTCCAGCACAGCATTTTTTTTCAAAGGTTATTGACATGATCCTTAGCATGACCGGTTATGCCACCGCAAGCGCTGAACTCGACAGCTGCTCTTTGACGCTGGAACTGCGTGCCGTCAATCATCGCTACCTGGACATACAGCTGCGTATGGCCGATGAGTTACGCGGTTTCGAAAGCATGTTGCGCGAAGCGATCACTGCACATTTGCAGCGCGGCAAGGTTGAATGCCGCATCAACTATGCCGCGAGATCCGCGACAAGAACCGCTGTACTTAATCATGGAATGCTGCAACAACTTGCCGCGTGGAACGCAGAGGTACGTACTGCTTTGCCCGATGCGGGATCCCTGACTGTGGCCGACGTTTTGCGCTGGAACGGCATACTGGAAACCCCAAACGCATCTACCGACGAATTGCGCGCCACCCTGTTCGATTTGCTGCAAATCGCCTTGCAGGAACTCTCCGCCGCACGTTCCCGGGAAGGTGAAAAACTCAAGGAATTTCTGTTGCAACGCGTGGAAAAGATCGAGTCGTTACGAAATAACGTGATTCCCCATGTACCCTCTGCAATCGCCTCGTATGAGAAAAAACTCACCGTGCGCCTGAGCGAGGCCATGCAGAATGCAACGTTACAGGATACTTTGGACGAGCGCATCAGACAGGAGATCACGATGTTTGCAGCCAAGATCGACGTGGATGAGGAGCTGTCCCGGCTCGCAAGCCATCTATCCGAGATGCGCCGCATCCTTGAACACGGTGGAGCAGTGGGCAAACGGCTGGATTTTTTGATGCAGGAGCTGAACCGGGAGGCCAACACACTGGGTTCAAAATCGGTTGATGCGGAAGTATCGCGCAGTGCGATGGAAATGAAGATACTGATCGAACAAATGCGCGAGCAGATCCAGAACCTGGAGTAAGTAGCGCCCCTTTCTGTCAAGGCAGCGCTTGAAATGGAATCATGGACACAACATTTAACGAACCAATTAAGCGAAAATAGTTGCCGTCCAGTACTGCTTCACGACCCAGTCTGACTTTATTATAAAGGTGCCTCAAATCATGTCAGGAAATCTGTTTGTCATCAGCGCGCCATCCGGTGCAGGCAAGACCAGCCTGGTGCAAGCCCTGCTCAACATCAACCCGCAGATCGACATGTCGGTTTCCTATACCACGCGCGAACCGCGCGCGGGGGAACATGACGGAAAGGACTACCATTTTGTCAGCCGCGAAATTTTTCTCAGCATGGCGGAACGCGGCGAGTTTCTGGAAAGCGCCGAAGTCTACGGCAATCTCTACGGAACTTCACAAACATGGATCAGCCACGAAAATACCCGCGGGCGAGACATACTGCTGGAGATCGACTGGCAAGGCGCCGCCCAGATACGCCGTATTTTCCCCGAATCTGTCAGCGTATTCATCCTGCCGCCGTCAAAACAAGCACTGGAAGAACGCCTGAGAAAGCGCGGCAAGGACAACGAAGCTGTGATCGCCAAGCGTATGGCAGCAGTTCGCGAAGATGTAGCCCATATCAGCGAATTCGATTATGTTATCATCAACGACAACCTGAACGAGGCGTTGCGAGAGCTCAATGCAGTGGTGATATCCGCCAAACTTGGCAGAGATCGGCAAATGGCCCGTTATCAGGACTTGATCAACCAGTTACAGAACCCGGAGTAAATCATGGCACGCATTACTGTTGAAGAATGTTTGACGCAAATCCCCAACCGCTTCGAGCTTACATTGGCTGCCGCATATCGAGCACGCCAGTTGTCCAATGGGGCGGCACATCTAGTCGAGACCAGCAAGGACAAGCCTACCGTCATCGCATTGCGCGAGATCAGCGAAGGCAAGGTTGGCAAGGAAATACTCAATCGCGGCCAGGCATAATCGACGTGATTGTAAATGGCCGATGCAGATTTACTGTTGGAGGAGCTCTCCTCTTATCTTAAGCCACAGGATGTTGAACACGTCCGTGTAGCTATCGAATTCAGTCGAGCCGCGCATCAAGGCCAGATGCGCCAGTCAGGCGATCCTTACATCTCGCATCCGATCGCAGTTGCAAACATCCTGGCCCCGTTGCGGATCGATGTTCAGGCGATCATTGCCGCTCTGTTGCACGATGTGGTGGAGGACACCGAGGTCACCACCGAACAGGTTGCGGAAAAATTCGGCAGGCCGGTTGCTGAATTGGTCGAGGGACTGAGCAAGCTGGACCGTATCAAGTTCGAAACCCATCAGGACGCGCAGGCGGAAAACTTCCGCAAGATGCTGCTGGCGATGGCGCGCGATGTCCGCGTCATTCTCATCAAACTCTCGGATCGTTTGCACAACATGCGGACGCTGGGATCAATGTCGCGGGAAAAGAGCGAGCGCATCGCCCGCGAGACCATGGAGATCTACGCCCCGATCGCCAACCGGCTGGGCCTCAACGACATCTACCGGGAATTGCAGGATCTGAGCTTCATGCATCTGCACCCGAACCGCTATGCTGTGCTGTCCAAAGCTTTGAAGGTCGCGCGCGGCAATCGACCGGAAGTGGTCGACAAGATACTGGACGCGATACGTCACCGGCTTGCCGAATACAATGTCCAGGCGGATGTCACCGGCCGGGAAAAAAACATCTACAGTATCTATCAGAAGATGCAAAGCAAATCGCTGGCTTTTTCCGAAGTACTGGATATCTACGGATTTCGGGTATTGGTGAACGATTTTGCTTCATGTTATATCGCGTTGGGCGCACTGCACGGCTTGTACAAACCGATCCCGGGCAAATTCAAGGATTATATTGCCATCCCGAAAATGAACGGATACCAATCCCTGCACACCACGCTGTTCGGACCTTTTGGTACACCCATCGAGATCCAGATACGCACCCACGACATGCACCGGATCGCTGAAGCGGGCGTCGCCTCGCACTGGTTGTACAAGAGCAGTCATGATTCTATCAACGATCTGCACAAGAAGACCCATCAGTGGCTGCAGAACCTGCTGGAAAGTCTGAGCCAGAGCAGTGACTCCGCGGAATTCCTGGAACACCTCAAGGTGGATCTGTTTCCAGACGAAGTATATGTGTTCACACCCAAAGGCAAGATACTCTCGCTGCCGCGCGGCGCGACCGGAGTGGATTTTGCATACAGTGTGCATACCGATATCGGCAACCGTTGCATCGCGGTAAAAGTGAACCATGAACTGGTGCCGCTGCGCACCGAACTCAAGAACGGAGATCGCGTCGAAGTGATCACCGCTGCGCATGCCAGACCCAATCCGGCCTGGCTGAGTTACGTTACCACCAGCAAGGCGCGCAGCAACATCCGGCATTTTCTAAAGACCATGCAGTCCGGCGAATCCGCACAACTCGGGGAACGTCTTCTCAATCAGGCCCTGCTTTCCCTGGGCGTAAAACCCCAGGATATGGACGATGCACACTGGAACAAGCTACTCAGGGATACCGGCGTCAAAACGCGCCAGGATATCCTTGCTGATATAGGACTGGGTCGCCGTTTCAATGTGGTCGTGGCACGTCAACTGGCGAGCATCGGCGAAGCAGTGTCGAATGACGCTGCCACCCCCGCGATCACGATACAAGGCACGGAAGGCATGGCGGTACAGTTTGCGCAGTGTTGCCGTCCGATACCCGGAGACCCGATCATTGGCGTAATCAAAAGCGGTCAGGGTCTGGTCGTGCACACCCACGACTGCCCGACCTTGCGCAGAGGGCGCAGCAGCAGCGAACAGTGGCTGGATGTCGTTTGGGACAAGAACATCAGCCGTCCCTTTGACGTGAACATCAAATTGCTTGCAGAAAACAAGCGCGGCGTTCTGGCCAAAGTCGCCGCAGCGATCGCAGAAGCCGGGGCCAACATCGAGAACATCAGCTTCACCCATGAAGACAAATTCACTGCCTTGCACTTCACGCTGGAAGTGAATAACCGGCTGCACCTTGCAAATGTCATGCGCAGTCTGCGCAAGATACAGGAAGTCGTCAGGATCATCAGGGTGAAAAACACTACGGGTTGATACCACTGCAACATCGATGTGGTACATGGTCAGACCACATGAAAGCCTCTTCCTGTGTAACGTTCCGCGTGAGAAAGGTCAGCGGGGATTTCACGCCAAATCAAACAGCAACACCTCAGCGTTCACACCCGCTGAAACTTCGACGTTTGTTTCATCGCTATACATCAGCGCATCTCCAGCGTTCAAGTTTTTCCCGTTTGCGCTGAGCGCACCTCGAGCGAGATGCAGGTAGATCTTTCTCCCGGCAGGGTTGGGATAATGAAGTGTTTCCGTTCCATTCAGCAATGCGGCGAACACGCGCACATCCTGATGGATGAGCAGCGAACCATCCGCCTGATCCGGTGAGGCCAGCAGGCACCAGCGGCCGCGTTTGGCTGATGCGCCGAAAACCTTCTGCTGGTAGCCCGGTTGCAGATTTTGTTGCGCCGGAATGATCCATATCTGCAACAGGTGAACAGCTTCCGTGGTCGAGGCATTGACCTCGCTATGAGTCACTCCGGTGCCCGCACTCATCACTTGCACTTCTCCGGCACGAATCTGCTCGCTGTTTCCCATACTGTCCTGATGGCGAAGAGCGCCGTCCAGAATATAAGTGAGTATCTCCATGTCGCGGTGCGGATGCATGCCGAAGCCCGTGTTTGGCTGAACGATGTCTTCGTTGATCACGCGCAGGCTGGCAAAACGCACATGGGCAGGATCGCGATACTCCGCAAACGAGAAGCTGTGCCAGCTTTCCAGCCAGCCATGCCGGGCATGACCACGATCGGTTGCTTTACGCAGAACCATCATATTCACCTCCATAGTGCTTTAATAGTTTAAGCATTGCGGATGCCTTATCAAGGGTTTCCTGATATTCGGCCTTCTCGTCGGAATCCGCGACGATACCGCCGCCTGCCCAGCAGCGTATGGTTCCCTTCCGCCCTTCAAACTTATTGGTTAAATCTGCCGGCTTCGCCAAAGCCAGCGACTCAACGAGTGCTGTTGGCTCGCCTGTTCGATTGGCCAGAGGTTCTGTCAGTAACGAGTCCCAGCCGCTATATACCAGCGTGCGGATCGCGATATTGGTGTCCATATTGCCATCGAAGCCGACATATCCTATCGCTCCGCAGTAAACACCGCGCCGGAAGGGCTCCAGCTGTTCGATGATCTGCATGGCGCGAAGCTTGGGCGCACCGGTTACCGAACCTCCCGGAAAACAGTTGCGCAGGACATCCAGTGCATCGAGTCCTTCATTTAGTTGGCCCTCAACCGTGCTGACCAGGTGGTGCACGTTGGCAAAACTTTCAACTTTGAACAATTCCGGTACGCACACCGAACCAGATTTGCAGCTCTTGCCCAGATCACTGCGCAGCAGATCGACGATCATCAGGTTTTCTGCGCGGTCTTTGTGGTGGTCGCGCAGTTCATCCGCAAGCTGGCGATCCTTTTGTGCGTCGCGACTGCGCGGACGGGTGCCTTTGATGGGACTGGTTTCGACTTTATTGCCCTGCAAGCGTATGAATCGTTCCGGGGAATTGCACAGGATCTGGGACCGAGGCAGGTTCAGGAATGCCGAATAGGGCGCAGGATTAAATCCTCTCAGTCTGAGGTATGCACCGAGCGCATCACCCTCTGCTTTTGCGACGAAACGCTGGGAAAGATTTATCTGGTAACAATCGCCCGAGTGAAGATAATCCTGAACCTTCTGGAAGGCCGAAGCATAGCTTTCAGGCGTGAAGTCGGAAAGGATCCGCCCACAAACACGGAATTTGTCTGAAGGAAATGCCGGTTCGGCTTGCAGACGACTCAATATCTGAGGCAACAATTCTGCAGTCTCGGCAAAGCGTTGTCGAGAAACCAGCCTTGCTTTGCGTTGCTGGTGGTCAAGCACCAGCGCCCAATCATAGATTCCAACCGACAGGTCGGGCAACTGTTCGGCGGCCACCGCGATTTCAGGCAGGGTCATCATCCGGCGCGCCAAATCATAACCCCAATAACCCAGCGCACCACCGGCAAACGGCACATCGGCAACGGACTCTACCCGCTCACCCAGCAGATTGCGCAACAAGGCAAATGGTTCGCCATATTCTGCATAGTCATTCATTGACAACGTGTCCATTGGCACTGCGGTCATGATGTCATAGCGTGCCATCCCGCAACTGTCCAGCCATACCGCCCACGGCAAATCAGCCAGCGCTAAATAGTAGCGTGATGCATCTTTCTGATAAGGCAGGTTGACACAATAGAAGCCCATTGTTCGACTTTATAGCGAAATGGCATCCAGCTGTGGGTCATTTAAGATGAATCGGGCAAGCAAAATGTACGAGGATCGGGCCATTCCGCACAAATTGCGCATCACCTGGTCAGGACAGACATCTTACTGCTTGCGACTGATTTCATCATGTCTCGTATCAAAGGAAGCATGGCAATTGCTGCGTCTTCACCATCTTTGATCAAACGCGATTTGCTGTCCGCATTGATTTCGGGTGTTTTTCCAATGTCAGGACGAATCACGACCTGCGCCGACGCCAACTCATCGGCAAGTATCGACTGTCGCATGATGCGCAGGCTTTGTTTGAGTATGTCGATGACATCGTTGGGAGACGGCTGTTTCCTGGGTTGCTGCGAAATATCCACGGCGATCACGATGTCAGCACCCATTGCCAGTGCTTCTCTCACAGGCACGGGGGACTTTAAATCCCCGTCCACATATTCAACATCGCCAATTTTAACCGGATAATAAACACCAGGAATGCTGCTGGATGCGCGCACCGCTTTTCCGGTATTGCCGCGATTAAAGGCAACCGCATTTCCTGTGTCGAGCCGCGTAGCCACCGCAATGAATGGTTTGTCCAATTGTTCGATGGAGCGATTTTTCAACTCGCGGTTGATGAAATCCTGCAATTGTTCGCCGCGTATGTAGCCGCGTTTTGATATGTCAAAATCCCTGAGTTGGTCCTCGTCGAGGTTGAGCGCAATCTTCTCGATTTCGCCGCTCTTGTAGCCGGCGGCATACAGGGCACCCACCACACTTCCTGCGCTGGTACCTACAACGACATCTACATGTATGTCGTTCGCTTCAAGCGCCTTGATCACGCCTATATGCGCAAAACCACGATTACCGCCGCTGCCCAATGCCAGCGCAATAATCGGCTTTTCGGACTGCAAGGGTACGATCATAACTGCTTCCGGCTCTACAACGTCTTTGTACTGGATCGGC
>Ga0210099_1000573_pt1 | contig 11615 bp, 10 predicted proteins | sample Joice_ThreeSqA_D_4_FD_184872 | JGI IMG/M metagenome (GOLD analysis project Ga0210099, IMG submission 184872) | Wetland microbial communities from San Francisco Bay, California, USA, that impact long-term carbon sequestration - Joice_ThreeSqA_D2... | ecosystem: Environmental > Aquatic > Marine >...
AGTATCATATTTAATAACAAGATCTCTTTTTTTGTACACTTTAAGTAAACCAAGATTTACAGCCTGGTAAGTCACTATCAAAGTGTCATAAATTGAATATGGAAGAGAATCAGATAAAGAAAAAGTTCCGTTGTTGTAAGAAAATTTATAATCGCCTTTGGTTAATAATGAATCTCCAACGATAATAGTTTCTGTAAAAGGAATTATTATTGGCCGAGAAATTGTGTAAAGATTATCAAGGTTCACCCGAATTGTATCCCTAACGATGTAAGTCAAATATTCAGATTGTGCTGCGACCTGTTTTGGCAGAAAAAACAGAAGTAAAATCAGAAGCGAAATATATGATTGTGACTTCAAAAACGAGCAGAATTTTTGTGAAAATCAAATCTAAACCTACTTTGCCCTTTTATCAAGTCCATATAAAACCGTAACTTATAAAGTGTAGTAGTTTTCCTACAAAATAATAATAATTTTTACTCTTACCGTTCATATTGCAAATTCTTAGATTTATTCAAAGTTATTAACAAAATATAACAGGTAAATATATGGACATAACAATTTTTGATTATGATGTTACTCAAGCTGAGATAAAGCACCTCTTTGTAAACTATGTTGACAGAGGCGAATATATTCAGAATACCTCTTATAAAAAAAGATTACAAGACTTGTATGTTCTTTTTAAAATGAGAGAAGACAAAGTAAGAGCAGGAGAAATATTGAGTGAAATAACTCACTCGAAAGAAGTTGTTGCTTAATCATTCATATCTTAAAGCTTCTATAGGATCAAGGTTAGCGGCTTTATAAGCCGGGTAAGTTCCGAATATAACTCCAACAGTAACACAAAGTAATAAACCGATAATAACCCAGTCATAAGGAATAGCAGTCTGCGCGTTCAGAAAGCTGCCTGCTAAATTTCCAATTCCAACTCCGATGATTATTCCTACAATTCCACCTAAGGTACAGAGAATTATAGCTTCAACAAGAAATTGTACCAATATTGAACTTCTCCTGGCTCCTACAGCTTTTCTAATTCCGATTTCTCTTGTTCTTTCTGTTACCGAAACCAGCATAATATTCATAATTCCAACACCGGCAGCCAGTAAGGCAATTATTGAAACAACCATTGCACCTATTTTAATACCGCCTGTTATATCATTTACCTGCCCTATTATAGATTCATTGCTGAATATTTCAAAATCATTTTCCTGACCGGGATCAACTTTCCTTATCTTTCTCATAAAACCTATTGCCGACTCAATAGTAGCGTCGTAAGCATTTTCACTTACAGCCATAACCGTTATATCAACACTTCCCCTGTGCCTGCCGTACATCGACTGAAATTTTGTTATAGGAATAACGATGTAATTATCCTGAGTTTGTCCAAAAAAATCGGGACGTTTTTTTAAAGTACCAATAACTCTGAAAGGTTTTCCATCAACTCTTACCTCATTACCAACAGGTTCGACATTCTCAAAAAGTTTTTCAACAATATCATGCCCAAGTACACAAACATTTGTTGAATGCTCAATTTCATTAACCCTGAATTCCCTTCCATCTTCAATTTCAAGATTAAGATTCTTATAAACATTCTCAGTAACTCCAACAAGATAAGTGTTGGGATTAGTTTCAAGATTTCCGAACTTTATTACTCTGCCTCCCCTGCCCTGGTAGGCACCAAGAGATTTTGCATTTTTCATCATTTCTTCAAGACGGTAAAAATCATCAAGGGTAATATCTTTCCTGTTCCTGTATTTTTCTCTCTCCCTTTGACCGCCGGTTTGTATAGCAGGCCATTTCTGAATTTCAAAAGTGTTTTTACTTAAAAACTGAAACCCGTTCTCAATAGTATTCTGAAGCATGGAGATGATCGTCATAATAACAATGATTGAGAAGATTCCAACTACAACTCCCAGCATAGTAAGAAGTGTTCTTAAACGGTTAGTTTTTAAGGACTGTAAAGCAATAATAATTAATTGAGATATTTTCATACTTCCCCTGCAACTATATTTCTAAGAAATATTCATTAACCCCGTAAATATAATAATTGTAAATTACTCATACCTTAAAGCTTCTATGGGATCAAGATTGGCTGCTTTATAAGCCGGATATGTTCCGAATATTATCCCGACAGTAAAACAGAGTAGCAAACCTATACCAACCCAATCATAAGGTATTGCAGTTTTAGCATTCAAAAAACTTCCGGCAATATTTCCAATTCCAACTCCTGACACAATTCCAATTAAACCTCCGAAAAGTGAGATTACTATTGCCTCAAATAGAAACTGAGTAAGAATGTTTGCTTTTTTTGCACCGACAGCTTTCCTTATGCCGATTTCTCTCGTTCTTTCAGTAACCGAAACAAGCATAATATTCATTATACCAATACCTGCCGCCAGTAAAGCAATTATCGATACAACCATTGCCCCTATCTTTATACCCCCGGTAATATCATTAACCTGGCTAATCATAGATTCATTACTAAAAATATCAAAGTCATTGTCTTCGCCGGCTTTAACCTTCCTGATCGTCCTCATATAACCGATTGCTGCATCAATAGTTTTATCGTAGTCTCCCTTTGACCTTGACATTACCGTTATATTAATACTTCGACCCGTTTTTCCATAAATTGATTGAAAAGTGGTTATTGGCATAACAACATAATTATCCCTGCTTTGTCCAAACATGGAAGGCTGACTCTCCAAAATAGCAATTACACGCAATGGTTTACCATCCACTCTAACTACTTGCCCTATTGGATTAATTCCTGCAAATATTTTATTAGCCACATCAGGTCCGAGCAAACAGACATCGTTCGAGTATTGAATATCAGTCTCACGCAGATCACGTCCATAATCCACATTCCAGTCATTTGTTCGCATCGCCCCGGTTGTTACTCCGGCTACGCTAATATTTGGATTTGTTTCGGCGTTACCAAACTTTATTACTTTTCCAAATTCCCATTGCTCTGCCCCTATATATTGGGCATCGAGCATGTCATTAAGCCGTGCAAATTCATCAACCGTTAAGTCTTTCCTGTTTCTGTACTTGTCCCGCATACGTGGACCGCCTCCATGCATGGCAGGAAATTTTTGAATCTGGAAAGTATTTTTATTGAGTTGCGAAAGGCCACTCTCAATGCTGGTTTGCAACATTGTTATTATAGTCATTATAACTATGATAGAAAATATGCCTACAACAATTCCAAGTACAGTAAGAAATGTTCTAAGCTTATTGGTTCTAACAGACTGAAGCGAAACGACGAATACTTCTTTAATACTCATTATACAACCTTAGATTACAAGTTAAATACATGACGGAAAAATGGAATATTGGAGTTATGGAGTATCATTATAATTTAAATTTGGTTCGTGAATTCTTTGATCCCAGGAGCCATTATCCTGTTTAATCTGTAATGATTTAACTAACGCGAGAAGTTTATTTTCCATTTCATAATGTTTTTTATCAAACTTTTCAAATTCATTTTCAGTCAAAAGATTTATTCCTTTTAATCCTATTATTCTAGTCAATAATTCACTAGATGAACCTAGTGCTATATTTAGGAAATATAAATATTCATTGATTGACTTCCGAGAATAACCTTCTGCAATATTAGACGCTATAGATTGTGAAGCATCTAATATTTGTGATTTCAATTTAAAATCAAGATTTGGGATTTTATCTAACAAACTAAAACAATGTTGAAAAATCTCAATCCCATTATTCCAGACTTCAAGTTTCATATACCCACGATTTAAATTTCGTCTTTTAGTACACTCCTTCATACCATTATTCCACTATTCCATTATTTCATAATTCCACTACTCATACCTCAAAGCATCAACCGGATCCATCTTTGCTGCTGTATATGCGGGAGCCAGACCCGCAACAACACCGGTAATCAAAGATACAAGTATTGCAATAATAACTGCAGAATATTGAACCGAAGTTGGAATAAACTGGTTTATAATCATACTTGCAATTACTGCAAGCAACAGACCAATTAAACCACCCATTAAACAAATCGAAGAAGACTCAAGCAAGAATTGTCCTAGTATCGTTCTTCTCTTAGCACCTATGGCTTTTCTAATTCCTATTTCTTTTGTTCTTTCTTTAACCGAAACAAACATAATATTCATAATGCCTATGGCACCTACAAAAAGTGATAATCCGGTAATAAATAAACCTGCAATTTGTATAACTCCAACAACAGAATTGTAATTATCCATAAGTGCTTCCTGTTGATTAATAGAAAAATCATTCTCATCATTTATTGTAAGACCTCTTGCTTTTCTCATTGCTCCTTCAGCTTCAATTTTTGTTTCTTCAACAAGAGCCGGACTTTGAGCACGTACATTTATCGTAATTGAATTCCTGGAACGATCGAGAAAATTTTTAAATACAGTACCTATCGGAACATAAACCAGGTTATCCGGATTCCAGGATCCAAGAATAAAGCTTCCCTGTTCGGCAAGAACTCCAACTACCTGAAAATTTACTCCACCAATCTTAATTGTTTTATCTAAAGCATCTCCAAGAGGGAAAAGGTTTTTGGCAATTTCACTTCCTATAACAACCACGTAGCGTGAACTTTTACTTTCTATATCGGTATAAAATCTTCCCATACTAAATGTGAAGTTCGTAGTTTTAACATAATCAGCTGTAGAACCGTTAACCACGGTACTCTCTACTCTTCTATCTTCATATTTTACTGTCTGCCTGCTGCTTATTACCGGGGCAACTGCACTTGGCAATTTTGCAAGCTCTTTAAACTTCTCATAATCCTGCATTGTAATATTAGGGCGTGCTCTTAATTTCCACCAGTCTTCATTAGTGAACCACGCCCATCTATCAATATAAAGAACATCTGTACCGAGTGCGCTTATTCCATTCTGGAAAGAATTATTTATCCCCTTTATAGCGGTACTCATAACAACAACAGCAGTAATACCTATTATTATACCGAGCATAGTTAAAGCCGATCTGACTTTATTAGTCCTTATAGAGCGGAGAGCAATCAGCATGCTCTCTTTAATCTCGAATAATAATGTTCTCATTTTATCCTCCTGATTTTTATACGCCCGCTGCTTTTACTTTTGGAAATTTCCTGTTCAGTACTTTTTCATCAGTTTCAATTAAACCGTCTCGTAATCTTATTATTCTTGCTGCATGTTCGGCAATATATTCTTCGTGAGTTACAAGAATAATTGTATTTCCTTTATCATGAATCTCTGTCAACAAACCCATAATTTCTTCACCTGTTTTTGAATCGAGGTTACCTGTAGGTTCATCAGCAAGAATAATTGAAGGCCTAGTGACAAGCGCACGCGCAACAGCGACTCTCTGCCTCTGCCCGCCTGAAAGTTCATTAGGTTTGTGATGCATTCGGTCCTTAAGACCAACATCTATTAATGCCTGCTCTGCTCTTTCCTTTCTATCAGCATGTTGAATGCCTGCGTAAATTAAAGGAAGTTCAACATTATGCAAAGCATTGGAACGAGCCAGAAGATTGAAGGTTTGAAAAACAAAACCTATTTCTTTATTTCTTATTGCAGCCAGTTGGTTATCATTCATATCACTGACACTTACATTATTAAATTCATATTTTCCGGATGTGGGAGTATCGAGACATCCGAGAATATTCATAAGTGTTGATTTACCGGACCCTGAAGGACCCATTATTGCAACATATTCATTCTTATCAATTCTTAACGATACGTCCCTGAGAGCAAATACTTCTTCGGATCCAACCTGGTAAACTTTTGCAATATGTTCAATGTTAATTATATTCATTTTAAATTCCACTTTCGATTAATTACTGGCTTTATCACCAGAGCTATTTTTTCCTTTATTTTCTACCCTTACTGTGGATCCATCATTTAATTCTCTCGATATGGCTCTATAGCTTCCGGAAACAACTTCTTCATTGGCAGATAAGCCTGATTTTATTTGAATATAATTGTCATCACTTATGCCTGTTTCAACATTTACTTTTTTTGCTTTTCCGTTCTTAACAGTAAATACAATCTCCTGAATCTTTTTTTCCGGCTTCTTGTTTGTCGTCTGGGTTACTTCTGCATCATCTTCTTCTTTCTTTTGCTCCATATTGAAATCTGATCTTGCAGTAACACTTTGAATAGGTACACTTAATACTCCCATTACAGTTTCAGTTTGAATATCTGCGTTGCAGGACATTCCCGGTCTCAAAGCGTCATCGGGAGAAATCAATATAATTCTAACCTCAAAGTTAACTACCTGTTCCTGTGTGCCAAGTCCAGTTGTAATAGCGCTATTCCCGATTTGTGTAACGAGACCTTTAAAGATCCTGTCTCCAAATGCATCCACTTTAATATTTGCAGTATCGCCCTTCGTAATAAGCACAACATCATTTTCATCGACTTCAACTCTTGCTTCAATATTATTAAGATCCGAGACAGTCATAATATCCGTTCCCATACTGTAGCCGCTACCAAGAACCCTTTCGCCCAACTCAACGTTTAGCTGTGTAACCACACCATCAATTGGAGAGTATATTGTGGTTTTGTTCAATTGATCTATAATTTCTTTAAGTGATGCTTTAGTCTGAAGTACGTTTGCCAGTGCTGCATCATATTGAGCTTTTGACGTCAGGTAATTGCTTTTTGCAGTTTCGAGCTCAGCATCACTAGCAAGATTTTTACTGTGAAGTTCTTTAAGTCTGTTATAATCCGAAGTTACTTTATCGAGTGTAGCCTGCCGCATCTGCAGATCAGCTTGCGTAGCCTGCAGATTTGCCTGAGCTCTTTCTTTCTGAGCAACATAAGCATCACCCTTTATCTCTATCAGCAATTGTCCTTTTTTAACTCTGTATCCTTCTTTAACAGGAAGAGAAACAATTTCACCTGTTACCTCAGAAGTAATAGAGACTTTATATTCCGGATTTATTTTACCGGTTGCTGCCACGGTCTGAGTTATGTCTCTTTTTTCTACTTTTTCAGTCTGGACTGCAACTATATCCTCTTTATTTCCACCGAAAATGGCAATAAGGATAAGTACCAGCAGTAAGACTCCGATTCCGCCAAATATAAAAACTTTCTTTTTTGATTTTTTCTTTTTCCCGTTAGCCATTTAATTATCTCCTGTTCTTTCATATTTTTTATAATCTAAAACTCCTGTGTAATATTTTAACTGCTCACTTAAAACTACATATGCGTACTCAGCATTAATATAAGCAACTCTTGCATTTGTGTAGTTTGTTCTTGCAGTTAAAACATCGAGCAATTTGCTGGAGCCAAGTGAATATTTTTCCTGCTCAATTTTCAGGTTCTCTTCAGCTGATTCGACATTTTTTTCACTAACACTAAGTGATTTTTCAGCCGCCTGTAAATCCAGGAATGTTTTTTGAAGATTCCTTTTTATTTCTCTTTCCAGGTCACTTACAACAACTTCCTGGTTTTTTGCATTAACAGTTGCAATCTCTACACGGTTGGAAACGGAAAAACCGGAGAAGATCGGAATGCTTAATGTTAAACCGACAGTATAACTTTTCGATGCAAATAATTTATCAAAGCTGTTTGCGTTTGAACTAAAACCAAGAGAATTAGTCAGTCTTGGAAAGTGTCCCGATCTCGCTATGGTAATATCATCATAAGCGCCTTCTAAATTTAAAAGTGCACTTTTATAATCGAACCTGTTATCCATTGCACTTGAAACAAGTACTGAAAGACTATCCGATTCTTCTGATAATCTATTTTTAATTACCTCCAGTTGATCGACCGAGAAATTATCCGAAAAAGAATAATTGTCAAATACATCAAGACCGAGATAATAAAGTAAATTTGTTTTAGCTGTTTCAAGAGTATTTCTTGTTCTTATTTCTTCCAATTCTGCATTTCCTAATGTAACCTGCTGCGCATATACATCAGCAAGTGTAACTGCGCCAAGTTTATTTCTTTCAGTTATGGTTTCAAGATTCTTCTGAGCCTGGCGAACATCATCAACTTTAACTTTAAGAAGTTCACTCGTATTAATTACATCGTAATAAAACGAAATAGTCTGGAAAACTATATCCTGTTTTAATCTTTCAAGAGAAAACTTTGCTGCTTCAAGATCATTCTTACTTTTAGAAACACCAGCAATATTTGCAAGCCCATCAAATAATGTCCAGTTTGCATCTACATTAGCACGATAGCTCCTGCTTTCCGTTTTAGAGGCCGGACTTGTGTATACAAAACCAGCATAATTATAAGTTGTTCCCTCATCTTCATTCCTGTTCCAGCTCCACGATCCGCTAGCACTTAGAGAAGGTAAAAGACTTCCGTATGAAGCAAGAAGACCTGATTTGTAAGTCTTAAGTGTATTCATGCTTTTTTGCAAAGTGGAATTTTTTTGAAGAGCTATATTTATAGCATCATCTAAAGTTAAAGTTTTTTGAGGGAAAGCCACTGTTGTTATAAGAAACAGAAAAAGGGCTTTAGTTAATATTCGCATTACAGCTCCTGTAAAGTTTTATTTCGAAACGATGTGAAATTTAATGACCACATAAAAAAGTTATTTGAACACCTAAATATAAAAGAGAGTATCAAATATTCAGCACAAAAATAAAAGATTTGCTGAACCTTGAAGTTTCTAAGTTACAAACGGCAGGATAATTAGATATTCGGTAGAATGAAGCGAGGAAAATTGTTGGATTTGACTGTTTTGATGATATCTAATTTTTTAAAATTCGTTTTTATTCATCTCTATGAACAATATCCAAACCAAACGCAGGCAAACAAACAGCAATATATTCTGCGCCTTCTTCACCGGGAGTGCTGTATTGTACCCACTCTCCTTTGTTAATTATTACGGCTTCACCACTCTTGACAAAAAATTCTTCCTTTTCAGTTTTTACTTTTAATGTCCCTTTCAGTACCAATGTATATTCATCGAACTCGGGTCTTTGCCCCGGTTCAATCCAGCCTTGCGGGCTTTGCATTCTCGCTATACTTACCGAATCGGTTTTTGAATTTACGCGACCGATAAATTCTTCAATCTTTTTGGGTTTATTTCCTGCTGCAGTTATTATTGATGGTGAAGCTATTTTTCTTGCCATTAAATATCCTTTAAAAATTCATCTTTAATTTTCATTAAATACTTGTAAGCTTCTTCATAATTATTTTCGATTTCCCCTTCGAGTATTGCATCCTCAATTGCTTTTTTAATCTCGCCGACTTTTTTTGATGGCTTTAAATTACAAATTTCCATAATCTCTTCTCCTCTAACCGGCGACTGAAATGCACGCAGTTTATCTTTCTCTTCAACTTCCCAGACTTTCTTCATTACCCTTTCATAATTTTGCAGATACTCAGAAACTTTATTAGGATCTTTGCTTGTAATATCTGCTCTGCAAAGAGTGATCAAATCTTCAAGATCTTCTCCTGCATCTACAATAAACCTTCTTATCGCAGAGTCAGTTACTTCTTCTCTTGCCAAAGCCATAGGTCTTAAGTGAAGCCTGACTAATTTTTGTACATAACTCAGTTTATTGAAGGGAAGTTTCATTCTTCTAAATATTGATCTCATCATTCTTGCACCAAGCTCTTCGTGACCATGAAATGTCCATCCGATTCCTTCGACAAACTTTTTCGTAGGAGGTTTTGCAATATCATGAACTAATGCAGTAAATCTTAACCAGACATCATCCGATGCAAGAGAAATATTATCTACAACTTTTAAAGTGTGAAGGAAAACATCTTTATGATGATAATCTTTTCTTTGGTCGACTCCTGCAAGATTAGCAATCTCAGGAAAAATAATTTCGAGAACTTCAGATTCATATAAAAGTTTAAGTCCGTAAGAAGGTTGTGGAGAACTTAATATTTTAAGAAATTCATCTGAAATTCTTTCCTGCTTAACTACCTGCCTTCCGTCAGGCATGGTCTTTAATCTTTCTTTAAGTTTCTTTGAAGCTTCAATAATTTCAGGGGCTACGTTAAACTGTAATTGTGAAGCAAATCTGAAAGCTCTTATTATCCTCAAAGGATCATCATTAAGAGTTATTTCAGAATCGAGCGGAGTTTTAATCAGTTTTTTATTGAGATCATTTATTCCATCAAATGTATCTATCAATTCGCCAAAGTTTTCTTTCATTAAAGATACAGCAAGAGTATTGATGGTAAAATCTCTCCTGTTAATATCATCTTCAAAAGTTCCCGCTGTAACTTTGGGATTGCGGCTGTTTCTTGAATATGATTCCTTTCTCGCTCCGACGAACTCGAGATCATAATTTTCATAATTAAAATGAGCAGTTCCAAAATTTTTAAAGATAGTTACAGATTTTACCCCAAGAGATTCTGCATACTTTTCTGCAAACTCGGGGCCATTTCCGACAACAAGAAAATCAATTTCATTTTTTTCCCTCTCCAAAAGCATATCTCTCACGTATCCGCCAACAACGTATAATTCAACTCCCATTTTTTCTGCAACAGAAGCCGCTATAGAAATGAAAGGAAGGGCTTTTAGTTTTTTAATTATTATTTCTTTTTTTTGAATTGCCATTATTTTTTCGGAATTTTTATCAGCTTAGCAGGTCTGCCTAAATCATCAATATCACTTTTCCTTCCCATAATAATAGCAATCGGTTTCAAGGGTTCGATGTTACTGAAAAGAATTTTCATTGCTGCAGCAATCGGAACAGCGAGAAACATTCCAACAATTCCCCAGATCCATCCCCAGAAAATAAGTGAAAAGAGAACAAACACAGGACTTAAATCCATGTGCCTGCCAAGATAATGCGGTTCAATAATATTCCCGATAATATTTTGATTTAATAACAAAAGAACTGACATAGAAATTGTTGTAAGCCCAAAACCATATTCAAATAGTGCAACTATTATTGGACAAGCTGTAGCTATTAAGGAGCCAATATTCGGAATATAATTCAGCACAAAAGTGAGAAGACCCCAAACAACCGCAAAGTCAACTCCATAAATTAAGAGAATAATTGTTACAATTGTTCCTGTTGCAAAACTAAGAATAGTCTTGATTATTATATAAGATTGCAGGCTTTCATTAATTGTATTAATATTTTTTTCAACAAATTCTCTTTTCTCATTGAAAGCATTTTTCAATCTCTCCTCAAAACTATCTTTCCCCATTATCATAAATATCCAGAAAATTATAGCTATAAAAACATCTCCCAGCATGCCGGAAACAGAATTAAACATATTCTGGATTACGCCTGCTTCAAATAACTTTTGGAAGAGCGATCCAATATCTAATCCTTTTACTTTTATATTTAGATATTCGGACAATTCCTGTATAGTAATATTAAACGGAGTTAAAACAGATTGAAGAAATGCGGAAAGATTCTGCGAATATAATTTCAGTTTTTCAGGAAAAGAGCTAAATGAGGAAACAAGAACAATCCCAATTAAATAATATAAACCAGAAAAAATAATTACAATTATTATAAGTGAAAGCCATTTCGGTATTTTAAACTTAGTAAGGTAAATAACCAAAGGATGAAAAAGAAAAGTAAGAAAAATCGCAATTGTTACAGGGATAAGAATATCACTTAGAGCTTTAAGTATATAAACAAACAATACAAAAGCCATAAAGCCAAGGATGTAAGCAATTACTTTGTTGTAGTTAGCTGT
>Ga0210099_1000574_pt1 | contig 11601 bp, 10 predicted proteins | sample Joice_ThreeSqA_D_4_FD_184872 | JGI IMG/M metagenome (GOLD analysis project Ga0210099, IMG submission 184872) | Wetland microbial communities from San Francisco Bay, California, USA, that impact long-term carbon sequestration - Joice_ThreeSqA_D2... | ecosystem: Environmental > Aquatic > Marine >...
CTACCTATAAAAGAGACATCGAATGATTTTCATTCTTCAAAGCCCCTCTGAATGATTTTTAGTATTTTTGCTTTCACATTTTTTATCACAATAAATTATTTATATATTTTAGTGACTAATGTAAAAAGTGGCTAAACAGTCTGTTTTTAATATATTATATAAGATTTGGCTATGCAACAAATTTTTTTACGGTTTTCTAAATCAATATATATTGCAACTATCTCATTTTTATTTTTTATTAATTTATCCTGCAACGCTCCAAGGAACAATCCTTTCGATCCTTTAAATCCCGATTATGAATATGGAATTATTGAAGGCACTGTACAAACGAATAGTATTCCGAGAACGGGAGTTGAAGAAGTTAATGTGCTATGGAAACCGGAAAATATTATTACTAAAACAGATGCCAGCGGGAAATACAGATTTAGCAGTATCCATACAGAAGACGGAGAATTGATATTCTATAAAGAAGGATTTAAATCAGATACTCTTGTAATAAGTTGGGGAACCTCAAAAAGGGAGTTTACTCAATTATATCTTAACAAGATTCCCGTGCTGGATAGTTCCTTGATATATTCAACTATAGTTAACCAATCGCAAAGGTATGAACTTTTTGTAAAAGCTTGGATAACAGATTTTGACGGATACATAGATTCTGTTTTTGTTTATAACTCTGAACTTGGTCTTAAAAAACCTCTCGATAATAATTACGAGACAACAATAACCCAGAATGAAATAAATGTAGCTGATATAGAGCAAGTGGTTGGATTGGATTTATTTATAGTTGCCAAAGATAAAAATGATAATGAATATACAATTGGTAATGGAATAATAACCCGTGTTATAAAAGATGAAGTTACGGGATTGGTACCGTCAAATGACGATGTAATTATACAACAGCCAATTGATTTTCAATGGAATAAATTTAACGCAGGATATAGCTTTACATTTGCTTTGGAGGTTTATACAAACGAAGCTCAACTTATGCGAAACAAGGAGAATATACCAGCTGATTCCACATCTTATTTTATGACCCAGAATTTACCGCAGGGGAATTATTACTGGGTATTATGGATTATTGACAAATATCAAAACCGTTCGAGGTCAAGGCAGGCAACTTTCCGAATTCAATAAGAAAATTTTGTTATCTTTAGAATAGAAACAAAGGGCACAAATGAATTTTTACGAACCGGAAACTATAGAAAAAATCAGGCTGATATCAAAGGAGCAGTTTGATACGCTTTATCAGATTAGCAGGATTTTAAATTCCGTTAATTATACGGAAAAGCTTATAAGTGATACCCTCGATCTTGTTATTGATGTAGTAAATGCCGAACGGGGACTTTTCGTTCAATACAACGACATCAAAAAAGAATTCAGTATTATTGCAGCGAGAAATGTTCAGAAAGAAAATATTGAAGATCTTTCAGAATTTTCGTCCGGGATTTTGCAGAAAGTTGTAGATACCAAGCAGCCCTGTTTATATCATGATGTACAAAGTGATCCGAATGTTTCGCAATTCCAAAGCGTTCAACTTCAAAATATAAAATCTGTTCTTGGGGTTCCGATTATTAAAGATGAAAGAATATGGGGTGTGATTTTAGCCGATAGCAGGATGAACAGGAAAGAGTTTAATGAAGAAAATCTTACTTTCCTTGATTTTTTCTCGAATATTGTCTCCCTGGCTCTTGCTAAAATAAGTAAGCTTGAAACACTGGAAAAAGAAAATATACTTCTACGTAACAGGATCGATTCGGAAAGAAAAATCCCCAAGCTGATGGGGGAAAGTGTAGTAATGCAAAAGCTTGCTCTTCTCATAAATAAAGTTTCCCGCACAGACGCAACAGTCTTACTTCTTGGAGAGAGTGGAACAGGCAAAGAATTAATAGCACGAGCAATTCACGATTTAAGCAATAGAAATGATAAACCGTATCTTGCACAATTCTGTGGCTCAATTCCGGATACACTGCTCGAGAGCGAATTATTTGGATTTAAGAAAGGTGCTTTTACAGGAGCTTCTTCGGATAAAAAAGGACTTTTTGAAGTTGCAAGTGGCGGAACATTTTTTCTCGATGAGATTGCAGATATTTCTATGGCGCTCCAGGCAAAATTATTAAGAGTTTTACAAAGTAAAGAAATAATGCGTCTGGGGGATACTAAAATTATACATGTAGATGCACGTGTAATTGCCGCAACAAACAAGGACTTGAATCAGCTTGTTAAAGATGAAAAGTTCAGGGAAGATCTTTTTTACAGACTTAATGTTTTTCCAATCAAAGTTCCGCCTCTTCGTGAGAGAGTTGGTGATGTACCTTTATTAACAAATCATTTTATTAAAAAGTTTTCCGATAAAAAAATTCATATTGAAACAGGTACAATGAAAATGCTTGAAGAGTATAGCTGGCCCGGAAATGTAAGGCAGCTAGAAAATGTAATACAGAGAGCTATTATTCTTTGTGATTCTGACAAATTACTGCCGGAACATATTATTATGGAAGAAGATTCAAATGATGCAAACTTTATTGGTACTTTAAGGGACTTTGAAAAAATTCTTCTTTTAAAAAGACTTAAAATGTATAATGATAACCGGACATTGACTGCCAAATCTCTTGGGGTTTCCGTAAGGTGGGTACAACTTAAGCTAAAAGAGATGAATACAAACAAATAATGAAATGCCAAATAACAAATCGGATATCCTGTTTGATAAGTTCGAAATTATCGATACACTAAAAAAGGATCAACACACTTCTGTTTATTTAGCCAATCATATTTACCTCGGCAAGAAAATAATTCTAAAGACTCTTTCTACAAAAGAATTACCAGATCAAACTTTTCTTGAACGGTTTAGAAGAGAAGCAAAAATTCTTGCCAAGCTCGATCATCACAACCTGATAAAGGTTCTCGATTTTGGAACAGCGGGAGATAACTTTTACATATCATTCGAATATTTTGAAGCAAAAAATTTAAGAAAAATTATTAATGAAGATAAACTTTCCGATGACCAAAAAGTCCATATTTCTATACAACTTTTAGAAGCATTAAATGCAGCACATAAAAGCGGGGTTGTACATAGAGATATAAAACCTGAAAATATTCTGGTGAATGCTGAGCTGGAATTAAAAATTGCAGACTTTGGCTTAGCCCTTGCAAGAGATGATCTTTTCTTGACTCATAAATCTACAATTGTTGGAACTCCCGGTTATATGTCGCCGGAACAAATTAGAGGCCAGGAACTAACTCAGCAAACGGATCTTTTTTCATCAGGTATTGTTATTTATGAACTCTTTACAGGGCAAAATCCTTTTATTGGAAAGGATATTAACGATACGATCAATAATATTTTGAATTACAATATTGAAAAAGATGTTAAGCAGATTTCTTTTTTGCCCTCTGATGTACGGGACCTGTTATCGAATTTATTAAAGAAAAATCCTAACAAAAGAACAAGGAATGCACTCGAGGCTTTAACCTATTTTAAGATTGTCGGTAATGAGACTTCCCAAAAAGTTGAAACAACACCAACCAGATCAAATAAAACTAAAGCCAGAATCTTATATATATCTGCGGCTATAATAATTATTATAGCCATAGTAAGATTTTTTATTCCATCGAAGAATGATAAAAGTATTATTGAAAATCCACAACAGAAAATTTCCACTGCTGATACAAATGAAACCTTAGCTATTCATGATAAGATTAATGAAAAACCAATTGCAGATATTGAAACCCCAAATAAGTCAGTTACAAAAAAAGAGAACAGTGTTGAGAAAGTTACTTACGGTGATCTTTTTGTAGAAGCAAATCCGTGGGCAGAAATTTACATTAATAACAGGAAAATTGAGACCACTCCTTTGGGACAAAGTATTCAACTTGAAACAGGAAGGTATGTGTTAAAATTAGTACACCCGGATTTTCCTCCCTATTATGAAAACATTTTAATCAAAAAAAATAAACTACGTTCTGTTAAGATTAATTTTTATGATAAGGTCGGATATTTCGATTGTAAAATTTATCCATGGGGAGAAATATTTATTGACGGGAACTATAAAGGCACGAGTCCTTTGTTAAAACCGGTTATGCTTATTTCCGGAGATCATAATTTATCAATCCGTAACCCGGGTTATCAAAATATAGAAGAAAAAATCATAATTAAACCAAAGGAGACACTTACATTAAAATATAATTTTAATGAGTTGAAGAACAACCAATAATCCTCAAGTTTAATTTTCCCGTCCAAAAAACTTATATTACTGTATAAAATGTACTTTTATTTGGAAGTATGAATAAATATTTAATTGTAGTAATTCTATCTTTTATTTCTTTGCCTGTCTTTTCACAGGATGCAAAACAAAATTTGAAAGACCTGTCTGAAAAATTCGGTAACTTCGAATATTCAGATGTGATAAATGAAGCATCTCGATTAATAAAAGATAAGGACCACTTTAGTAATAATGAACTAATTGAAATCTACAGGATGCAGGGAATAGCTTACTTCACACTTTCTGATGAGCAGAGCGCACGGGTTAGTTTCATTGAAATTCTTAAAGTTGATTCTTCTTTTGAAATGAATCCATCAAATACATCCCCCAAGATAATTTCGTTCTTTGATAAGGTGAAAAATTTATATTTACTAAATTTGGATCACAATGAAGAACCGGAAATTGCAAAACACGACACTGTTTATGTAGAAATTCCTGTTACTATAAGAGATACTGTTAATAAGGAAATTTTAAGGCAGGCTTTATTACGCTCTGTTTTTATTCCGGGTACGGGACATCTTTATTTACATAGTGATTTTAAAGCCTGGGCATTAACAACACTGTCGGTTGCTTCAATAGCTGCAGGAATTTATTACATTATTGACACGAATAAAAAGGAGAAAGAATATCTGCAGGAGACAGATATAAACAATGTTGCAGGAAAATATAATGATTATAATTTTGCTTACAGGATGAGAAATTTCGCTTTCATTACCTATGCTGCTCTTTGGCTTTACAGCCAGTTTGATTTACTTTTCCTTTCTGATACTGGGGATGCAAAAGTCATATCTTATATACCGGGTTTTGATTTTAAACTCAACAATAGTTTTTCCTTTAGCTACCAAATTAGATTTTAAAATACTTTTAAAGAGTTTTTAAAAATAAAAAAGGCGGGAAAACTTCCCGCCTAATTCGATAGAGTTTGGATCTATTAATAATCCATTCCGCCCATACCACCCATTCCTCCCGGAGGCATAGCTGGCATAGCAGATTCTCTTTCTTTCTTTTCATATACAACAGCTTCTGTTGTAATTAAGAGAGAAGCTACAGAAGCAGCATTTTCAAGTGCTGTTCTTGTAACTTTAGTAGGATCGATAACTCCTGCCTTAATCAGGTTTTCATAAGTTTCTGTAGCTGCATTAAAACCAAAGTCGTCTTTTCCTTCTTTTACTTTCTGAAGAACTACCGAACCATCGATACCGGCATTATTAACAATTTGTCTTAAAGGTTCTTCAAGTGCCTTCTGAATTATTTTTATTCCGGTTGTTTGGTCCAAGTTTTCGCCTTCGAGCTTATCAAGCATACTGATTGCACGAACGAAAGTTACTCCACCACCAGATACGATACCTTCTTCAACTGCGGCACGTGTAGCGTGTAAAGCATCCTCAACACGTGCTTTCTTTTCTTTCATTTCTATTTCTGTAGAAGCACCTATCTTAAGTACAGCAACACCGCCGGATAACTTAGCCAGTCTTTCCTGTAATTTTTCTTTATCATAATCAGATGTAGTTTTGTCAATCTGAGCTTTTATTTCATTTATTCTTTTCTTTATATCTTCGGCTTTTCCTGCACCTTCAACGATCGTTGTATTGTCTTTATCAATCACAACTTTCTTAGCAGTACCCAAGTAGGAAACAGTCGCATTCTCAAGTTTGAAACCGCGTTCTTCAGAAATTACAGTACCGCTTGTTAATGTAGCAATATCTTCGAGCATTGCTTTTCTTCTGTCTCCAAATCCAGGAGCCTTTACGGCAGCTATTCTCAAAGTTCCGCGAATCTTATTAACAACCAGAGTTGCTAAAGCTTCACCCTCTAAATCTTCAGCAATAATAAGCATAGATTTTCCCTGTTGAGCAACTTTCTCAAGTATAGGAAGAAGATCTTTCATAGCTGAGATTTTTTTATCGTGAATCAGGATATAAGGATCTTCAAGAACGGCTTCCATTGATTCAGCATCGGTTACAAAATAAGGTGAAAGATAACCACGGTCGAATTGCATACCTTCTACAACATCTAAAGATGTCTCGGTACCCTTTGCCTCTTCAACTGTAATAACACCATCTTTACCAACTTTTTCCATTGCATCTGCAATCAAATTACCAATTGATTTATCATTGTTTGCAGATATTGAACCAACCTGAGCAATTTCATTTCTGCCTTCAACATCTTTGCTTATAGTTTTTAAGTACTCTATTACTTTGTTAACTGCAAGATCAATTCCACGTTTCAAATCCATTGGATTTGCACCTGCGGTTACGTTCTTTAATCCCTCCCGATAAATTGCTTGTGCTAAAACTGTTGCAGTAGTAGTTCCATCTCCGGCTACGTCGCTTGTTTTGGAAGCAACTTCGCGAACCATTTGAGCACCCATATTTTCTACCGGATCTTCTAATTCAATTTCTTTAGCAACTGAAACACCGTCTTTGGTTACGGTTGGTGCACCGAATTTTTTATCCAGCACAACGTTTCTTCCTTTTGGGCCCAGAGTTACTTTTACCGCGTTGGCAAGTTTGTCAACTCCCTTTTTAAGTTTAGTACGAGCTTCACTATCGAATTCTATTAATTTTGAAGCCATTGTTTTATCTCCTTTTTTTTATTTCAAGTTTTATTATAGAAAAAAGCGATTAACCGACAATTGCGAAAATGTCACTTTCTCTCATTATTAAATATTCTTCGCCTTCCACCGTTACTTCAGTACCACTGTACTTTCCGTACAATACTTTATCTCCAACTTTAACACCTAATTTTACTGTTTTGCCGTCGTCCGTAACTTTACCTGGACCAGCAGCTACAATTGTTCCTTCAATTGGTTTTTCTTTGGCTGTATCAGGCAGGATGATTCCACCTTTGGTCGTCTCTTCAGCTTCACTCGGTTTTATGATAACCCGGTCAGCTAAAGGGGTTAAATTCATTTTGCTCATTGTTAACTCCTTTTTTTATAATAAGTTATATTTAAATATTAGCACTCTTAAATGACGAGTGCTAATATAGTATTAAAGAGAAATTTTGTCAAGACTCTAAGGGGATACAAGACTCTGTTTTATCCTAAAAATGAGGTTTAAATAATTTTTATTCTTTATTTTATACTAAGTCCAAAAATCAAATGGAAAAATTTTTATTTAAAGAAGAATTAAGAAGGCTTTGGAGTATAATCAAAGGTCTTGATAAAAAAGTAATTATTATTTTTTTGTCGATTGCTGTTCTTCAAACTATCTCTTACTATTACACATCAAGAATATTCTTCCGGCACTATTTGTTTCAATATTTCCAGTCAAACCCGGACGTATTTTTACTAGAATATTATTACTGGTTTATCGGGGACTTCTTTACACTCTTTGTCCTTCCGGTTTTACTTATAAAATATTTATTAAAAGAAAATCTTTCTGATTATGGAATTTCTCTTGGTGATCACAGGACTGGTTTAAAAATCACTTTTATCTTTTTGATGATTATGATTCCCGTAATCTGGATTGTCTCAGCTTTACCTGAGTTTAGCAGAACATATCCTCATTTAGCCTCAGCACGGGATTCCTGGGGAACATTTTTTCTTTTTGAAATAGGATTACTTGTCTACATATTTGCATGGGAATTTATCTGGCGTGGTTTTGTTTTGTTCGGATTGAAAGAGCAGTTCGGGTACTATGCAGTATTAATTCAGATGATTCCTTTCCTGATACTACATAATGGGAAACCGGCGCCAGAAACTTTCGGTGCAATTATTGCCGGGATCGCTTTAGGAATTTTAGCTTTAAGAACAAGATCAATTTTTTATTGCATAATAACTCACATGAGTGTTATGTTTATTATTGATTTAATATCGGTTCTTCGTTACAGGGCAAACGATTATGGTCTTGGCATTAATTCTTTAATCAATATTTTAAAGACAATATTCTGAGGATTAAAAATGCGGTTTTCACTTAACATAGATCACATTGCTACAATAAGGAATGCGAGGGGAGAAACTCAGCCTGAACCAGTTACTGCAGCTATGATTGCAGAACAATCTGGTGTCGATGGTATAGTTGTTCATCTAAGAGAAGACAGAAGACATGTAAACGAAAGAGACGTAAGACTTTTAAGAGAATTGATTACTACTAAGCTTGATCTTGAAATGGCTGCCACTGAAGAAATAATAAAAATCGCCTGCGATGTTGGTCCCGAGCTGGCAACATTAGTTCCGGAAAAAAGACAGGAACTCACAACTGAAGGTGGTATTAATGTTATTGACAACATAACTCTCTTTCGTGACACTGTCAGAGCTCTTCATAATGCCGAGATCGAAGTTTCACTTTTTATAGAACCTGACATTGATCAGATTGATGCCGCAGCAGAAATTAGTGCAGATTATATTGAAATTCACACAGGTGTTTTCGCAAATGCACTTTCTGAGGAAGAACAGTTCGACGAGTTAGAAAGAATCAGAATTGCTGTTAAACATGCTAAAAAGTTAGGGCTTGGAGTTAATGCCGGGCATGGTCTTAATTATCAAAATATTAAAGTATTCAGAGAAGTTCCTGACATAGATGAAGTAAGTATAGGGCATGCTGTTATTGCACATGCTGTTTTTGTGGGTTTAAAAGATGCTGTAAAAGAAATGATGGGGCTTATTAAAGGTTAGTCATACATGTTCGGGATAAAATATATTTTCCTGGCGGGTATTTGGGAAATAATGTTTGACAAGCTTAAAATAATTGACGGGATTTTTCAACAAGCTGCTGTATTTTCTTTGGTTTGAAATTATATCAGCAATTATCTCGCTTAATTTTATTCCGTAGTGCTTCATAAGAAAAGCACGGATATTATCATAACTATAAAAAACTTTATTAAAAAAGAGACTTCCTTTTAATTCTTTCCACAAATTTTCTTCTACTTTTTGATTATAAAGATAAGATGATCTTTCTGTATCTCCCTTTCCCTCAATTATTGCTTCCGCTGCAAACTGTCCACTAAATATTGCTGAGCTAATGCCTTCGGCAGTTAAAGGATCAGCTAAAGCCGCTGCATCTCCTGCAAGAAAAATTCTGTTTAAAGATAACTTGTTTTTTGCGAGACTGACGGGAATATAAAATCCATGTTTTTCAATATTTTCTATTCTGTTTAGCTTAAGTTTTAAAATGTAGTCATTTATATATTTGTTGACCTTTTCGGTTCTATTGTTTGTCGCAAAAATTCCTAATCCAATTGAGAGATGATTTCTTTTAGGAAAAACCCAGGTATATCCTCCCGGTACAACTCCGAAATCAAATCTTGCAGTGGGAAACTTTTCTAAATCCGTTTTTGAAACCGAAACTTCATATTCAAGGGCAGGTAAATTCTTTTTATGAATTTTTAATCCTGATTTTTTTGCTGAAATTCCTTGTGCTCCATCAGCTCCAATTATGAATTCGGCAGAGTAATTTCCATTTGCAGTTTCAATCAAAACAGATTCATTATTTACACTAAAATTTAAGACTTCACAGTTTTTCATAATCACTGTTCCTGCGGTTTCTGCTTTTCTGAGAAGAGCATTATCAAAGTTTTCTCTCGTGCACATATAAACCAAAGGGTAACTTCTTGTTACGAGATGATGAAAGTCAGCTTGGTGATCGAAAACTTCAACAGAGTAAAACTCATTTTCAAATTCTGAACGAATTTCCGTGTCAAGTAATTCGGCAACACGTTTTACAACTCCTCCCCCACAGGTTTTGTAACGCGGTGGATTAGCTTTTTCAAAAAGAATTACTTTATAACCTTGAGATGATAACTTGCAAGCAGCAATAGTTCCTGCAGGTCCCCCGCCAATAACTGCAACATCAAAAAATTTCTGAGAAGTAGCCATACTTAAAAAAAAGAAATTTTATTCTTTTATTCTTCAAATTTTTTAAATATTACTGAAGTATTATGTCCACCAAAACCGAAAGCATTACTTATTGCAATATCGACAGTTCTTTCCTGGGGTTTGTTAAACGTATAGTTCAAATCACATTCAGGGTCGGGATGTTCAAAATTTATAGTAGGCGGAACAATATTATTTCTTATTGCAAGAATAGATGCGATTGCTTCAACTCCACCTGCAGCACCCAAAAGATGTCCCGTCATACTTTTAGTTGAAGATACATTTAATTTATAAGCATAATCACCAAATGTAGATTTTATTGCATTGGTTTCTGCAATATCGCCTAGTGGTGTTGCAGTTCCGTGCATATTAATATAATCAATGTCAGTTGGCTGCAATCCAGAAGTTTTTAATGCCATTTGCATAGAGAGAATAGCTCCTCTTCCTTCAGGATCTGGAGCAGTAATGTGATGGGCATCGGCAGATAATCCGATACCAACTAGTTCAGCATAAATTTTAGCATTACGATTTTTTGCTATATCCAGATCTTCAAGGATTAATGCGGCGCCACCTTCGCCGATTACAAATCCATCTCTTGTTGCATCGAAAGGTCTGCTTGCAGTTTTGGGTGAATCATTTCTTGTTGATAAAGCTTTGGAAGCATTGAATCCTGCAACACCGATTTCAAGGATTCCTGCTTCACTTCCGCCAGACAATACTCTGTCAACTAATCCATTCTTAATTAATAAATAAGAATCAATAATATTATTATTTGATGTTGCACAAGCAGTAACTATGCAATGATTTGGCCCTCTGAAACCATATTCAATGGCAATTAGTCCAGCTGCAATATCCGGAATCATCATTGGAATAAAGAAAGGGGAGACACGGTTTGGTCCCTCCGTATGATTAATAATTGCCTGTTTGTAAAAAGTATTAAAACCTCCGATTCCACTTCCAAAGATTACTCCTGTTTTTTCTTTATCTTCTACAGGCATACTTTCCGGTTTCAAGCCTGAATCTTCAACAGCCATTTTGGCAGCAGCAAGTGCGTACTGGCTAAAAGGATCGAGTCTTCTTGCAGATTTTTTATCCATAAAGTTGGCTGGATCAAATCCTTTTAGCTCGCATGCAAATTTTGTTTCAACACGTGATGCATCAAAACCTTTTATATAATCGCAACCGCTCACACTATTCATCATCGAATTCCAGAATTCATCTACAGATAAACCTATTGGAGTTACTGCGCCCATTCCTGTAATTACAACTCTATGTTTGTCTTGCATTATTTTTCCTTATTGATATAGAATTCAGGTTTTTACGTTGATTAAGATAGAAAAATTATGAGAAAAGATGAAAAAGAGATTTTCAGAATTTATCCTCTTTTAGTCTGAAAACCAACCAATCTTTCATCTCTTTTGCCCCCAGTCTTTTGTAAAAATCAATTGACGGTTTATTCCAGTCCAACACGACCCATTCTACTCTTCCGCAATTTCTTTCTTTTGCCGTTTCAATAACTTTCTTTAA
>Ga0210099_1000578_pt1 | contig 11564 bp, 4 predicted proteins | sample Joice_ThreeSqA_D_4_FD_184872 | JGI IMG/M metagenome (GOLD analysis project Ga0210099, IMG submission 184872) | Wetland microbial communities from San Francisco Bay, California, USA, that impact long-term carbon sequestration - Joice_ThreeSqA_D2... | ecosystem: Environmental > Aquatic > Marine >...
AGAAGAAATCAAAATTTAGTTTTATTCTCATGAGAGGGAAAATGAAAAAAATTACTTTTACTGCTTTAGTAATATTATTATTTATCTCATCTACAAATATTCCCGCACAAAAATTTCAAAGCGATAACGGCGATGGAACTTATACTAATCCCGTAATAGCATCAGATTTCCCGGACCCTGATGTAATCCGGGTCGATTCTGTTTATTATATGGTTAATACAACCATGTTTATTTTTCCGGGCGTAACAATTTTAAAATCGTATGATCTGGTAAACTGGGAGTATTGCAGCAACGCTGTTCAGCGTTTTGATTTTAGTCCTTGTTATGATCTTGACGACTGCAACAGGTATGGTCATGGACAGTGGGCAACGAGCCTGAAGTATCATGATGGTAAATTCTATTTACTGTTTATCACACTTAATGAAGGCGGGTTTATATGTTCGGCAACAAATCCTGAATGTCCATGGGAAATAAAAAAATTACCAAAGGGATTTTATGATCCCGGATTGTTCTTTGATGACGATGGAAGAATTTATGTAGCACATGGATATAGTGAAATATATTTGACTGAACTGGATCAAAACTTCGCACCTCTGACTAAGGATTCGTTGATTATTAAAGGAGATATCCGTAGAGGTCTTGAAGGTTCACATGTTTATAAAATTGATGGTTATTACTATTTATATTGTACCTATGGCGGACTTGATGGAATACAAGCAGCTTTTCGATCTAAAAATATATATGGTCCTTACGAAGAAAAAATTGTAATTAGTGAAACAACACATGGTTCTAATTTTGGAATACACCAGGGAGCTCTTATTCAAACACAAACCGGGGAATGGTGGACTATGCTTTTTGTTGACAGCGGTCCATTCGGACGTTTTCCATCTTTGCAGCCCGTTACATGGGTAGATGGTTGGCCAATGGTAGGTGTAGATGGGCATGCTGTTGTTACTTATAAAAAACCAAATGTTGGTAAAACTTATTCGATTAAAGTATTACCAACATTGGACGAATTTGAAAGTGAGACGTTAGGAATGCAGTGGGGATGGAATCATAATCCGGACCCGGCAAAATGGTCCTTAACTGAAAATCTGGGATACTTAAGACTTAACACAGCAAAAATTGTTGATAGTTTGCCAAAGGCGCGCAACACACTTACACAAAGAATGTTTGCATATTATTCTGATACGTTGGCTTCTATTGCAACTACAAAAATTGATATTGGAAATATGAAAGAAGGTGATATCGCCGGATTAGCTGTATTTCAGGATCCCTATGCTTATATAGGAATAAAAAAAGTGAACGGGCAAAATTATATCATAATGGTGAATAACGGTAAGACGATTGATTCTTCTTTAGTAAAAGGCTCCACAATCTATTTAAAAGCAAGTGCCATATATGGTTCCGGAGCAACTCACTATTTTGATAATCAGGCTGTACCTGGTACCGGAACAGCTTCATTCTTATACAGCTTAGATAATAAATCATTTGCAAAGATTGGAGATGAACTTAATATGAAGTTCAATCTAAAGATATTTACAGGAAATAAGTTTTGTCTCTTTAATTATCCTACAAAAGAAGTCGGCGGCTATGTTGATTTTGATTGGTTTAGAACAGGTACAGGCTTGAAAGACTGAAGGTCTATTTTTTTAACGTTACAATTTTTTGGATAGAACAATGAAAAGAATTTTATTCATTATAGTATATCTCTTATTTGAAATAGTCTTAAAAGCACAAAGTAATACACTACTGAAACTTTGGTATAACCAACCTGCTAAAAAATGGGTTGAAGCTTTGCCAATTGGTAACGGTCGCTTGGGGGCAATGGTTTTCGGAGATCCTTCTAAAGAAAAAATTCAGCTTAACGAAAATACTGTTTGGGGAGGACAACCTAACCGGAATGATAATCCTGATGCTAAAGATGCATTACCTGAAGTAAGGAAATTAATTTTTGAAGGTAAGTATGATGAAGCACAAGACCTTGTAAATCAAAAATTCATAAGCAAAATTTCACAAGGTATGCCTTATCAAACAGTTGGAAATCTTGATCTTTCATTCCCGGAACATGAAAATTTTACGAACTATTATCGTGAATTAAATATTGAAACGGCAGTTACTTCTACACGCTATGAAGTTAATGGAATAACTTATTATTATGAAGTTTTTGCTTCTTATCCTGACCAGGTAATAATTTATCGAATCACAGCAAGCGAACCCGGTAAAATTAATTTTACTGCAACAATGGATCGTCCTTCAACAGTAGATATTTCAAGTGAAGATAATGATAAGTTAATTATGTCCGGAGTAACAGGCGATTGCGATTCCGTAAAAGGTGCGGTTGAATTTCAAGCGATGGTTAAGATAGAAACAGAAGGTGGTTCTATATCTTTGACGGATACCAGTTTGATTATAAATAATGCAAACGTTGCAACACTTTATATTTCTATAGCATCGAGCTTTAATAATTATAATGATATTAGTGCTGATGCCGATGAAAGAGCAGATAATTATCTCCAAGATGCTTTACAAAAAAAATATGAACAGGCTTTAAAAGATCATATTGCTGATTATCAAAAATATTTTAATAGAGTCAGCATTGATTTAGGTGAAACTGATTCCATAAAAAATCCGACTGACATTCGTATCGATCAATTTGCAAAAGGTAATGATCCACAATTGGCTGCATTGTATTTTCAGTTTGGACGTTACTTGCTCATTTCTTCATCGCGCCCCGGTGGTCAACCTGCTAATCTGCAGGGAATTTGGAACAATCAACTTTATCCTCCGTGGGATAGTAAATACACTGTGAACATAAATACTGAAATGAATTATTGGCTATCTGAACCGACTAATCTTACTGAAATGAATGAACCGTTGATTCAAATAGTACGTGAACTTTCTCAAACCGGGAGAAAAACTGCAAAAGATATGTATGGAGCTGATGGATGGGTCCTGCATCATAACACGGATATCTGGCGAATCAACGGACCTATCGACGGATCATTTTGGGGAATGTGGCCTATGGGAGGTGCGTGGCTTTGCCAGCATTTGTTTGAAAAGTATGAATATAATGGAGACAAAGAATATCTAAAGTCTGTTTATCCTGTTATGAAAGGAGCTGTAGAATTTTATCTTAGTTTTTTAGTTGAAGAACCGACACATAAATGGCTGGTGGTCTCTCCTTCAGTCTCTCCGGAAAATGCACCTTCGGTGCATCCTGAATCTTCAATTTCTGAAGGAACAACAATGGATAATCAGTTGCTGTTCGATCTTTTTACCAAGACAATAAAAGCTGCAAAAATTTTGGGTTTAAATAAAGAGTTTATTGCAAGAATAAATAACGCGCTTAAAAGATTACCGCCAATGCAGGTTGGTCAATATGGTCAATTACAGGAATGGATTAAAGATTGGGATAATCCTGAAGATCACCACAGGCATGTTTCGCATTTGTACGGAGCTTTTCCTTCAAATCAAATTTCTCCTTTCCGCACACCGGAACTTTTTGATGCGGCGCGAACTTCACTTATTTATCGTGGTGATCCTTCAACCGGCTGGTCGATGAATTGGAAAATAAATTTATGGGCTCGTTTTCTTGATGGCAATCATGCTTATAAATTAATAACCGATCAGATTAGTCTTGTTGATAAAGGAGGATTTGGAAAAGGCGGCACTTATCCTAATATGTTCGATGCTCATCCACCATTTCAAATAGATGGTAATTTTGGATTTACTTCCGGTGTTACACAGATGCTTTTGCAAAGTGATGATGGAGCAATTTTCATTCTTCCGGCATTGCCAGATGTTTGGAAAGATGGAAGTATAAAAGGCTTACGCGCACGCGGAGGATTTGAAATAGAAAACATGGAATGGAAAAACGGGAAAATTACAAAGCTCGTTATCAAATCAAATATAGGAGGCAACTGCAGGATTCGCTCCTATACAAAATTAAAAGCAGAAGGTGAAATGCCGCTTAAAATTGCAGAAGGTGAAAATCAAAATCCATTTTATCTGGTTCCGGAAATAAAACAACCCTTAATTTCAAATAAAGCAAAATTGAAAAAAGTTAACATAAAAAATACTTTCTTATATGATCTAGAAACAAAACCAAACAAAAAATATATCTTATCGGAGTAATTATGCATAAGTTTTCATTATCAATAATTCTACTGCTTTCATTCTTTTTATTTTTAGACCATTCTTATAGTCAGGAACTAAAACTAAATGATCTGGAATATTTTGAAACAACAGGTGTAAATGTATTTGTTTACAGTAATCAATATACGGGTATGTTTTTTGACGAAAAAACAGCCGGAATAGAAATTATTCATCATGGCGTTAGGACTTCTACAGGCGGAGCAATCAGGTTACAAAATACACCTGAACAATGGGACTTAGTACCATCTGTTGTTGAAAGAAAAGTTAATACAAAAAATAATAGCATCGATGTGGTTTTGCGCTACGAAGATTTTGATTTTAATTCGAGAGTAAGTGTAACTGCAAAGGATAAGGGAGTTTTAATCAGTGTAACTCTTGATAAACCGCTCCCGGAAAAGCTGGTTGGGAACGCTGGTTTTAACCTCGAATTTTTACCTGCCGCATACTTTGAAAAAACTTATATGATGGATGGAGTTCCAGGTAATTTTCCAAGATATCCCTCGGGTGATACCAAAATGGAACCGATCAGTAAAAAAATACCACAATATGCAGGGCATACAACTTTCGATGACAGAGGAAGAGGAGAATTTATTGTTCCTGAACCTTTGGCAACCGGAAAGACATTTGTAATGGCACCGGAAGATCCTGAACGATTTATCACAATTAAAAGTATGGATGCAGATTTGATGTTATTCGATGGTAGAAATCTGGCCCAGAACGGCTGGTTTATTTTCCGCAGCTTACTGCCGGCTAATAAAACAGGAAAGGTACTGGAATGGTATCTTGAACCAAACTCAATACCAAACTGGATTAGAAAACCAAATATTGGTTTTTCACAGGTTGGTTATACGCCGGATCAGGAAAAAGTAGCTGTAATTGAACTGGATAAAAATGATACCCAGTTGAAAACTGCTTCACTTTTTCAGGTAACACCGGAAGGTAAAGCAGTTGAAAAATTAATTGGTGAAATTGTTGATTGGGGAAAATACCTGCGCTACAATTATGTGAAGTTTGATTTCAGTTCAATTACAGGTGAAGGACTTTACTACATTCAATATGGTGATCAAAAAACAAACACTTTCACTATTAAGCCGGATGTTTATGCGAATGTATGGCATCCCACTCTCGATGTCTGGTTCCCGGTTCAGATGGATCACATGCTTGTAAATGAAGCCTATCGTGTTTGGCATGGTGCTCCCTATCTTGATGATTGTCTTCAGGCTCCATTAAATGTGCAGCATTTTGATGGATATGAAATGGGTGATACAACTGATACAAAGTACAAACCGCTGGAAAGGATTCCGAATATGGCTGTCGGCGGCTGGTTTGATGCAGGTGATTTCGATATTCAGACAGGTTCTCATAATATGGTGGTCTCAACTTTTTCAGATGCATGGGAGATGTTTAAAGTTGATAGAGACGAAACATATATCGATCAGAAAACACGTTATGTTGATATTCATCGTCCTGATGGAAAACCAGATATTTTGCAGCAAATTGAGCACGGTACATTAAACCTTGTTGCACAATGTGAAAATATTGGTCACCCTGTTATGGGAATTATTGTTCCAAATCTTCATCAATACCACCACCTTGGCGATGCGGTTAATGAAACCGATAATCTTCCATATAATCCAAAATTAAAGCCTTATGAAACCGATGGTAAATCAAGTGGAACTTTGGATGACCGCTGGGCATTTACAACCCGTATGCCGTTTATGGATTACCAAACCGCAGCTTCGTTGGCACAGGCAAGCCGCGTATTAAAAGATTTTAATGATGATCTTTCAGACAGGGCTTTGAAAAGTGCTATAAGATTGGTAGTAGAAGCTGATGAACTTATGAAAAAACCGCAGAAAGAAGGGAATCCATGGATGAAAATGTGGGGTCGTGGAGCAGATATAACAGCAGTACTTCAATTATATATTACAACTAAAGAGAAGAAATATGCAGACAGATTTCTGGAGAAAATCTGGAATATGCTCGAACCGCCAAAAATGAATTTTCGTGGTTTGGATCCTTCCTTCCTGATTGGAAGAAGCCTTAAAACCGCAGTTGAAGCGATACCATATTTGGATGCTGCCTATAAGGAAAAACTTAAAAGATATGTTGTAAAATATAAAGAAGCAATGGATGAAATGGATAAGAATAATCCATACGGATTACCTATATCTACCGGTGGCTGGGGTGGCAGCGGTAGTGTAGTAAACTCTGCCATTACAAATTATTATGCTTATAAAGCTTTTCCGGAAATAATGAGCAAAGAAGATATTTTCAAAGGACTTAACTACATTTTTGGTTGTCATCCTTATTCCAATGTATCTTTTGTTGAAGCAGTAGGAACCCGCTCTAAAAAAGTTGCTTATGGAAACAACAGGGCTGATTTTTCAATTATTGCCGGCGGTATTGTTCCTGGTATTTTGGTATTGAAGCCTGACTTCCCCGAAAACAAAGATGACTGGCCATTCCTTTGGGGCGAAAATGAAGTTACTATCGGCGGCAGTGCCGATTATATTTTTCTGGCAAATGCTGTTAACGAGTTGACAAACAAATATCATTAATCAATTAATGAAATAAAATTATGCTACGCTATACTTTAAATTTGTTTCTTGCAGCTTCTCTGCTATGCAGTTTAAAGGGCTGCTAGAAATTTTTATGTGGCAAAGCTAAAAGATCTAAAATTGAAAGAGACGTTTATTATTATTTTTGAACCATAATAGAAGAATATACAAACGGATTAAACAGAGGGAAAATTGTTGACAACAAATCACTTTAAAAAAATAATTTTATATCTAATATCTACAGTATTATATACATTGAATACCGGTAGTGCGCAACAAAATCCAAACATAGAGTTGATTGAAAATTACAATAACTGGGGATGGGATGCTTGGGTAATGAGTAATGGTTTGGTTACTGTTGCAACTGTTCCGGTCATTGGTGCAAGAATTATGCAGTATGATCTGGGTGATCATCCTTCAATATATGTAAATCCGTCAGAATTTGGTAATGCTTATACGCCCGAGTTTTCTGGTTTTTGGCCTAACTTTGGAGGCTTCAAAAACTGGCCGGCACCACAGGCTATCTGGAACTGGCCACCTCCACCAACATTGGATTATGGTATATATGAAGCGGTTGCCGATACATTAACTGATTCGATCACCTTAACAGTTACAAGTCCTGTTGAACAATGGCGGGCTCCTAATTTACGCATTGAGAGGCGAACAACACTCTACAAAGGTACCAGTCGAGTAAAGGTTGAACAAACGATTATTAATGAAAGCGATGAAATACAACAATGGGGTGTCTGGGATATAACTCAATCAGTTGCTAATCATACAGGAGAAACCGATTTCGATAATTTTTGGGTTTATTTTCCGATTAATCCGGAAAGCCGTTATGGCGAAAGAGGTGTTTATACAGATCTTCGAGGTGACACGACTCCATCTGAAGCCTGGGTAGGAGAAGTAGCTCCCGGCATTTACGGAATAAAATACCGCCCTGATGACCAAAAGCTTTTTGCCGATTCGCATATTGGTTGGATATGTTATGTAGATGAATTAACAGGTTATGCATATACAAAGACGTTCGATATTTTTGAAGATGCTGAGTATCCCGACGATGGTGCAAGAAATGAGGTATGGATAAATGGTAATCCTCATTATTTTGAAATAGAAGTTGTCAGTCCTGTTGTTGATCTGCCTGCCAATGGTGGAAGTTATACTTTTACGGAAGATTGGTGGGCGGCTAAAGTCAATGGACCTATTATATCCGTAACCAAAGCCGGCGCAGTCAGGTCTTTTGAATACGATAAAGATACTAAACGATTTACTGGTGAATTCGGTGTTTTTCATATTGGCAAGGCAAGATTAGAATTTACAGACAGTTCGGGGATATTAATCGATACCAGTTTAAGTTATACAGTAACACCACTAGAGACATTTACTCTTAATGATTCGACAAAGATTCCTTTTTTAGCAGACTCCGTGCATGTTGTGGTTATTGACAATGAAAATATTAGAGGAACTCTTATATCCAGAACTACTGAAGATTTAATAACAGGTATTAAGTCTTTGACAAACTATATTCCAACAGGATTTAAATTAGAACAAAATTATCCAAATCCATTTAACCCAATAACTAAAATAACTTACTTCGTTCCAAGGACAAGCGTGATAAAAATAAATGTTTACGATATCCTCGGCAATGAGATAGCAACTTTAATTAACGAAGAAAAACCAGCAGGAAATTATGAAGTCGAATTTGACGGGAGTAATCTTTCGAGCGGAATTTATTTTTACAGAATGCAGGCAGGAACTTTTTCAGATACAAAGAAATTCATTTTAATGAAATAGAACTAACAAATAATAATTTATTGGAAATATGCCATGCGAAATCACAATTTTTATTATTTCATATTGATTGCTTTAATAATATTTGTTTCACACAATTTGTTTGCTCAAAATCCAATTATCAGAGATCAATTTTCAGCAGATCCAACAGCAAGAGTTTTTAATGGTAAAGTCTATCTTTATCCTTCTCACGATATTCTCGCTAATGAAGAACGGGGACGTCCCGGCTGGTTTTGTATGGAAGACTATCACGTTTTCTCTTCTGAAAATCTTACAGACTGGACAGACCACGGTGTTATTGTAAGTCAGGAAAAAGTTCCGTGGGTTAATCCAAAAGGATATGCAATGTGGGCTCCGGATTGTATAGAGAATAACGGAAAATATTATTTCTATTTTCCGTCTCCTGCAAATGATTCAACACTTGGTAGAGGTTTTTCAATTGGTGTTGCTGTTTCGGATAATCCTTATGGACCATTTAATCCTCAACCCAAACCAATTAAAAATGCTCGCGGTATCGATCCCAACGTATTTATAGATAAAGACGGACAGGCATATTTATACTGGGCAGCAAGAAATTTTTATGTAGCTAAGTTGAAAGAAGATATGCTTGAACTTGCCTATGAACCACAAATAATTGAAGGTCTTCCTGATAAAGGGTTAAAAGAAGGTCCCTTCATGTTCGAACGGAAGGGTATCTATTATCTTACTTATCCACACGTACCGGATTCTACGGAGAGACTGGAATATGCAATTGCCGATAATCCCTTAGGTCCATTTAAAATAACGGGTGTAATAATGGATGAAAAACCAGGGTGTTGGACAAATCACCAATCAATTATTGAATACAAAAATCAGTGGTATCTATTCTATCATCATAATGATCTATCACCGTCTTTTGATAAAAACAGATCTGTTAGAATAGATAGTTTGTTTTTTAATGATGATGGTACAATTAAAAAAGTAATTCCCACATTACGAGGTGTTGGATTAACAAATGCCTCCGACAAAATACAAATCGATAGGTACAGTCTAAAAAGTGATGAAGGTTCATCAGTAGCTTTCATAGATACGCTTAATAAATTTGGTGGCTGGAAGACAATACTCGATAATGAAAATGCCTGGGTACGATACAACAGTATTGATTTCGGAAGTAATAAATTCAAATTGGTCAATGTGAAAGCATTATCAGAAACAGGCGGCACTTTGCAAGTAAGATTAGATAAAGTTGATGGACCCGTAATTGCAGAAGTAGAAATTCCAATAAGTTCAGACTGGAATGTTGTTACTTCATCTTTAATAAAAAATGAAGAGGGAAAACATAACCTGGTTGTACTACTAAAAGATAATAACAATGTTGAAATAGATTGGGTAAGTTTTAAGTAACTATTAATTAGTTGAAAGTTCCTGCTAAGGCTATGCGAAGAAATGATGTAAGGAGACATAAAGAGATAACGAAGTTGCAGAAATAATTATATCTAATTTTAAATTGATCAATAAATAATATGGTAAAGTTGATGAAAAAATTAGTGTTTCTATTACTTGCACTTCAAATAACAGTTTTCGGGCAATATCCCGATTTAGCCAAAACACCACCAATGGGATGGAATTCCTGGAATGCGTTTGGTTTAGATATCAATTCAAAAATTGTTAAAGCAGTTGCAGATTCAATGGTTAGCAAAGGTCTCGCCGCCGCAGGTTATCAATATATAGTTATAGATGACGGCTGGCAGATAGACCGTGATAAGGATGGAAAAATTATTGCAGACTCAACCCGGTTTCCCGAGGGAATTAAATACCTGGCTGATTATGTCCATTCCAAAGGATTGAAGTTCGGGATATATACTTGCTGCGGTACGAAAACTTGCGGTGGACGACTAGGCAGTTATGGATATGAAAAACTTGACGCAAAAACCTATGCGGAATGGGGAGTGGATTTTATTAAAGAGGACTGGTGTTATACCGATGGCTTGGAAACCCGCACTCAATACAAAATAATGAGTGACGCAATAAAAGCGACAGGCAGACAAATGTTATTGAGCCTTTGTGAGTGGGGTACTACAAGTCCTTGGGAATGGGGCAAAGGCATTGGAGCTATGTGGCGGACAACAAATGATATACAGGATTGTTTTGATTGTATAAGAAATTGGGGAGGTATGGGTTTTATTCCGATTCTTGATAAAAATGCTAACCTGGCTCCGTTTGCTGGTCCAGGGCATTGGAACGATCCGGATATGCTTGAAGTCGGAAATGAAGCGTTAACTCCAACAGAATGCCGTTCACATTTTGCAATGTGGTGTATGCTGGCTGCTCCACTTATAGCCGGAAACAACATAAGCACCATGAATGATACAATTAAAAATATTCTTACTGCTCCTGAAATTATTGCAATTGATCAGGACTCTCTCGGTATCCAGGGAACACGAATAAAAAATGACAACGGGCTTCAGGTTTGGCAGAAACCTCTTAGTGATGGATCTATTGCGGTAGCTTTACTTAATGTGAGAGATTCTGCTGCCGATATGTTTGTTACGTTTGAAGAGATAGGTTTTAAAAAGGGTGTTACAAGCAGTGTACGCGATTTGTGGAATAGAAAAAACCTTGAACCTGTTACTGATATATTTAAAACGGAAGTAGAACCTCACGGAGTAATTGTAGTGAAAATTAAAGGTGAAAAAGCCACCGCCTCTTCGCTCAAGTTTGAAAAATCTTCAATCAAAATTAATAAAGGTAATCATCGATTAATACGATTAACAGTTACTCCCTCCATTACACCTTTGAACGTAACATCATCTAACAAAGATATTTTATCTTTATCAATTGCCGGTGTAAATACTTACAAATTGACAGCACTGGAAGAAGGCAGCTGTGTAATAAATGCTTCAACAACAGATGGTAAGTTAATCTCAACCTGCAATGTACAAGTTCTTGTTTCCAACATTCCTTCTCCGTGGGAATTTGATGAAGTTAATGACAATAAAGCTTCTGCTGATTATGAGGATGGAGTTTTTTCAATTGAAGGTGCAGGCTCTGATATTTGGGGTTCTATTGATAGGT
>Ga0210099_1000581_pt1 | contig 11507 bp, 10 predicted proteins | sample Joice_ThreeSqA_D_4_FD_184872 | JGI IMG/M metagenome (GOLD analysis project Ga0210099, IMG submission 184872) | Wetland microbial communities from San Francisco Bay, California, USA, that impact long-term carbon sequestration - Joice_ThreeSqA_D2... | ecosystem: Environmental > Aquatic > Marine >...
TGCCGCTCAGTCGCGTGATCCGACGTGTCCAGGAGACTCGTGCCCGCCGTTATGCGGCTTTCAGCAGTTATTTTCGCAGTGCACAGTTTGAGCAGATCGAAGACAACGAAGACATGCAGCCGCGCTTCCACAGCGTGTTGCTCAAGCAGGACTCGTCAGCCGCAGGCAAGCGCTTGCGGGAGATGAATCTGGATGCGCTGGGTGTCGAGGTTAACGCGGTGCGCCGGCACAACTTGCGCGGCGCGCAGCCCAGCGAGGAGATGCTGTTGCAGGCCGGCGATGTGCTGGTGCTGCTCGGGCTGCCGGACGCGCTGCAGCAGGCCGAGCTCAGGCTGCAAAAAGGGTAAATTTACCGCAGAGGTGTTGCAGTGAATGTGCAACGTGCTTGTAGAATCTGATGCCGGATGGCATATCCAGTCTACTCACTTCGATGTATTGGATGCGATAAAAAAGCCCGCCGAAGCGGGCTTGGTCACGCCGGGTGATAGCTAGTAACCCATACATACCAGGTAAGTGGTGTCATCAACTATGGCTGTGGTCACTGTCGCTGCGGTAGACACAGTAACTCCTTCAGTAGTTACCATCACCGAGCCGGTAGTCGTGTCACCGTTATCCAGCGTGGTATCCAGCTGCTTGGCAAACTTTCCCGGGATAGCATTGGAACAAACGATATAGGTTCCCTTTAAATTTGTAATCGGAGACTGGGCCGCGTTGGTTACGCCAATGAGACCCCCGACAGCGTTCCTGGGAAGATAGTCTGCAGCGGTCTGATCCGTTGAACCCGGGCCAAATCCAGCCAAACGGATGTGCTGCCAGAACAGGTGGCTTTCATCAGTCTGGTTTGCGGGCCACCATAAGCCATTGATGACGCCATTGCCTTGAGTGCCTGCTGGTGTCGATGCCAGGACCCCGGATACGTGAGCAACAACAAGACTGTCATCACCGGGCAAGGCCTTGAATTTATCCTGATAGCCATAGATATAAACCGGGATGTTTTTGAAATCACCGGCTAGATTCTTGACTTTTGCGCTGTTGATCAGCTCCTGACCTTTCAGCACGCCGCCGAGAAGCAGGCCGATGATCACCAGCACGATGGCGATCTCGATCAGGGTAAAGCCGGATTGATTGCGTTTCATTGTGATACCCTCCTGTCCATATTGTTTAGGTTACGCACAAGAGGTATGCAAATGCCGTGCCTAAGCAGTACCAGAATTAGAATATTTTTGCAGTTTAATAAATAATCGATAAAAACCAATGTATTATGAAGCTCATCGGTCAAGGTGTTAAGTTGCACATGATATATATTGAAGAGCGGTAGTAACACGAAGGAAGCAATATGACGAGATTTCGACAGGGGTGGTGACTTGAAGTTGACGTTGAATTTAGGCGATCGGCTGCGTACCGGCCGCTGGATTTTGCTGGCGATGCTTGCGCTGCTGCACGGTGCACTGATGCTGGGTGTGAACAGTCTATGGGTACACCCGATTTTGCTCGCCCACCTTGGCTTGTTCCTGCTCTGGCAGCCGCTGTGGCGCGGCGAGAGTGAAGTGGGGCGCGGCGCGCTGGTATTCATAGCGCTTGCAGCCGCAACCGCGATGTTCTTGTTGAACTGGTGGGTGTTGGCATTCTGGCTGACCGGATTGTTTGGATTGGTCGGCGCGCGCGTGTTCGCATTCCGCGACCGCTGGTCACGGGTGCTGTATCTTGCGGTCATGGCTTATTTGCTGGCAGTGCTGCTGCTCTGGGTGGTACCGAATCTGTTTGCGACGCAATACGGTATCGAACTGGAGCAGGCGCAATCCGGTATCGAGGCTGGGCGTATATTGATGAAATATGTGCTCCCCTTTCTGCTGGTCATCGTGGTGGTACCGATCGGTCATGAGCGTGTCGAAAACATACAGGCACTGGATCTGATATACAGTTTGTTGCTGTTCATGTTGCTGGCCCTGGTGGTGCTCGGAAGTCTGGCCTTCATGAATCTGAGTCACCTGGGATACCTGGAAGCGTTGTTGCGCACCCTGTTCCTGATGGGCTTGGTGCTGCTGGCCCTCGGAGGATTATGGAATCCACGCTTCGGGTTCAGCGGCCTGCAAGTATTGTTCTCGCGCTATCTGCTGAACGTCGGCACACCTTTCGAAAGCTGGCTCACCCGATTGGCTGAAACCGCACAGCGGGAAGACAATGCAGCAAGTTATCTCAGGCGCGCCATAGTCCTGCTGGCTGAACTGCCGTGGTTGTCCGGCCTTTCGTGGCAATCGCCCGATGGAACAGGCCAAACCGGAGTTTTCAGCAATAATGCGGTTGTGGCGCAGGAGGGCGAGTTGCGCCTGACATTGTATGCCAGGCAATCGCTCAATCCATCGGTGCTGCTGCATGTCCAACTTCTTACACAACTGATCGGGTTTTTCTACCAGGCAAAACAGCGTGAACAGAGCCTGCGCGATATGACCCGTTTGCAGGCAGTGTATGAAACCGGCTCGCGCCTCACTCACGATCTGAAGAATATGCTGCAGTCATTGCTCTCGCTTACCTCGATAGCGCAAAGCCGCGAACAGATCGCACAACAGTTGCTGAGGCAGCAGCTGCCGCTCCTTACCCAACGTATCGAGCTTACGCTGACCAAGCTCCAGCAACCCGAGGCAGCCCGGGAAACGGCCCAGTTATCGCTGAACGCATGGTGGAACTCCGTACGGTTGCGCAACCAGTTTCAGAATATCTACTGGCGTGCACCGGATAAACTACCTGAAAAACATATTCCCGCCCCTTTGTTCGATTGTGTGATCGACAACTTGCTGGATAACGTCTTGAAAAAGCGCCAAACCCAACCTGACCTGGACATCTCGGTTGAAATCCAGCCCGATCCATTGCGCCTGGTGATATGCGATAGCGGCACCCCGATACCGGAAGCCATCACGGCAAAACTGCTGCTTGGTGCAGTTTCCTCTGAAAATGGACTCGGGATAGGTTTGTATCAAGCATCGCGCTGGGCCGAACAATTGGGCTATCGGTTGAAGTTGACCAGCAACCGGCCGGGGAAAGTTTGCTTCGAATTTTTTTGTTAATCGCTTTTGTTACAAGTCGTTACACTGGCAATACACTTCCCGTTCGTTTTGAACTGGATCTGACCTTGTAGGATAAATTCCTACACGCTGAAAACCTCAATCCCTACAAAAGAAACGGCCCAGTTCCGATTTCATCCATTCGCCCCAGCCTTAATACTTCGACCGTCTGAAAAAACTGTCGATATCCGCTTAATACGATAAATCGGAGATTCGGCAGACTCTAAGTTGATCGTTATACACTGGCTTAAAAGGGGGCTCCATGAATACCATGCAACTGCAAGAAGGGATCCGCGATATCAATCTGTCCTATCTGATGCTGGCCCAGCAAATGATCAAGAAAGACAAGCCTGCGGCGATTTTCCGTTTGGGGATCAACAAGGACTTGGCCGAAGTGGTCGGCAATCTGACTCCGGCACAGATCATCAAGATGGCTGCTTCCAACATGCTGCTCTGTCGATTCCGTTTTGACGAGAATCTGTTGCTCAATCTGCTGGCAGATTTCAACAAGGATCGCTTGATGTCCCAGGCGCATGCCGCGATCCTGATGTCAGTCCAACCCGTCGAAGAGATGGCATAAGCACAGAGGAGAGTAACTTGACTAACAAGACAGTCCTGGGTGAGGCGCAACAGGTCAAGATCGCCATCGATCTGATCGAACTGGGTGCACGCCTGCAATTGCTGCAGGAAGAAACTTTGCTAAGCCGCGAGCGTTTGCTCAGGCTTTATAAAGAAGTCAAGAAAGAATCGCCGTCCAAGGGAATGCTGCCATATTCGACCGATTGGTTTATGAGTTGGCAACCGAACATCCATGCGTCGCTGTTCATGGATATTTACCAGTATCTGGTCAAAAATGCCGGGATCGATGGTGTGCAAGCGTTGATCAGCACATATCGTTTATACCTCGATCAGGTGCAGGGCATCGAAGATGCCGAACCCGTGCTGAGCATTACGCGGGCATGGTTCATGGTCCGCTTTTTCAAGGCCGAGATGCTGCGACTCGCGCTCTGCAAGGAGTGCAGCGGTCATTTCGTTGCCCATGCGGGCGACCTCCACGCGAATTATGTATGCGGTATCTGTCGCCCCCCGACCCGTGCCGGCAAAACAAAAGCAGCCAGACAAGTCGAACTGGCGGCAGCAAGTGCCGCCTGATTCCCCGCTTTACTCCGCAAAATCTTTCCCTTCTGGCGTTTGTTTCAATTTGACGATTCCTGTCCCGTCGGTTAGGTGTTATGTAAAATTCAATCCTGTGAATTGGCGGGTATTTACGTCCCTATCTTGCCAAAGAAAACGGCCTGCCTGCCGTTAGAGTGCCGGGATTTATGAAATATCGTCTGGAGAAGATAAATGGGCAATTGGTGGAACAGACTTCCCTTGAAAAGCAAACTGCAGTTGCCGATCCAGTTTGTGCTGCTGGTGGTATTGGTGTTCGCTCAGAGTGTGGCGTTGAACAAATTCGAAGAACATGTCCTGGATGAGTCGATACAAAAAGCCAAGGTATCTGCGGATGGCGTTCTGAATGGGCTTAACATGCTGATGATCAACGGAATTATCAGTGATCCTGACCAACGTATATTGTATGTCAAGAAAATGAGCGACTCGGAAAAGATTGTCGAGTTGCGCGTGATCCGGGGCAAGGTGGTGCAGGATCAATTTGGGCCCGGATTGCCCTCCGAGCAACCGGTAGACGACATGGATCGAGCCGCGCTGAGTAGCGCGAAAGTCCAGACCCGTTTATCGAGGCAGGATGACAAACAGACGATGCGTGTGGTGGTTCCCTTTATCGCCAGAACGGAATTTCGTGGCACGAACTGTCTGATGTGCCATATGGTGAAAGCGGGTGCGGTGAACGGTGCTGCAAGCATCACACTGGACCTGAGCGAGGAATACTCTGCAATAAGCCGGGCAAATATCGCGCTGTGGAGCGCCCAGTTCGCGATCCAGGTAGCGCTTTATCTGCTGATAGGCTGGTTGATAGGCAAGGTGACCCGGACGACTCGTGAATTGCAGGTGGTCATGCAGAACATGAATAGCGATGGTGATTTGTCAAAACGTGTAGTAGTGCGCAGCCAGGATGAGATCGGCAAGACAGCACTAGCCTTCAACAGTCTGATTGACGGGATTTCCGGGATCATCCGTCAGGTACTCGATAATGCCGCCAGGGTATCCAGCTCCGCTACACAACTGGCTACCTCGTCATGGCAAATTGCGCAAAGCTCCCATGTTCAGAGTGAAGCAGCCAGTTCTACTGCAACCGCCGTGGAACAGATCACGGTGAGCATAAATTCGGTGGCCGAGAACGCCGAAGATGTGCGCAAGCTGTCGGAGATGAGTCTGCACCAGACCCAGCAGGGAAACCAGGATGTGACTGCGATGATCAACGAGCTGCGGCGGGTGCAGGACGGAGTCAACCAGATAGCCGGTTCTGTAAAGGAATATGTAGATAGCACTCGCGCAATCACCGGCATGACCCAGCATATGAAGGACATCGCCGACCAGACAAATCTTCTGGCGCTGAACGTGACGATCGAAGCTGCACGGGCAAGAGAGCAGGGGCGCAGTTTTGCGGTCGTAGCCGACGAGGTGCGCAAGCTGGCGGAAAAATCCGCCGCATCGGCCAGCGAGATCGATCAAGTTACCAATGCCCTGAACCAGAAATCAGCGGTTGTCGAGTCGGTGGTCCAGACCGGCTTGCGTTCCCTGCAGGCGACCCAGGAGCAGGTGGAACGTGTCTACAAGGTATTGATTGAAGCGGGTGAGGCAGTATCACAATCCAGCCGGGGCGTGAGCGATATCGCGGTATCGGTCAGCGAACAAAGCCGGGCCAGCATCGAGATAGCCCGCAATGTGGAAAAGATCGCGCAAATGTCCGAGGAAAACCACGAGGCAGTACGATCGAATAACAGGGAGATCGTACATCTTGAGGAACTGGCGAAAGCGTTACAGGATGCAGCAAGCCGTTTTCGAGTCTAATGTTCCCATGGGGACTTCGACCAAGATGAATGTTGCAACTGGAGCGGTGCGGATTGAAGCAAGGAGAAATACATGTCCGACCTGCTGAAAGATATCGATATCCGCACCGGGTTGGCGGGAGCTGACAAGCTGGAGATCCTGATGTTCACATTGGGTGTTGATGGCCGAACCGGGCGCGAAGAGATCTTCGGCATCAATGTTTACAAGGTGCGCGAAGTGATGCGAGTTCCTGTGCAATATGATTCTGCAGAGGAAGGGAAGGCAAGTTTCCACGGCGTATCGATCCCGGTGATGGATTTGGCCAAATACGTCAGTATAGAAACCGATCGAAAGCCGGAAACCATGATCGTCACCGAATTAAACGGCCAGATGCAGGGCATCCTGGTCAGGTCAGTGGCCAGCATATTGGTTGTTGATGGATCTGCGAAGCGTATGCCACCGTCAAGCCTGCTGGCGGAAATGGGCGGTCTGGTGACAGCGATTACCGAGACGAACGACGGACGCCGAGTGTTGCTGCTGGATGCCGAAAGAGTGTTGGCCAAATCCGGCCACTCAACCAACCATGAGAAGGAAAAGGCGAGTCCCACTCTTTCTGTAAACGAGCGCAACGCACTCCCCCCCGGTGGATCCATGAAGGCCAGCAATCAGAGTACACGCTCGTGGGATAAGGCGAGGGTAGAGGCGAGTCATGGTGAGGCTAGTCTCGATATTGCCAAGATCGGTGTACCGGGTCAGATGGAAACGCGTGCCAGTCTGGTGGGATCTAACAAGATGGAAATCTTGTTGTTCAGCCTGGGCAGCAATGAAAGATTCGGCATCAATGTTTTCAAAGTCAAAGAGATCTGTCCGGCAGGGAAAATTACCAGGACTCCCAATATGCCGTCGGGTGTGGACGGAATCGTGTTGTTTCAAGGGCGTGTAATCCCAGTGCTGAATCTCGCCAGTTTCATGGGGATGTTTCCAAATGAGAGACACAGCACCATGATGGTCACGGAATTCAACAATCACACGCTGGGCTTTCTGGTGCAGGGAGTCAGTCGCGTCATCCGCGTCGATTGGGACAAAGTACGTGCCACCGAAGGAATACTCTCTGAAAATGGCGCGCGGATCACCGCGGTAACCGAACTGGACGATGGTTCGCTGGTTTCGATTCTGGATGTGGAGCAGATTTTGGCCGATGCATTCGGTGAGGCGGTCATTGGAAACATCGCAAGAGTCGAGTCGGAACGGGATCTGTGTATATTTTTCGTGGATGACTCGGTGGTTGCGCGCAGAAAAATAGCCCAGGTACTGGACAAGATGGCTGTCAGGTATATCCAGGCGGCGAATGGAAAAAAGGCGTGGGAAAGGCTCAGGGCGGTTGCAGATGCAGCACGGAGCGCCGGTACCAAATTACACGATCAGATCCAGGTAATCATGACCGATGCGGAAATGCCCGAGATGGACGGTTATGTATTGACCCAGCAGATTAAATCAGACCATCGTTTTGACGGGATACCGGTGGTGATGCACACATCGTTATCCTCTGATGCCAACCGTGAAATGGCGCGGCATGCCGGTGTTGATTTTTATGTACCGAAATTTGACGCCGTCGTGTTGTCATCAACACTGCGCCCTTTGTTGAAATAACTGATTACCGTGCGATGTTCGACCCCACGTGGCAATTCCCGACATGGAATCGGCAAAGCAGTGCAAAAGATTCCGGTTTATAAAGACTGAGCTGAGGGATTGGCATGGGTTTTGAAGACACAAGATTTCTGGTTGTTGACGACTTTTCCACGATGCGGCGCATCTTGCGCAATTTGCTGAAAGAACTTGGATTCATGAATGTGAAGGAAGCTGAAGACGGAGTTGATGCCTTGGCTATGCTGCGAGCAGAAAAGTTCGACTTCGTGGTGACAGACTGGAACATGCCCAACATGAACGGTATGGAGTTGTTGCAGGTGATCCGGGCCGACGAAAGGCTCAAACATTTGCCGGTGTTGATGGTAACTGCGGAAGCGAAGAGAGATAATATAATCATGGCTGCCAAAGCGGGGGCGAGCGGTTACGTGATAAAACCCTTTACAGCAGCCAAGCTGGATGAAAAATTGATGAAAATATTTCAAACTATGCAAGAGTGATTGATTGCATGACCGCAAATTCTGATACCGGAGATTCTGAAGATCTTGAAGCTTTGTTCGATAGCATCGTTGCGGCGAACAGGAAGGCAGAAATGCCGGCTAAGGGAATACCAGCAGTTTCTGCCAAAGCAGATTACGCAGTATCCTCTCCGGCAGGGGCGGAAGCAATATCTTCGAAAAACCACAGCTACCATCCTGAAGACTTTGTAAGGAGCGTTTCGTTAACACATAAACCGACAATTGCGGCTCAGCCATCAGATGTTATCGATCAGATCGGACACCTGACTCGAACCTTGCATGACGCGTTGCGCGATCTGGGTTTGAACAAGAAGATCGAAAAGGCCGCATCTTCCATTCCCGATGCGCGTGATCGGCTAAATTACGTGGCGACATTGACACACCAGGCTGCGGAGCGCGTCCTGAACGCGACCGAGGCGGCACAGCCGTTGGTCGAAAAAATGGAAGTGGATGCGTATCGTCTGTCCGGACAATGGCAGTTGATGTTTGAGAAGCAGCTCGATGTCGAGGAATTCAAGGACTTGGCCATGCAAACACGCGTATTTCTTCAGGATGTTCCCAAACAGACCAAGGCAACACATGCATATCTGATGGAAATCATGATGGCCCAGGATTTTCAGGATTTGACCGGCCAGGTCATCAAGAAAATCATAGATATCACTGAAAACCTGGAGCAGCAGTTATTGGCGTTGTTGTTGGAGAATGCGCCGGCCAGGATGAAAGCGGATCAGGGAGCGGGACTGTTGAATGGCCCAGCCATCAATCCTGGCGTTCGCAAAGATGCTGCGAACAGCCAGAACCGGGTGGACGATTTGCTGGAAGGACTGGGGTTCTGAATGAATGACTTCGCAGGTATGGAAGATCTTTTAAGCGACTTTTTGCTTGAAGCGGGAGATATGCTTTCCGAAGTAGATAGCAAACTGGCAGATCTGAAAAAATTTCCCGAGGATAACAAGTTGCTCAACGAGATTTATCGCGGATTCCATACTATCAAGGGCGGTGCAGGTTTTCTCAATGCGACCGAACTGGTGTCGCTGTGCCACATCACCGAAAACGTTTTTGACAAACTGCGCAACCGTGAATTGCAACTGAATCCGGAACTGATGATCGTGATTTCTGCAGCAACTGCAGAAGTGAGAACGATGTTCGGTGCATTGCAGCAAAATCTGCAGCCGAGCGAAGCGCCACGCCAGCTGACTGATGCCCTGAAAGCCGTGTTGACCGGCCAGAGAAGAATTCTCCCTGCCGACTCTTCGACATCAAATTCGCCGATTGCCAGAGGTGTTCGTAGCGAGGACCAGGTTGCTGCAGATTGGGGCAAATTATACAAATCCCTTACGGACACTGAAATCATTCCACAGAAGATATTACCGGTTGATCAAAACAAAATGGCGTCACCTTTTGCGGAGAAAGATGTCACCAGAAACACGCAGCAAAATCGTGAAGCACACATTTCCGGAATCGAATTTGGACGCATTGAAAACAGTGAGCCGGAAGTGGTAGCTTCGAAATCCACGATGCGCGTGGATACCGAACGGTTGGATCAACTTTTGAACATTTCCGGTGAGATCGGATTGACCAAAAGTCGCTTGACCCATTTGCGAACCGAAGTCATCCAGGGGCGCATGGATGCGGATACCATGCATGAATTGGACAATGCCATCAGCCAACTGGAAGTGCTGGTGGTGAATTTGCAGAATGCGGTGATTAAAACGCGTATGCAGCCGATAGGCAGGCTATTCAAAACTTTCCCGCCCATGATGAACAATCTGGCGAGATCCGTGGGCAAGGACGTGGAACTGGTACTGGTCGGGGAGGACACCGAAATTGACTCCGCCTTGATTGAAGACCTCGAAGAACCGCTGAAAAACCTGTTGTGTAACACATTGGACCAAAGGTTGGAAACTGCCGAAGAACGTATTGCCGCGGGAAAACCGCGAAGGTGCATGGTGGAGTTGGGCGCACACCCGGAAGGCGATCATATTATGATCACCGTCGCAGACGATGGTCGCGGTATGCGACCCGAAGTGATACGGCACACGGCCATCAAGAATGGTCTGATCAGCAGGGAGACGGCGAATACGCTGGAAGACAATCAGTGTCTGGAGCTTATTTTTCTGCCCGGATATGGCAGTGATGACGAAAAAACCGGCAGTGGAACCGCCATGGATGTAGTGAAAGCCGATATCCAGAAACTTAACGGAGAGGTCAGGATCCAATCTGAACCCGGCAAGGGTACCGTGATCAAAGTCTTGTTGCCGCTCACACTGGCGATCTTGCCGGTATTGAATGTGCGCCTCGGCGAGCAATCGTTTGCAGTGCCGTTGTCCCTTGTCAAGGAGATCCTGTCGGTCACAGCGGGGAAATTGCAGCTGGTGTCCGGCAGGGCATCCATGGTCGTGCACGGAAAAGTACTGCCTGTGTTGCCTCTGGCTCGACTGATCGGCTGGGAACAAAGCGGAACACCTGAAGCGGGCTTGCTGGTGCAGTCAGGCGAAACCAGTTTCGTCATGTCGGTAGATTCTGTTGTTGGACAAGATTTTGCGGTAATCAAGCCGTTTGACGACTTTCGACCCAAGGGGGTTTCGGCGGTTACGATGTCAAGGGAGGGGGACATCGTGCTGATACTCGACATCAAAGAGCTGATCAACGAAGCGCGCTCGCATTAAAACATGCTTCATGAATTCCCGCCGCTGTCAGGTGCCCTATGCTTATACTCTAAATTGCATATTTCCTGTATCAATGTATTCGTTCTGCAGGAGGAGTTCAGCTCTTGGCTTCCACCAGTCGGTGAGCGATCGCATAGTGGACTGCCTCGGCATTGTTCTTGAAACTCATCTTTTCCAGCATCCTGGCCCGGTATACACTCACGGTCTTGGGACTGAGCATCATGATCTCGGAAATCTCGGTCAGGGATTTTCCAGATGCCATCAGACAGAGCGTTTGATATTCGCGGTTTGACAGGTTTTGATGCAGCAAATCTTTTGAATCCCCGATGAGGTTGCTCAGCAGTTGTTCGGCCAGGGTATCGCTGATGTATTTCTTGCCGCTGATGACCTGTTGGATCGCGCCTATCAGTTTTTCACTTGCGCTTTGCTTGTTGATATAGCCCACCGCTCCTGCTTTCAAGGCACGCACGCCGTATTGGTCCTCAGGATACATGCTGAGCACGATTACCTTGATGTCAGGCTGCTCCGATTTGAGTTGCTTGAGCACGTCCATGCCATGCTTGTCCGGCAAGGAAATATCCAGCAACACCAGGTCGAAATGTTGCTCACGAAGCATCTTTACGGCCTGTATGCCCGACTCCGCTTCGCCCTTGATTTGAAAGACC
>Ga0210099_1000583_pt1 | contig 11502 bp, 6 predicted proteins | sample Joice_ThreeSqA_D_4_FD_184872 | JGI IMG/M metagenome (GOLD analysis project Ga0210099, IMG submission 184872) | Wetland microbial communities from San Francisco Bay, California, USA, that impact long-term carbon sequestration - Joice_ThreeSqA_D2... | ecosystem: Environmental > Aquatic > Marine >...
ATATGGAGTTGATGGATTTACTTTCGGTCATATTTCGGAACCGAGATATGAAATAGATAATTCCTCCGTTGCCGTAATAAGAGATATGAACAAATGTGTTTTATGTAAAAGATGCGTAAGAACCTGTATCGACCTTCAGGAAGTTGGTGCGCTTGAAGCGATAGACAGAGGAGACAAAACTCACATAGGAACTTTTCTCGGCAAACCGCTTGCAGATGTTATTTGTATTAATTGCGGCCAGTGTATTAATAGATGTCCGACTGCTGCACTTTATACAAACGATCCTTCTGATGAAATATGGAATGCAATTGATAATCCTCAAAAACATGTTATTATACAAACTGCTCCATCACCAAGAGCTGCAATCGGTGAAGAGTTTGGAATCGAGCCGGGACATTCATTTACCGGGGAACTTAATACCGCCTTAAAAAGAATTGGATTTGATAAAGTTTTCGACACAAATTTTACTGCAGATCTTACAATAATGGAAGAAGGAACTGAACTTCTATCAAAACTGAAAAAAGCCATAGTTGATAAAGATGAATCTATAAAGCTTCCTCAATTTACTTCCTGTTCGCCGGGATGGATAAAATTTATTGAACACTTTTACCCGGAATATCTTGATTACCTGTCATCGGCAAAATCACCGCAGCAAATGTTCGGCGCATTACTTAAAACATTTTATGCAAAAGAAGCCGGAATTGATCCTGCTGATATTATTACAGTTGCATTAATGCCTTGTTCAGCTAAGAAATTCGAATGTAACAGACCTGAGATGAATGCATCAGGTTATAAAGATGTTGATTTCGGATTGACAACAAGAGAGCTTGCCAAAATGATAAAGGAAGCCGGTATTCATCTTCCCGAAATGCCGAAGTCCGGTTTTGATGATCCATTTGGAGATGCATCCGGTGCGGGATTAATTTTTGGTGCAACCGGCGGAGTAATGGAAGCTGCCTTAAGAACTGTGTATGAGCTTGTAACAGGAAAACCGGTTCCATTTGAAAATTTGAAGATTGAACCCTGTCGCGGATTCGATGGAGTTAAACAATCATCAATAAAACTTGAAAACTGTGTCGATGAATATAAATTTCTCGAAGGAGTGGAACTTAAATTTATGGTTGCACACGGAACGGCAAACGCAAAGAAAGTTATGCAGATGCTTAAACGCGGAGAACTGAATGATGTTCACTTCATAGAAATAATGGCTTGTCCCGGCGGTTGTCTCGGAGGCGGCGGCCAACCTGTACCAACCTCTCCCGAAATAAGAAAAAAACGCGCTCAGGCTATTTACGAAGAGGAAACAAATTTGAATGTAAGAAAGTCTCATGAAAACGCTCATGTAAAATATATTTATGATAATTTCTTAACCGAAGGTCCCTGTGGGAAACTTTCGCACAAACTTCTTCATACACATTATACTAAAAGAGGACGATTTATCTCTTAATGGATGAGATAATTTCATATTGCGGATTGAGTTGTCAAACTTGTCCGATTTACCTGGCAACAAGAGAAACCAATAAAAAAAGAAAAGAAAAAATTATAAATGAGATTATCGAACAGTGCAAGGAACTTTATGGATTAGAATACAAATTTGAAGACATTAGTGATTGTGATGGATGCAAATCAGAAAGCAGGAAATTATTCTTTGTATGCTCGTATTGTGAAATAAGAAAATGTGCTTTCGAAAAAGAAATTGAAAACTGTGGATACTGTAACGAGTATGCCTGCGATAATCTCACAAGTTTATTTAAAACCGATCCTACTGCCAAAGTACGTTTAGATAAAATCAGGTCTAATATAATCTAGATAATTATTATGATCTCCTTGGTTCCAAATTGGGCATGGCATTACGATTCATTCTGGCAATCAGTCAGAAGAAGGAATCTGTGGTTTATTAAATTGCGCTACGGAGCTGTAATAATGCTCCTTTTTCTTTTGTTTACTTCAGAGTTTTTTCTGAACGTTACTTTTTCTGATGTCCAAAAAGAAATCCTGATTCTTATAACTCTCGCAATACTTTTCTATAACTTTATTCTTCAATACATCAGAAGATTTGTAAAAAACGATCACGTTAAGTTCAATCCCCTGCATCTTTCTCTTATCCAAATGGTACTCGATCTATATGCTCTTACCATGCTTGTTTACTATACAGGCACAATCGAATCCCCGTTGTACATGCTTTTTATTTTCCATATGATCATCGGGAGCTTAGTGCTGCCGGGAAAAATAATATATTCAACTGCTGTAACTACCATTGTTATTTTTGCTGCTCTCACTTTTGGTGAACACTACAATTTAATATCGCATCACGCAATGAAAGGATTGTTGTCCACTCCTGTTTATAATGATATTAAGTATGTAACTGCATTTGTTTCCATATTTACTTTTGTTATGGTAATGAGTGTTATTCTAGCAAATCGGATTGCAAAACAACTTTATAAAATGGAGCAGGATTTGTTTGAATCTTATGACAAACTCAAAGCCTCAGAGGAAGAAAAACAAAGATATATAATGGCAGTTGTACATGAAATTAAAACACCAATAGCTGCTTTGCATTCTTATCTTGATCTTATACTGGAAAAATATCTTGGCCCATTGAATGATAAAGTAGAAGATAGGCTTAAACGTGCGCGAGTTCGTTCCGATGAAGCAATAAAGTTAATTGAAAATGTGCTCAATATTTCTAAAATCCGTTTGCTTGATGAAATAAACAAAGAAGAAATAGATATAAAAGAATTGATTTGTACAATAATTTCAAAACAGATTTCCATAATTAATGTAAAGAAAGTTCATGTTTCGGTAAACGATAATAGAAGCATTAAAACAAAATTGTTTGCAGATAAGCTGTTGCTCGATCTTGCTTTTTCAAACTTAATAGGAAATGCAGTAAAGTACGTTAACAAAGAAGGCATTGTTCATATAAATATCTTAGGGGATGAGAATAAGATGATTGTTACAGTATGTGATAATGGAATCGGAATTCCCGACAAAGACCAGCAAAACATTTTCAAAGATTTTTACAGGGCATCCAATATCAGAAAAGAGTTTAATGGAACAGGGCTAGGATTATCGTTTGTTAAACATATCGTGGAAGGACACAAAGGACAAATAGTTGTTGAAAGTCCATCGGGACTGGGAAATGATCAAAATCCCGGATGCTGTTTTACTGTTACGCTTCCTTATAGTTAACTAATCTCTATTTATATGAATGCAGAACTTTCATATAGTTTGCACGTTCAAACTGGGATGGATCCTCAACATTCATATAGCTCATACTTCCTCTCATCTGGTCCAAAGATTCATATTCGTTTGTTTCCATCCAGAATTTTAGTTTTGTAATCACCTCTTTTATATGGTCGGGTCCGAATTTAAGAATGCAGGACATCATATGAGTTACTTTTGCACCTGCCATAACCATTTTAATAACATCTTTTTCAGAATATATTCCACTTGTTGCAGCGAGATCAGCTTTAACTTTTCCATAAAGAATTCCAATCCATCTTAACGGCAATCTCATTGATGCAGGAGAACTTAAAATAACATTCGGAACGACTTCAAGTGTTTCAAGATCAATATCCGGTTGATAAAACCTGTTAAATAAAGAAAGTCCGTTTGCACCTGCTTTATCAAGTTCGGTTGCCATCCAGGCTACAGAACTAAAGAAGGGGTGCATTTTAACAGCTATCGGAATTGCAATATTACTTTTAACTTCTTTTACTATGTCGAGAAATGTTTTCTCTATCCATGACGATGGTTTGGAAGGATTCGTTGCAAGAAGGTAAATATTCAATTCGAGGGCATCGGCACCTGCCTGTTCAATTTTCTGAGCATAATCAATCCAACCACCTAGGGATTTTCCATTCAGGCTTGCAATTATAGGAATATCAACCGACTCTTTTGTTTTTCTTATATGTTCAAGATATTCATCAGGCCCTAAACGATAATCGAACGGTTCGGGGAAATAATTCAAAGCTTCTGCAAAACTTTCTTCATGATAAGTTGTTCGGTGATGCAGCTCGAGAGATTCATTTTCAATTTGTTCTTCAAAAAGAGAGTAAAGAACAACGGCAGCCGCACCAGCATCTTCCATAGCTTTTATTTTTGAAACATCCTCTGAAATCGGTCCCGAAGAAGGGACGATCGGGTTTTGTAAATTAAGCCCTAGATAATTTGTTGTAATATTCACTTTGCACCTGTAATGTTAATTTAACAGGAACACCCCCTCCTCTTGAGGTGTCCCTATAATTTTTTAATTAAGATATTTATAAGCAAACCACCAGTTGTAATTTGTTCTTCCTAAAAAATTTATTCTTTCTTTTCAGCAGCTGCGTCTGCTTTTTCTTTTCCGGATGAAGCAAGCTGCTCATACATTTTCCATTTCTCATTAACATCGTTCTGAGCTTCTTTCATCAGTTCCTTTGCACGGTCAGGATGAGTTTTTGTTAACATCTTATACCTTGTTTCCATGTAAGCATAATCTTGTAAAGGAATTTTCAATCCTTTTGAATCAAGCCTAAATGGATTTTCACCTTTAGCAATAAGATCGGGATTGTACCTGTAAAGTTGCCAGTAACCTGAATCGACTGCCGCTTTCTGGTTTCTCATTCCCAGACCCATGTCAATTCCATGAGCAATGCAATGGCTGTATGCAATTATGAGTGACGGACCATCATAAGCTTCTGCCTCTATAAAAGCTTTTACCGTATGGGCATCATTCGAACCCATTGCTACTTTAGCGACGTAAACATTGCCGTACGACATTGCCATCATTCCAAGATCTTTTTTAGCCATCGGTTTTCCTGCAGCAGCAAACTTTGCAACTGCACCGCGTGGAGTTGATTTGGACATCTGCCCGCCGGTGTTCGAGTAAACTTCGGTATCAAGTACAAGTACATTCACATTCTTACCTGAAGCAAGAACGTGATCTAAACCACCGTAACCTATATCATAAGCCCAGCCATCTCCACCCATAATCCAGACAGATTTTTTAACAAGATAATCTCCAAGACTTAATAAATGATTGAATTCATTTTTAGCTTCTTCGCCATAACCGTTACTAATAAATTGGTTCAATCTTAATTTTAACTGAGCTACTCTTTCTCTCTGTTCATAAATTCCGGTTTCATCATTTTGCTTGGCATTCAATAATCCATCAACTAATTGTTCACCAATTTCAGCTTTATATTTTTCAAGTAATTGTTTAGCCTGCATGTTATGTTTATCAATTGCCAACCTGAATCCAAAACCGAATTCTGCATTATCTTCAAACAATGAATTTGACCAGGCAGGACCTTTTCCCTCTTTGTTAACTGTCCAGGGTGTAGTTGGCAAGTTTCCTCCATAAATTGAGGAACATCCCGTTGCATTTGCGACAACAGTACGGTCTCCAAACAATTGGCTTACCAGTTTTACATAAGGAGTTTCGCCACAACCGGAACAAGCACCAGAAAATTCAAACAATGGCTCAAGAAATTGTGAGTCTTTAATTTTTGAAACATTAACTTTTGTCCTGTCAAGATCAGGAAGATTAAGGAAGAAGTCCCAGTTTGCTCTTTCCTGTTCTTTGACCGGCAGCTGATCAGCCATATTAATAGCTTTAAGTTTTGTCTCTTTCTTATTCTTAACAGGGCAAACATCCACGCATAATCCACAGCCAGTACAATCTTCAACAGCAACCTGTAAAGAGTAGAGAAGGTTTTCACCATAATCTTTTGCTTTAAACTTAGTGTATTTAAAAGCTTCCGGGGCATTTGCTATTTCTTTTTCATTGAATACTTTTGCTCTTATTGTTGCATGCGGACAAACAAGAACACACTTGTTACATTGAATACAAATATCTTTATCCCATATAGGAACTTCGAGAGCAATATTTCTCTTTTCCCATTTTGATGTTGCTGTTGGGAAAGTTCCGTCACATGGCATTTTACTTACAGGGATATCGTCTCCGAATCCGGCAATCATTTTTGCAGTAACGTCTGTAACAAACTCAGGAGCGTTCCCTGAAACTGCCGGCTGCAATTGTAATTTGCTTGTAACTTGTAGAGGAATTTCAACTTCAAACAAGTTTGATAAAGTTTTATCAACAGCATTGAAGTTCATCTCGACAATCTTATCGCCTTTTGCGCCGTATGTTTTCTTTATTGAATTCTTTATCATCTCAATTGCTTCTTCTTTCGGGAAGATTTTTGAGATTGCAAAGAAACAAGTCTGCATTATCGTATTTATTCTTGCTCCCATTCCCGTTTCACTGGCAACATTGTAAGCATCGATAGCAAACAATTTCATTTTTTTCTTTATTAAATCATCCTGAACTTTTTCAGGAAGCGAATTCCACACTTCTTCTTTGGGAACTTTTGTGTTTAAAAGAAATGTTGCCCCTTCAACAGCAAATTTCAGCATGTCTATTTTATCAAGAAAAACTTGTTGATGACAGGCTACAAAATTCGCCCGGTTAATAAGATAAGTCGATTTAATTTCTTTTGGTCCGAATCTTAAGTGTGAAGTTGTAGTTGATCCGGATTTTTTTGAATCATAAACAAAAAATCCCTGTGCAAAATAATCTGTACTTTCGCCAATTATTTTGATTGAATTTTTGTTTGCACCGACTGTTCCATCGGCACCCAAGCCGAAAAACATACCCTTGAAAGTTTCATCTTGTTCTACAGAAAAAGAGGGATCATAATCGAGACTTGTGTTTGTTACGTCATCAATAATTCCCACGGTAAAATGATTTTTAGGTTTTATCTTTTTTGTCTCATCAAAAACTGCTTTCACCATTGCCGGAGTAAATTCTTTAGAGGATAGTCCGTAACGTCCGCCAACTATTTTCGGATATGCAAATTTTAATTCACCATTGCTGAACTTATCTGAAACAGCATTAACAACATCCACATAAAGAGGTTCTCCAATTGCACCTGGTTCCTTTGTTCTGTCTAGAACTGAGATTACTTTTGTTGTTTCCGGAAGAGCATTTACAAAAGCATCGATTGAAAATGGTCTGTACAATCTTACTTTAACAACACCTACTTTTTCTCCTTTGCTTACAAGATAGTTTACTGTTTCATCAACAGCTTCTGCACCGGAACCCATAAGAATGATGATTCTTTCCGCGTCTTTTGCACCAACGTAATCAAAAAGTCTATATTGTCTTCCTGTCAGCTTTGCAAATTTATCCATCTGCTTCTGAACAATGTCGGGACATTTTAAATAAAAAGGATTAACAGTTTCTCTTCCCTGGAAATAAACATCCGGATTCTGGGCACTGCCTCTCAACACAGGATGATCCGGGCTTAAAGCTCTTTGCCTGTGTTCAAGAACAAGCGAGTTATCAATCATCGCTTTAATAACATCATCGCTAAGCTGTTCTATCTTCATTACTTCGTGAGAAGTTCTGAAACCATCGAAAAAATGTACAAAAGGAATTCTTGATTCCAGTGTTGCAGCCTGGGCAATTAACGCGAAATCCATAACTTCCTGAACTGAATCTGAAGACAATAAAGCAAAACCCGTTGAACGGGTTGCCATCACATCGCTGTGATCTCCGAAAATTGAAAGTGCCTGTGCAGCAATAGATCTTGCGGAAACATGGAACACAGAGGAAGTTAATTCGCCTGCAATTTTAAACATATTTGGGATCATCAGCAGTAAACCTTGAGATGCTGTAAAAGTTGTCGACAAAGCACCTGTCTGCAAAGCCCCGTGAATAGCACCGGAGGCTCCACCTTCACTTTGTAATTCACTTACACTCGGGACAATTCCCCAGATATTTTTTTTACCAACTGCCGCCCATGCATCACACCACTCGCCCATATTTGAGGAAGGTGTAATAGGATAAATTGCAATTACTTCATTAGTTTTATATGCCACATACGCTGCAGCTTCATTTCCATCAATTGTTACTTTTGTGCGTTCCATTTTCTCCGACCGCTATATAATTAGAAAATTTTTGATTCGCTTAGCTTAGCCAATATCTATACCATTTAAAATGTTTTGTTTATTAACGCTTTATGCTTTTTTTATTATCAAAAGAGATAAAAATGAATAGCTTAATCTTGTTGTTTTCTTAATTGTGAGAAAAGTAAATTTTATACTTTTAATTACTCTTTATTTAGCCACCTGTAGATGGCATAAATAGTGATTTTCCCCAATGCAACTTTGTTTGAATAATGTTGAAAGTTTTATGTTTTATAAAATTGTTTTTCTTTTATCAATTATTTATTGCAGTTGTGCTTTCTCACAAACTTTTAGATTAAACGGTATTGTCAGAGACGAAAAAACGGGTTCACCTGTTGAAGATTCCAACATCTTTATTGAAAATCTTAACACCGGAACGACATGTGATAAGAATGGAAAGTTCTTTTTAGGAAATCTTGACAAAGGGACGTACTCGCTTACAATAACTCATATTTCTTATTTAGATAGGCATATAAAAGTTACCGTCGATAGTTCCATATCTATTAATATCTATTTAACTTCAGGTCCGATTTCTTTTGGAGATGTAACTGTTACAAGCTCTAAGTTTGAAAGAACAATTAAAGAGACACCAATCCCTTTCTCAATAGTTAATAAAGATGAAATAACTAATAGTCCGGCAATAACTCCTGCTGATGCAATTAAAAACGAACCTGGAGTTTCTTTAGCACGAGATGGCATTTGGCAAACATTTGTTTCTGTAAGAGGATTAAGCCGTTCCAATCTTGTTTACTTAGTTGATGGGAATAGAATTGAAACATCGACAGAATTAGCGGCGGGACTGTCTTTAATAAATCTGGATAATATTAAGAGAATAGAAGTTCTTAAAGGTGCGGCATCTTCATTATATGGTTCGGGTGCTGCAGGCGGAGTTATTAATCTTATAACAGATGATGTAAGTTATAATAAAAATTTTAAATATGGTGTTTCTATTTCAAATAATTTAAGAAGCGTTAATAAAGGAAGTTATGGCGGAATAAATCTTTATATAAAAAACAATTACTTGTATGCAAACCTCAGCGGTTCAATGGAATATGCGGGCAATACTCAAACACCGATAGGAGTTTTACCAAACAGTCAGTACAGAACAAGAAGCATTTCTTTTGCTTCGGGATTGAAATTATTGCCAAACCACGAGCTAAAAATTAATTATCAGAATTATGAAGCAAATGATACAGGATTGCCGGGAGGAAATTCGCTCTTCCCTTCTTCTGCAAAGGTAACATATAAAGAAGCTCAGAGAATCCTTTACAGTGCAGAATATGATATTAAAAATATTTCATTGAGTCTTACAGGTTTGTCTTTAAAATATTTTCACCAGGAAATAGAACGTGATGTTGAAAATATTCCCAACACTGTTACATTAATAAGTGGCAGTCCGGCAAAAAGAGTCATTGCACAATCTGTTACCCCGAACGGAGATCACAAAACAAATGGTTTACAGTTAACCGGGAATTGGGTGCTCGCAGAAAATTATTTTCTTGCTACCGGAATTGAATTCTGGCAGAGAAACTTACTGACAACGAGAGAGAAAAATATCTTAACTCAAATCCTAAGCGAAGATGGAAACAGTGTTGTAAGTGAGACAAATAAAATCATAGGAGAAAAACCTATTCCAGATGCTTACTTTAACAGCACGGGAATTTTTGTTCAGAATGAAGTCTCTTTTCTAAATAACAGATTGAAATTAGATTTTGGCGGCAGATTTGATTTCATCAACATAAAAAATGATGAAGTTAAAAATCCTCTGTATGAAATAACAAACGGTGTTAGAAATGATAATCATTCCAGCCAAACTATAATCTGGAATTCCGGTAAGGCTGAAAACAAATCGTGGAGCGGGAATATTGGTTTACTTTATAAATTAACTGAAGAACTCGATTTAACATTCAATACCGGAAGATCATTCAGATCACCATCTTTAGAAGAAAGATTTGAATTTATAGACCAGGGAAGCTTAGTAAAACTTGGTAACGCCGATTTAAAACCGGAAGAAGGCTATTTCTTTGATCTCGGAGAGAGATTGTGGAATAAGAGATTATCATTAAGAACAAATGTCTTTCTAAACTTGTTCAATAATCTTGTTGCAGAAACATCCGGGGCGTTTGAAGGCAGGCCAGCGCTTGTCAAAAATAATATTGGCGAAGCAAGGTTGTACGGCTTTGAATTCTTCAGTGAATACAATCCATTTAGTGATTTGTTTTTTTACACCACTGTATCTTACGTAAGAGGCGAAGACACAAAAAACAATTTGAATCTTCCTTTAATACCGCCACTTAATGGCAGACTAGGATTCAGATTTCCAATATTTAATTATTTAAACCTCGATTTAAACACAACATTTGTTTCTAAACAAGATAAAATTGCAGAAGGTGAAAAAGTAACTCCGGGTTATGTTTTGTTAAACGCATCGATCGCTTCAGACAAATTCAGAGTTGGAGAAATTAATTTACAGGCAGTTACCGGTATAGAAAATATTTTGGATAAAACATACAGAGATCATCTTTCAACAAACAGAGGTTTAATAGATATTGAACCGGGAAGAAACATTTTTCTTAAGTTAAGATTATCCTGGGATAAAAAATAATTATGGAATGGTTTGCACTCGCTTTTACTTCCGCTTTGCTTTCAGCCGGTTCTTCTCTTTGTGAAAAGAAAGTTCTCTTCAAACTTAGTGCTTTAGAATTTTCATTCGTTGTTTCAGTCTTAATATTAATTTTTACAATTCCCTTCTTCTTCTTTATCGACTACTCAACGATTTCTTTTCAAAGTATGTGGATTTTGTATCTTAAAACTCTCTTGAATTCATTTGCTTTTCTTTTTGTAATGCTTGTGCTAAAAAATCTAGAAATAAGTGAAGCACTTCCATTAATGATTTTAACTCCGGCATTCGTAGCAATTTTTGCTTTCATTATTATTGGTGATGAACTTTCCTCTAAAGAAGTCGGTGGTATTGCTTTATTTATTATTGGAACATACCTGCTGGAAAATGCAGGAAAGAAAAAGCTTGTTTATCCTTTCAAAGTTTTGATAAAATCTAAAAGTCATTTTTATGTTTTGATAGCTCTTCTTCTATTTACTGCAACTTCAATAATGGATAGATTTTTAGTTACCGATTTGAAACTTTCTGTAAATACTTTTATGGGTTTCCAGCATATTTTTTATGCTATTAATTTCCTAATACTATATTTGATAAAGGAAAGGAAATTATCGGTTGAAAAAAATATCTTAAATAATTCTTTATTCTTATGGATAATTTTGATAGCCATTCTAACGGTTGGTTACAGGTATACACAAATTCTAGCTGTTACTCTTGCGCCGGTTGCATTAATTATTGCAGTGAAAAGAATATCAGTTTTCTTTAGTGCTATAGCCGGGGGAAAAATATTTAATGAAAGAAATCTCTTACAAAAAAGTATTGCAACAGCAATAATGATTGCCGGTGCAATATTGCTGCTGAAGTAATATTAATTTGTGCCGTAATAAGAAAAATCAAACAAATTAGTTTGCTAAATAACAAGATTATGT
>Ga0210099_1000584_pt1 | contig 11488 bp, 10 predicted proteins | sample Joice_ThreeSqA_D_4_FD_184872 | JGI IMG/M metagenome (GOLD analysis project Ga0210099, IMG submission 184872) | Wetland microbial communities from San Francisco Bay, California, USA, that impact long-term carbon sequestration - Joice_ThreeSqA_D2... | ecosystem: Environmental > Aquatic > Marine >...
CATTGATGCCCTGTCCGATACGCTATCCAAGGGCGGACGTGTCGAGGTGCGTGGTTTTGGCAGCTTCTCCCTGAATTACCGGCCACCGCGCAACGGACGCAATCCTAAAAATGGCGCACAAGTCAAAGTACCCGCGAAATACGTGCCCCACTTCAAGGCCGGCAAGGAACTCAAGGAGCGGGTGAGCAAACGCAAGTAATATTTCCATAAAATATCTTTGTATCATCAAGTTCATGGACTGTCGGGCGCCCCGGGGGGCGCTCTCATTGCTCGCCGTTGGTGACACTTGTCCATCACGGTTGATCGGGTATTACGTGTCTGACGCCGCTAATGCATCAGCCCGCTGAATTCGGACTTGCTGGATCTCATCAGCTTGATGAGGTTGATCCTTTTGTTGTCCAATCAGACCGGATTCGCTTTTGGGGACCTGACGTGATCCGAGTCTATTCCTCACCCGGGAATCAGACCAATTGGCAAGCCAACAACTGAACCAACAGGCACCGGTATCAATGCGCAGTCAAGAACGATGGCCTTGGCGCGCTTTGCCGGATAAATCATTGATCTGCATTACCATTGTCTGAGTGATTTAAAAAGGACTGTTATCAAATCTAATTATTTGATTTTGTCATTTTGACTGTAATGATAAGCTAGCGTCGCACGGGTCCGCATGACCCGAATATTTGGCACATGCAATCTTTTCAAGATAGTGAATTGGGTATTCGATGTTTCGGAGTGGAAATAAATAGATGAATGTCCTGCTGCAACCGGCTGCGGATATCGAATCGCTTTGCGAGGACCATGTGCCCCTGAACGAAACGCCCCTGAACGAAACAAAAAAAACCGCCCAGGCCGGAAGATGGAAACGCGATCTGCTTAGCGGTGAACTGAGCTGGTCGGACGAAATATTCCAAATCCTGGAGATCGACAAGAAAACGACACCCGCCTCACAGAAGAAATTTTTGAGCATGATCCACCCCGGGGACCGGGACAAGGTGCGAATGGCCTTCAACAATTCGGTAATCAACCTGAAACCCTTCAAAATGACGCATCGCCTGGTGATGCCCGACGGACGCATCAAATGGGTGGAGGAACTCTTTGAGACGAAATGCAACGAACTCGGCAAGCCGATCTTCATTGCCGGCATCATGCAGGACATAACCGGGCGCAAGCGCGCAGAGGATGCGCTACGCGAAAACGAAATCCGTTGGAGACTGGCCTTGGATGCCGGCGGGTATGGATTGTGGGAATGGAATCTTCAGACAGGAGATATTCTGCTCTCCATGGCTTGCAGGGATATGTTCGGCTTTGGCGATGACGAGATCGTTGCCGGCATCACCGAGTGCGAGACACGGGTGCATCCGGACGACAGGCTGCACTGGAAGGAAATACTGCACACGCTGTTTCACAACAAGCTGGACAAGTTCTCCATAGAATATCGCGTCCGGGGAAAGGATGGAAACTGGAAATGGATGCTTACGCATGCAATCGTAACCAACCGCGCTGACGACGGCCATATATTGTGCATGACAGGCACGCAGGCCGATATCACTGCGCAAAAAAACACCGAGCATGAGCTGCAGTTCGCGAACTCGGTATATCAGGCTCTCGGTGAGGCTGTGATGATCACTGATAGCAGTAACCGCATCATTGCGGTTAATCAACCTTTCACACAGATGTCCGGGTACTCCCCCGAAGAAGCCATCGGCAGGCCTTTCAGTTTCATGTTCTCCGACCGGCATGACGAGGCATTCAAGCAGGCGATGTGGCATAAACTCAATGCCACCGGCATATGGGAAGGGGAAATATGGATCCGTCGCAAGAATGGTGAGGATCACGCCGAATGGCAGTTGATCCACTCCATCTACGACAGCAAGGGAAATGTACTGAGAAGGGCCGGGCTGTTTTCAGCAATATCAGATCAGAAGCGGACTGAGGAAACGATCAGGCGCCATGCATACTACGATCCGCTAACGGGGTTGCCCAACCGCCGGCTTTTTCAGGATCGTTTGGGACTGGAGATCAGGAAAGCCAATCGCGCCAACCTTCCGATCGCATTGCTATATATCGACCTGGATCGCTTCAAAGAGATCAATGACAAGCTTGGACATGAGGCAGGCGACAGTCTTCTGCATGAAGCCGCAAGCAGGATCAGCGCCTGCGTGCGCGAATCGGATACGGTGGCACGACTGAGTGGGGACGAGTTCACGGTTATCCTGTCTGAAATACCCGATACCAGCCACACGGACTATGTCGCCCAGAAAATCGTAACCAGACTGGCAATGCCGTATCACATAGCAGGAAAGGTCGTTCATGTGTCGGCCAGCATAGGCATCAGCCTGTTCCCGGACGATGCCAGTGACATCAGCGCATTGATGAAAAATGCCGATCTGGCGATGTATGACGCCAAAAGCAAAGGTCGTAACAGATTCAGCCATTTCAATCCCGAACGGCAGTTGGCTGACCAAACTCGCATCCGCCTCATCGACGATCTGCGTGTAGCACTGGCTGGTGGACAATTCAGGATCTATTTTCAGCCGATCGTAGATTTGGCCACCGGTCGTATCAGCAAAGCAGAAACGCTAATTCGCTGGCAGCATCCCACGCTCGGTATGATCAATCCAGAAGAATTCATCCCGCTTGCCGAGGAAACCGGACTGATCAACCAGATCGGAGAATGGGTTTTCAATGAATCTGCGCGCTACGCCAAGCATTGGGGCAAAATATTTTCGGAAGAATTTCAGGTGAGCATAAACATTTCGGCGGTTCAGCTCGATGCCGAAGGTGGCGATTTGGCTGCAAAACTGCCCTTCCAGTTGCAGAAGATCGGTCTTGCCGGAAAGAATATTCTGGTTGAGGTGCGTGAACGGACGATGCTGAAAGCAGCCGCGGGTGTATTGGACAAACTGCAGGTATTTCGCAAGGCTGGCATTCAAGTGGCGATCGACGATTCTGACCTGGACTCCATGACACTTTCCAAATACCGGAGATTTGCCATCGATTACCTGAAAATCGTTCAGCCATTCATACTTGATAATATGACCGACCCGAACGGCCTAGGGTTATCCGAGATTATCGTGATGGCGCATAAGCTCGGTTTCAAGGTGATCGCAGAAGGGGTGGAAACGCAAAGCCAGCATGAACTGCTGACTTCCTCCAGATGTGATTTTGCCCAGGGGAACTTCTATTCCAAACCTGTTCCATCGGAGGAGTTCGAAGCGTTGTTGCAACACGGTCTTAAAGCGCAAGCTGTGAATGAAATCATACTTGAAAAATCTGATCATCTGCTGCTGACGGAACAGGAAGCTGTGGCCTTTTTGGCGCCACACATGCCCAGTAAACCCGTCAAATCGTGGCTCATTCATGACCGGCAAAGTGATCCTATCATTCCCTTTTACATGGTGCAGGGACAGCCCTGCTATTTGGAATCCGATTTGGAAAAATTCGTTACCCAAACTTTGAAAAAATCGGCTCGATTCATCCGCCTGAATAACCGGCTCCACCCGGAACGAAGGAACCTTCAAGACCGTCGTAAATACGTCAAACAAAACGCCGATTTACAACATGGTATCAAACGCCGCAGGCGGGGCGATCTGGGGTTGCGTCTGCACAGTGATCAAGAAAACCTCGTTGGTGTTGCCCTGGATCGTCGCTTACGATCAAATCAGACAGAGCAGTAAATTCAGGGAACTGCCTGCAGCAAAAAATCCAGTCCGCAAGGCTGTTACTTCCAGCTACATGCGAAGCACATCAACGCTCCTTTCCCGATAACGCAGATCCTTGAGGTGACTTTGCTGACGCGCATCCTTTGCAAAGGCATTTGCCGTTTCCGCTTTCAGCAACAGACAGAGTGTCATTTTCCCGTTTTGACGGTCGCATTATTGACGAAGGTCATGTTCGGGAAACTGCGGTCCAGGGTTTTGCTTTTGAAATCGGGGATGGTAGAGCCGGCATCGAACCGGATGGTATCTCCCTTTTTTACAGCGATCGTTTGAGATGCCAGCCATCGGGTCTGGTTGTTTTGTTTGACTTCAATATAGGTGAATTGTGGTATGTCGATTGAGCTGATTACAGTAGCTGTTTGCGTCTGAGCGGTTTCGACCGGGCCGGAAAGTGTCGTTGTCTGGCCTTCTGAATTCACCGGCGGGTGTCCGGCAGGAAGGGTACCGGAAGACTCGATTATCGGAGTAGGGACAAAGGGTTCCTGGGACGTCTTTTTGTCGCACGCAGTGAGACTAATCATCAATAAGGCAGCAATAAGCGCAGTGAATTTCATTTGGATTCCTGAAATAATATGAAGGTTGTCGTGAGAGTCGTGATTATCCCTAAATTAAGCATATAACTGCAAATTTCATATTCTGATGCTGCAAATGGCTTCCAGGGCTATGCGCTGGTGTGGACATGATAGTCAAGCCGGTGCATAAGACATTGCAGCTAAATCATATCGCGTCAGCGAATGTAACAGACTTGTGATTACATTGAATGCAAATCACAATACACCACATTCCATAATTAAGGAGTCGATGTACCATGACCAGGTTATCCGAACTTTTTAACGAAGCCATCGCCCGTTTCGATGAGGCCAATTCTGCAGATCCGAACAAGGAGGTGTCTGGCGGGAAGGAATACCCCAAGGAATTGCTTTATGCGCAGCGCATGACGGCCTGGCTGGAAAAATACGAGCCTGAAGCTTCCGAAGTGTTGCAGCTTGCCGCGAGAGGCCAGCATATCTGCCGCTGGAAGATCCCGCGCAGCGATTATCCGCTGGGACGGGATGGCTACAACCAGTGGCGCAACACTTTGGCGAAGATGCACGGTGACATGGCGGCCGGGATCATGCAGGAAGTTGGCTATGATGCGCAGATGTGCGAGCAGGTCAAAGCGCTGATGATGAAAGATCGCATCAAACTTTCCGGCAAGGATGGTCAAACGCTGGAAGACGTGATCTGCCTGGTATTTCTGGAGTTCTATTTTGCACCTTTTGCACCGCAATACAGTGCGCCCAAACTGACCAGCATTGTGCGCAAGACCTGGAGAAAAATGTCTGAACGCGGACACCAGGCGGCTTTGACGCTCGTGCCGGGTTTGCCTGCTGATCTGCTGGAGATCGTGAAGAAGGCAACTGCCTGATTCGGCTGAGAGGCACAGGGCATGGCCTGTTAATATTAGATAAATCAAATACTTGATTAATCAAAACGCTGCGTTTCAGACAGAAGCGTATAATGCCAAAGTTCGGGGAGGGCTACCCACTATCAATTGATGAGATTAGGACATTGAGTACGATCAGTTTTGAAGAGTTGCAACTGGCGCCGGAGATTCTGAAGGCGCTGATCGAATCCGGTTACACCACACCTACACCGATACAGGCACAGGCCATACCCTTGGTCCTGGAGGGCCGCGACCTGATGGCTGGTGCACAAACGGGTACCGGCAAGACGGCTGCTTTCGTGTTGCCGATGCTGCAACAGATGCTGGCGTTAGCCAACACCAGTGCATCGCCTGCGCGCCATCCGGTACGCGCGCTGATCCTTGTGCCGACACGCGAATTGGCGATCCAGGTTGAAAAGAGCGTGCAGACCTATGCGAAACATACCAAGTTGCGTTCGCTAGTGGTTTACGGCGGGGTGGATATCAAGACACAGACGCCGCGTCTGAAGTCAGGCGTGGAGATATTGGTCGCCACACCGGGCCGCTTGCTGGACCACATCGAGATGAAAACGGTACTGCTGAATCAGGTGCAGATGCTGGTGCTGGACGAGGCGGACCGGATGCTTGATATGGGTTTCATGCCAGACTTGAAGCGCATCCTGACATTGCTGCCCAAGCATCGGCAGAACCTGATGTTCTCGGCCACGTTCTCCAGCGAGATCAAGAAACTGTCCGCCGATTTCCTGACCAAGCCAAAGCTCATCGAGGTCGCGCGAAGCAACGCCACTGCAGAAAATGTCACGCAGAAGGTCTATCTGGTGGGTCAGACCGATAAACACCTGTTGCTCTCGCAATTGTTGCTCGGCAGCGATGCATCCCAAGTATTGGTGTTCACCAAAACCAAACTGGCTGCAAGTCGCCTTGCAAGACAATTGCAGAAAGATGGCGTCGCCGCCGATGCGATACACGGCGACAAAAGCCAGTTGGAACGCATACAGGCACTCGATGCATTCAAACAGGGAAAGGTAACTGTCCTGATCGGGACCGACGTGGCAGCACGCGGCCTGGATATCGATCAGTTGCCGATGGTGATCAATTATGAAATACCTCATGCACCGGAGGATTATGTCCATCGCATCGGTCGTACCGGGCGCGCAGGCGCGTCCGGCAAAGCGATCTCGCTGGTGTCGCCCGAAGAAGAAAAATACCTGAAGGAGATCGAAAAGCTGATCAAGTGCGAAATCCCGAAGGAAGCCGCAACTGTTCCCCAGGCAACCAGGGGAGGCAGGTTTGCAAGCGGTGGGGAGCGCGAGCGTAGCCGTTCTTCGCGACCGGTTGCGCCGAAAAAGCCCGATCACGACCCATGGTTCGATAAACCTTACGAACCCACCGCCAGCGTCGCACCTGCTGTCCAGCCCGCACAGCCTGCAAACAAGCCGAAGAAGCAAGTGGCGGCTATCTTGGTGCGTCGTCAGGGTTGAGCTGACTCAGAACGAACCGTTTCAGTTTCGATTCAGGAAGAGCAGCTCACTTCGATTTGCCGCCCCCATTCCGGCGGCGTTGCGGCATAACTTTCCATCTCGGGTTGCTCGTCGAATGGTTTCCCCAGCAAGTGCAGCAGACGGTCGATCTCGCTAAAGTCTTTATGCAATTCGGCCTTTTCGATCGCATTCTGTGCGAGGTAATTGCGCAGGACGTATTTAGGATTTACTGCATCCATGCGCGCCTTGCGCTCGTTGTCTGAACTAGTTTCATGCTGCAATCGCGCGCGATATTCTGCCGCCCATGCATCGAAATCCGCACGATCGATGAACTGGTCGCGCAACAGGTCATTTGCCGCATCCGCTGACGAATCGAAATTCCCCAGGTTACGGAACAGGTTGGTGTAGTCGATCCGGCTGGCATGCATCAATGACAGCAGCGATCCGATCAGCTCAATATCATCGTCGTGTATTTTGTTCAGCCCGAGCTTTGCGCTCATCAATCCCGCGTAGTGCAGGTGATAGGCCGGCGCATAAGCGTCCAGCACGGTATGTGCCTGTTCGGCCGGGATCAACGGTGACAGGGCATGGGCAAGACAGGCAAGATTCCAAAGGCCGACTTGCGGCTGCTGATCGTAAGCATAGCGACCGCGTGGGTCGGAATGGTTGCAGATATAACCGGGGTCGTAATTTTCCATGAATCCGAACGGTCCGTAGTCGAAAGTCAAACCGAGTATAGACATATTGTCGGTGTTCATCACGCCATGCGAAAAGCCCACTGCCTGCCATTGCGCCATCAGTTTTGCGGTGCGCTGGGTAACTTCATTAAGGAATAACTGGTACTTGTCTTCATCGTCGATCAGATCAGGAAAGTGTCTGGCAATGACGTAATCGGCAAGGATTGAGATCTGCTCATACTGGCCGCGATGGAAAAATACTTCGAACGAGCCGAAGCGCACATGCGATGGAGCGAGGCGGGTCAACACGGCTGCGGTTTCGATGCGTTCGCGATAGACTTCCTCGTCACTGCCTACTATGCACAGGGCGCGGCTGGTCGGAATGCCCAGTCCATGCATGGCTTCCGAACACAGGTATTCGCGGATACTGGAGCGCAGTACCGCGCGGCCGTCACCCTGGCGAGAATAAGGAGTGATGCCTGCCCCTTTGAGTTGGATATCCCAGTGTTCTCCGGCGCGGGTCCTGATTTCGCCGAGCAGGATCGCGCGGCCATCGCCCAATTGCTGCACGTAATGACCGAACTGGTGTCCGGCGTATAGCATCGCCAACGGTTCGGCGCCAGCGAGTACCCGGTTGCCGACGAAATGCTCGACGAAATCGCTGCGCGATACTTCTTCACTATCGAGGTCGATCAGGTGTGCGGCTTGCTCGTTGAAGCTCACCAGATAGGGGTCGGGCAGCGGAACAGGATTTAATCGGCTGTAAAAATTATCCGGCAGGCGAACGTAGCTGTTTTCGAAATTCAGTTGTTCGAGTTTGTTCATTGCACACGAATTAGCGCCCGGTCACTGCTGCGCTGAGATTGGTTGTTCACTACGCCGATGATCAGACGCAGCCTGTCGGTTTAGGCAGTCCACCGTATTTGGTGATGGGTTTCATCGGACCGGTCATCCACAGGTCGAATACTTCCTTCTGGTCCTGTTCGATATATTTGGCGAATTTTCTAATCGGCGGGACTGTTCCGAATTCTTCGTAGAACTCACGCGCTTTCATGATGTGCGCCCATTTTTCTTCATTCAGTTCGTAATTGTCGGCCTCTGCCATGGCTTTGGCGATTTCCGGTGTCCAATCGCTCATGCTTTCCAGATAACCGTCTCCATCTCGCGTCGGGATTTCCATTTGCTCGGTACTCCTGATTGTTAAGAATGGCCAATGATAATTAACCCGAGTTAATTAATCAAGTATATGCCCGAAATTTGCGTTGCGCCTTTGACAGTTTGTTCAGGCTGACCACCAACAAAAAATCGCTTCTTGTGTAAAATAATCATATTGATAGGTATCGAAGTACAGAAAGATGTTTGAAATGATTGATAGTAATGAAGAATAAAGTTTCCGTAGTGTTCGTCTGCATGGGCAACATCTGTCGATCTCCCACCGCGGAAGCCGTTTTCCGCCACTATGTAGAAAGTGCCGGACTAACCGAAAATATCACTATCGATTCCGCCGGTACGCATGATTACCACATCGGTGACCCGCCAGATCGGCGCACCCAACATGCAGCGCGGCAACGCGGATACGATATGAGTAAATTACGCGGCCGCCAGATAGAAGCTGGCGACTTTCACCGATTCGATTATGTGCTGGCAATGGACCGGAGCAATCTTGCAATCCTGCAAAGCATTGCGCCTGAAAACAACGATACGAAAGCCCGGCTGTTCCTTGAATACGCGCGCCATCATGCCGAACGTGAAGTGCCGGACCCTTACTATGGCGGCGAAGATGGATTCGAGCGAGTTCTGGATATGGTCGAAGATGCCGCGCAAGGACTGCTGCAGGAGATCAGACAGAGACACTTCGCGACATAGCCCGACTCTGCTCAACGATGATTACCTGAAAAAATTCAGCCACACTGCTTTTATTCCTGCCATTCGCTGTAGCTACAGCGAATGGTGACTCCTGTCATTCCGGTTGCAATATCCCATCCACCAGCCGTAACCTGCGCTGCATGCGCCCCGCAAGTTCGGAATCATGCGTCACCACGATGAAGCTGGTGTTCATCTGTTCGTTGAGTCGCTGCATCAGGTCGAACAGGGATTGCGCGCTGTTATGATCCAGATTACCGGTCGGTTCGTCGGCCAGCACGCAAGAAGGTTCTGTCACCAGCGCACGCGCAACCGCGGTACGCTGGCGTTCACCCCCAGAAAGCTCCGAGGGGTGGTGGTGCAGGCGCTGAGCGAGCCCGACTTGCTCCAGCATCGCTGCTGCGCGCGGTGCGGCTGATCCGCGATTCATGCCGCGTATCAGCAACGGCATCGCGACATTCTCCAGCGCGCTGAATTCCGGAAGCAGATGGTGGAATTGATACACGAACCCGAGCGACCGGTTGCGTAACTCGCCGCGCTGTGCCTCGTTCAACTGCTGCATTTGCTGGCCGAGTATCTGTACGCTTCCGCCGCTGGCGTCATCCAGTCCGCCAAGCAGATGCAATAGCGTGCTCTTGCCGGAACCCGATGCACCGACGATGGCGACACGCTCGCCGCGTTTCACATCAAGGTTGACGCCCTTGAGCACCGGCACTTCAAGCTTGCCCAGAATGAACGTCTTGATCAGATCGCGGCAGGAGATCACAGCCTCTATCTTCTGTCCTCTGTCATTCGTCCCCTGATTATTCATAGCGCAACGCCTCCGCTGGTTGCGTCTTTGACGCCCGATAGCTCGGGTACAGCGTTGCCAGCATGCTGATCAGGAAAGACATGCCTGACACCAGCATGACTTCGTGGTAGCGCAGGTCGGATGGCAGTTCGCTGATGTAATACACGTCCTTTGCGAGAAACTGCACCCTGAACAATTGTTCGATGAACGGCACAACCACATCCAGGTTGAGCGCCAGAATAATGCCGCTGATACTGCCGAGCAAAGTCCCGACCACGCCGATGACCACGCCCTGCACGATGAATATCTTCATGATGCTTCGCGGCGATGCACCCAGCGTACGCAGGATCGCGATGTCGGCCTGCTTGTCGGTGACCGCCATGACCAGTGTCGAAACGATGTTGAAAGCAGCCACAGCGACGATCAGCGACAGGATGATGAACATCATTTTCTTTTCCATCTGCACGGCACGGAAGTAATTGCTGTTCTGGTGTGTCCAGTCGTTGGCGTACAGGTTATCGGGAAGCTGTGTTTGCAATTCTGCCGAAACGCGTGGCGCAAGGTCGATGTCGCGCAGTTTCGCGCTGATGCCGGTCACGGCGGCGCCAAGCCGGAACAGTTTTTGCGCATCACCGATGTCGATCAGTGCAAGGTTGTTATCGTAAGGTGCCATGCCTATCTCGAACAATCCGACCACATGAAATTGCTTGAGACGCGGCATCATCCCGGCAGGGGTGAACTGGCCTTGCGGCGCGATGAGCAGAATCTTGTCGTTGAGCCTTACACCGAGCGCCCGGGCCAGGTCGGTGCCAAGCACGATGCCGAATTCACCGCTACGGAGATCCTTGAGTGTACCCGACTTGATCTTGTTGGAAAGTTCTGTGATCGCGGTCTCGCGCGATGGATCTATTCCGCGCACCATGACGCCTTGCACGTTTCGGCCGATCGAGAGCATCCCCTGTCCCGACACATAAGGTGCGGCGGCGATGACCTGCGTATTTTGCGAGACCTTGTCCAGAATGGAAGGCCAGTCGTTCAGTTGTCCGCCGTCCGCAACCACTTCAAGATGCGGCGACGCACCCAGCATGCGCGCGCGGATCTCCTTCTGGAAGCCGTTCATCACAGACAGTACCACGATCAATGCCATCACGCCCAATGCCATGCCCAGCATCGAAATCAGCGAGATGAAAGAGATAAAGTGGTTGCGCCGCTTGGCACGTGTATAGCGCAAACCTATAAACAGTTCGTATGGTTGCAAGACAGTTGGATGTTTGTTGTTTAACGGTAGATAGTGTGCCACAAAGCCACAGTGCTATGACAGTAATAACTGTAACTGGCGGACACTGATACTCGGCTCAGTTGCCCTTGTATAAATGGTTGGGCAACCAAACTGCGATGTCCGGAACCAGACACAGGATGAAGATCCCCACGACCATCAGGCCGATGAAGGGCATGGTGCCCCAGATGATGCTTTTCAATTTTATATCCGGCGCGATGCCGTTGATCACGAAAAGGTTGAGTCCGACCGGCGG
>Ga0210099_1000592_pt1 | contig 11352 bp, 10 predicted proteins | sample Joice_ThreeSqA_D_4_FD_184872 | JGI IMG/M metagenome (GOLD analysis project Ga0210099, IMG submission 184872) | Wetland microbial communities from San Francisco Bay, California, USA, that impact long-term carbon sequestration - Joice_ThreeSqA_D2... | ecosystem: Environmental > Aquatic > Marine >...
TTGACGTTCCTGCCGGTGCTGACCGGTTATCTGGCAAACAAGCACCTGCTGTTGTCTTACACCACGATGCTGGGGCTGCACATCCTCAGCGTGGAACTGCTGTTGGTGTTTATACCGTTCACCAAGTTGTTCCATGTTTTCACGCTGTGGGGATCGCGCTGGTACAACGGTGATGTTAACGGACGCAAGGGAGTACCAACGTGAGTGCTTCTATAGAAAAAGGAATCAGCGTCCTCAAGGAAGTCATCGACGCGCCCATCGCCAGCTATTTCAGCAGCTGCGTGCACTGCGGGCTGTGTGCCGAAGCGTGCCTGTTCTATACCGAGAGCGGCGATCCGAAATATACGCCGATCCACAAACTGGAACCGCTGCGACGCGTTTACAAACAGGAATACACTTTGCTAGGCAGATTCGCAAAGATACTGGGCCTGTCCAAGCCGGTCACGGACGAGGAACTGGAAGAATGGAAGCCGCTGGTCTACGACAGCTGCACCTTGTGCGGCCGCTGTTCGCTGGTGTGCCCGGTGGGCAACGATATCGTATACATGGTGCGCAGACTGCGCGAAGGCATGGCCATTTCCGGTCACGCGCCCGAGGGTCTGGCCGGCGCATCGCAGCGCGCCGTGGAGATCGGCAGCCCGATGGGTGTGAAACTGCCTGCGGTCAAAGCGCAAATGAAACATGTGCAGGCAGATACCGGCATCGAGATTCCGCTGGACGTAGTCGGCGCGGAATACATGGTGCTGATGTCGTCGATGGAGATCATCAATTTTCCCGAGTATCTCGCCGCGATCGCCCGGATCATGAAGCAGGCAGGCAAGACCTGGACGCTGTGCTCCGAAGCGTTCGAGGCGACCAACAGCGGCATCCAGATCGGCGTTTCCGACATTGCAAGGGTACTCGTACAGCGCATCGTCGACGGCGCGGAAAAGCTCAAGGTCAAGACCGTGATCAGCCCGGAATGCGGACATGCCTACACCGCGCTGCGCTGGGAAGGCCCCAACCTGATCGGCCGGCCATATTCATTTGAAGTGCTGCACATCCTGGAGGTGCTGGACGGTTTCCGCAACGCAGGACTGCTCAAAACCTCGGGCTTTGAAGAGGCGAAGCTCACCTTTCACGATCCTTGCCAACTGGTGCGCAGAGGCGGAGTACTCGAAGAGCCGCGCAGGTTGTTGAATCTGGTGGCAAAGGATTACGTGGAAACCGGCGACCCCGGCAAGATGAACTGGTGCTGCGGCGGGGGCGGCGGAGTCAGCGCGATCGAGGAAGCGGAAGAATTGCGCTTGACCGCATTCAAGGTCAAGAAGGTGCAACTGGAAGCGACCGGTGCAAAGACACTGGTCACCGCCTGCGCCAATTGCCGCATCGTGCTGGAGGAAGGACTGGAACATTACAAAATGGACATCCCGGTGGTGGGGCTGACCGAGACGATCGCCGCCCACCTGACGGCAAAGGAATAATGCGATGAACATCAGCAACGACAGCGAATTCAAAGCGGCGTTGAGTTTCCTTTCCGGTACCAACCGGCGTCGGGTCGCTGCGCATTTCTCCGAGAACGTGCTGTCATTGAGCAAGGACGCCAGAATCAAGGGCGCAATCGATGCGGCGAAACGGGCAGACATCACCCCTGCCGAACTCGCTGCCGCTTACCAGACAGCCAGGGCGGCCAGTGTTGAAAGCTACACACGTTGCGGCCGCGAATGCAACTGGAACGACCAGGCCAGCCATTTCGTCGCCGAAGCCGGCGTGGCTTGTGTTCAACCCGATAAACCCGGCGCCAATCCTGCGTGGGATGCCGCGATGCAGGCGCGCATGGCGCGCACCTGCGAGACCATCGCCACCGGACGTGGCACCGACAACGCCGAGGCGGCTGCGCAATACCGCATCCTCGCGGAATTTCTGAACAGTTGAGGGAAGGAACATGACACAAACCGTTGTTGTTGATCCCATCACCCGCATCGAAGGCCATTTGCGCATCGAGGCGGAGACCGATGCGGACAACCGCATCACACGCGCTTCCAGCGCAGGCACGATGGTGCGCGGCATCGAGATCATACTGCGCGGCCGCGACCCGCGCGACGCATGGGCCTTCGCGCAGCGCATCTGCGGCGTCTGCACGCTGGTGCACGGAATCGCGTCGGTGCGCGCAGTGGAAAACGCGCTGAATTACGAAATACCGCCGAACGCGCAACTGATCCGCAACCTGATGATCGCGGCGCAATACGTGCACGACCATGTGATGCATTTTTATCACCTGCACGCACTGGATTGGGTGGACGTGGTTTCGGCACTGAGCGCAGATCCCAAAGCCACCTCGACTCTGGCGCAAACCGTGAGCCCTTCATATCCGAAATCCTCACCGGGCTATTTCGCGGACGTACAGAAGAAAATCAAGACCTTTGTCGAAGGCGGCCAGCTCGGCATCTTTGCCAACGGCTATTGGGGACATCCCGCCTACAAGCTGCCCCCGGAAGCGAACCTGATGGCGGTGGCGCATTACCTGGATGCGCTGGCATGGCAGCGCGACGTGGCCAAGCTGCACGCTATCTTCGGCGGCAAGAACCCACACCCCAACTTTCTGGTAGGCGGCGTGCCGTGCGCGATCAGCGTGCACCCGCAGCACGAGGGGCATGGCAAAGGCCCCCACTTCCGCGGTGGTGAAGCTGCCACTGCGCTCAACATGGCGGGTCTGGAAAAAGTACGCAGCATCATCGAACAGATGCGTACTTTCGTCGACCAGGTGTATGTGCCGGACACGCTTGCGATCGCCGGTTTCTACAAGGACTGGGGCACTCAGGGTGAAGGCGTCGGCAATTTCATGACCTATGGCGACTTCCCGGAAAAGGGCGTTAGCGATCCGTCCTCGTTCCTGATTCCTTCCGGCGTGATCCTGAATCGCGATTTGTCTACCATCCACCCGGTCGATCTCAATGCGGAAAACCAGATACAGGAATTCGTCGCGCATTCCTGGTACGACTACAGTGTGGGCAAGGACAAGGGCCTGCATCCCTACAAAGGCGAGACCGAGTTGAACTACACAGGTCCCAAGCCTCCCTATGCCAACCTCGACACCGACGCTTCCTATTCATGGCTCAAATCTCCGCGCTGGCAGGGCAAGGCAATGGAAGTCGGCCCGCTGGCGCGCGTGCTGATGCTGTATGCGAAGGGACATGCGCAGACACGGGAGCTGGTGAACATGACGCTGCACAAACTCGACCTGCCGGTCACCGCGCTGTATTCGACGCTGGGACGCACTGCCGCGCGCACGCTGGAGACGAAGATCTTTGCGGATGCGATGCAGGGCTGGTACGACCAGCTGATCGCCAACATCAAGGCAGGCGACGTGAAGACGCACAATGACAAACTTTGGGACCCTTCCACCTGGCCCTCGCTGGCAAAAGGCGTCGGCTATACCGAAGCGCCGCGCGGCGCGCTGGCGCACTGGATCGTGATCAAGGACGGCAAGATCGACAATTACCAGGCAGTGGTGCCGAGCACCTGGAACGCCGGTCCGCGCGATGCTCAGGGAAATGAAGGGCCCTACGAAGCCGCTCTGAAAGGCCACCATCTGCATGACCCGATGCAACCGATCGAGATACTGCGCACCATACACAGCTTCGACCCGTGCATCGCGTGCGCGGTGCATGTGACCGATCCGAACGGGGAAGAACTGGTCAAAGTCAAAATCAGGTAAGTGGTGAAAAGGAAATATCTCCTCCCCCTTGCATAACCAGCGACTTGGCTGGCGTTGTTTACCAGCGTAGTCGAATGGCTAGTAGTTTCATCAGGGGGAGGATCAAGGTGGGGGTAGAATTTGGTGCATACCACTTGCACAGTTTTTACCCCTATCCTAACCTTCCCCCTGAAATGGGGAAGGAATCATGTTTGTAATTTGCAAATCAAGGGAGATTCAACATGCGTAACCCGACAAGATTACTGACTGCGATCTTTCTGCTCGTCACCAGCAGTGCCGCCCTCGCCCATCCCGGCCATAATTTCTCCGGATTTGCTGCGGGACTGATGCATCCATTTTCCGGCGGTGATCACCTGCTCGCGATGGTGGCGGTGGGATTGTGGGCCGCACAAGGGGGTGGACGCAAAATTTGGCTGCTGCCCGCAACGTTCTTGCTCATGCTCGCCGTTGGTGCGGGAGTTGCCATGCGATGGCATGCGCTTCCAATGGTTGAATCGGGCATCGCTGTTTCTGTGCTGGCATTGGGATTGCTGGTTGCGCTCTCATTGCAACTGCCCGCAATGCTGAGCGTGGTGATCACCGCGCTGTTCGGTCTGCTGCACGGCTACGCGCACGGGATGGAATTGCCTGAATCCGCTGCGCCTGTCACTTATGCGCTGGGGTTTCTGGCCGCGACGGCATTGTTGCATCTCGGCGGCATCGCGGCAGGCGTTGCAATGCGAAAACACTTCACACTACTTACCAGATTGACAGGAAGTACAATAGCCGTGAGTGGAGCATACTTGCTTGTCTCGGCCTGAAAATCATTCAGCCACCCTGCTTGGTTGCTTGTGTGGAGCAAAGAGAGCCGGCAATCAATGCCGGGCGAACAGCCGGTTTTGCACCGATTCAGGTACGTTTCAAATCTTCAGGTGTTACACTTTTACCAGAGCAGATGAGTACCTTTGGTGGTGTCGAATATGGATATTTTTGAGCATCAGGACAGTCTCAATGACATAAACCGGAATATTGCACTTGGCAAGAAGCTCACGCTTGTCCATGACACGCTCAAGATCAGCCTTCCGTTCATTTCGCGCATTGCCGCTGCGCTCTATGACAACAAGACGGACACGCTGAAAACCTTCCTTTACAGTGGCAGCGATGAAAATCCCCTGGTGCATTACCAGGCCAAACTGAGCGACGCGCCGTCGCTGCAGGAGATAATTCTCAAGGGACGTCCGCGCGTAATCAACAACCTTGCGATCTTTGAAAGCGGCAGCCGGGAACACACAAAGCGCATCAATGAACAGGGTTATTTGTCCAGCTATACCATGCCGATGTATTTCCGGGGAACGCTGTTCGGCTTCCTGTTTTTCAATTCATATGAATCGGCTCCATTCACAGAGGAGCTGCTTCGTCACATAGACCCATACGGACATTTGATCGCGCTGACCATCATTAACGATCTGTCTTCCATTCAGACCATGATGTCCACAGTAAAAGCTGCCCGTGACATGGCGCACTTGCGCGACGACGAGACAGGGGCGCATCAGGACAGAATGTCGCGCTATGCGCAGCTCATTGCACGGAAGGTCGCCGAAAAGCATAACCTCACTGACGAATATATCGAGAACATTTTTGTGTTTTCGGTGCTGCACGATATTGGCAAGATGGGCGTTCCGGACAATATCCTGTTGAAAAAAGGTCGCCTGACCAACGACGAATTTACCCAGATGAAATTGCACACGACCAAGGGCAGGCTGCTGGTCGATCAATTACTGGAAAGCTTTGATCTGGGCACCATGCCCCACATCGCCATCCTGCGCAATATTGCCGAATTGCACCACGAGGCCATGGACGGCAGCGGCTACCCTTATGGCCGCAAAGCCGAAGATATACCGATCGAGGCTCGCATTACCGCCGTGGCTGACATTTTCGATGCACTCACCAGCCGCCGTCCGTACAAACATGCTTGGACCAACGATGATGCATTTGCCATGCTTGAACAATTAAGCGGCGTCAAACTCGATCCTGACTGTGTCATGGCGCTGATCGAGAACCGCAGGGAAATTGAAAGCATCCAGCGGCAGTTCAATGAAGACATCGTAGGCTAGGTGTTCGCTGTGTTATAAACCACAGCACGATAATCGTTGCACCAACCCGCGCTGGAAAAGTATATGTCCGAAATCCAACTTCCCACTTTCGAAGATGTAACAGCGGCATATGAAAGGATCGGTCAGTACGTTCATCGCACGCCCGTCATGCGCTCGAGGACTCTTGATATGGAACTGGGCGCAGAAGTGTTCTTCAAATGCGAGAACTTGCAACGCACCGGTTCATTCAAGTTCCGCGGAGCGCTCAATGCATTGTCGAAATTAGATGCGCGGCAGCAACGCGCCGGCGTAGTAACCTTTTCGTCGGGTAATCATGCCCAGGCGATCGCGCTGTCGGCAAACCTGTTGGGAATACCTGCCACGATCGTCATGCCGCACGACGCACCGGCGTCCAAAGTGGCTGCGACCAGGGGATATGGCGGCAACGTCGTCAACTACGACCGTTACAACGAGGAGCGCGAACAGATCGCCCGCACGTTGGCTGAAGAGCAAGATTTGACGCTTGTTCCACCTTACGATAACCCCGACGTGATCGCAAGCCAGGGAACGGCAGCGAAAGAATTCTTTGAGGATGCAGGCCCGCTCGATTATTTGTTTGTCAGCCTCGGTGGCGGCGGTCTGCTCGCCGGGTCGGCGCTTTCCACCCGTGCGTTTGCACCGCGATGCAGGCTATTTGGCGTCGAACCCGAAGCAGGTGACGACGGGCAGCAGTCGTTCCGTTCAGGCGCCATCGTTCACATCGAAACACCCAGAACCATTGCAGACGGGGCGCAGACGCAACATCTCGGCGAATACACCTTTCCGATCATCCGCCGCGATGTAGACGACATCCTCACCGCCACCGATGAACAGCTGGTCGACTGCATGCGCTTCTTTGCCGAACGCATGAAGTTGGTGGTGGAACCCACGGGTTGTCTTGGCCTGGCGGGTACCTGTGTGATGAAATCAAGGATACAAGGTAAACGGATCGGCGTTATCATCAGTGGCGGCAACATCGACCCTGTGAATTTCAGCACGTTGATGGGGATAGGAAGTCCGGATCAGGGTTCCTGATTGATTCCGATCGTTAGTGCGCAAGAAAAACAGGGCGAAATATTGAAAAATATCCAGCCGGCAACAATGGCCGAATTCCGAATAATGCCAAATGAACGCACCAAGTCATTTATATCAAATCAATTGACCGCATGTATGATTGCGGTGTTGATGATCGTCATCGGGCTCGCATACGCGGGACAGGGAAACGCTTCGCCGCTCCAGGTGGTTTCCCGAACTACACTTGAGTTGTATGAACAGGCAGTTGCCAGCCCGATACGAACCGACGAGGATCGAAGTGCCGACGAGAAACGCAAACCCCTCGAATTCCTGAAATTTTCCAAGGTATTGCCGGACATGCTTGTGCTGGATGTCGCTGCGGGCGGTGGATACACCACTCAACTGCTCGCACTGGCAGTTGGGAAGAACGGAACCGTGTGGGCGCAAACGTACATACCACGACCAACGTTGGACAAACGATTGGCAGTTCATCCTCAGCAGAACATCATCGCTATTGTGAGGCCTTTTGAAGACCCGGTACCCAATGAAGCGCCAAAACTGGATCTGATTACAATTGTCATGAACTATCACGATATAGCCTACATGCCGGTCGACCGTGCCTTGATGAACAAGAGATTGTTCAATGCATTGAAACACGGCGGACACTTTGTTGTTATGGACCACTCAGCCAAGGCGGGCACCGGCATTTCGGTGGCAAAATCGCTCCATCGCATCGATGAAGCTGCGGTTATAAACGAGTTACAGCAAGCCGGTTTTCAGCTGGAAGAAAAGGGCGATTTTATGCGCAATCCAACCGATCCTCGCGATCGGGCATTCTTCGACATGAGCGTGCCGACGGACAGGTTTGCATTACGTTTCGTCAAGCCTTGATGGTCGGGACGTGCTTTCAGGGTCATTTACCCAATTTCAATTGCTCTGCCTGAGCTGAGATTTTCTCTGCGCATCCCGCGAATTCGTGGAGTGACTTGTCGGACATATCACGGTTCACTTTTTTATTTTTTAACACTTGGCTGTCCGCCACCTTCAAGTCAACCGGTACCAATACAATCGTTCCATCTTGCTTGCGATTGAAAGCTACGGTGACTTTGCCAAACTCGATCATCTCGTTGTATACGCCAACAACCTGAGGTTCATACAGTGAATAGTCAAAGAGGCGATATCCGCCATCACCATCGCGTATCACCTGCCTGGCTTTTTCAGCCGTATAATTTTCTGACTTCAGGTAAGCGAAATTGGGAGGTTTGATCGAACCGGCGCCGGCCAGTTTTTTTAACCCGACTTTAAGTTGCAATCCCAGTTTTTCGCCAAACTGGAACAACGAAATACTGCCTTCGATGGCGACAGGCGTACCTTTAAGGTAGACATCGTCGGGATAGATCGCGGAATATACAAAAGTACATCCCCAGGTTTCACCCAGAGATTGAACTGACTGAAAGGAGACTTTAACCGTGCCATAAATCGAATCATCCTGCGCATAAGCAGGATCAAGCGTACACAGGATCAATACAAAAGAAATTGCCAATCCCCGGATCAGGATGCGCATCGAAAGCATTCCAGTAACAAGGCCGGTCGATTTTCCGAAATACATATGTCTTTCCCATTCCTTTGCGGCATCCTCTCACATCAGGTTTGCCGCTACAAGCCCGGAGTGTTGCACATCGGAATTCTGTATTATTAATGCGCTGGCCGGCAAGCGTATAGTGCATTTGATCAATGCGCGGTTTGGTTTGTCAATTGAGATGCCTGACAGTCTCGATCCCCGGCCGGGATTGAACTCCATGACACTGAGGCGCAGAATGCCGCTTGATGAATTCAAATCCCGGTCGCCCGAAGTGCATCAGGCGGCTCCGGTTGTCAGAAAGGATACGTTATGCCCATACCCTGGATTGCGGTTTTACAAAGCGTCCCGTGGACAGAAGTGATAAAAAATGCACCCAAGGTTGCCGACGGTGCAAAGAAACTTTGGAACACGATCGGCAAGAAGTCACCTGTCCCTGATACGGATGCTGCAGCCGATCAAACCGATATTTCACCCGAAGCCAAAACCATCAGCACGATGCAAGTCAAACTCGCCGCCCTGGAGGCTTCTGTTGCCGATCTGCATGAGCAGATGCTCGCGTCATCGGAAATTATCAAGTCGCTCGCTGACCAGAACACCCAATTGATAACGCGCGTCGAGATGAATCGAATACAGGTTAGAAGGCTGACGGGTGTGATCGTTATATTCAGCGTTGTTGCAATATCCGGTTTTATAATTTCATTGTTTCGCTGATTTTTCTGAAGGATGTGCCGGCTGCATATTGAGAACCATTTATATCGCAGTTCGCAAGGTGCACCGTGATGGTGTATTTACTTTGGTAGCTCCGCTGACCCTGAATGGAGGAATAAACAATGAAACTCGATGTGAAAGCATTCGGCATCACCTGCGGACTGCTATGGGGGTTCGCTGTCTTCGCGCTCACCTGGTGGGTGATAATTTTCGATGGCGCATCCGATGCGCCCACTTTTATTGGGCAACTGTATCGCGGTTATACACTGACCCCCGTCGGCAGTCTGATCGGCTTGGTTTGGGCGCTGGCAGACGGATTCGCCGGTGGAATCATCTTTGCATGGCTGTACAACAAATTGGCCGGCAGGAATGGAGGTCAACAATGATTTCCATTGCCCAACTCATCCGGGATGGAATAGCCTGTATGCGGTCTGCCGGTCTGGACGGTGAACGTTAACGGACAATCTTCTACGCATGACCCTGTACTGGAAGCTCGTCGCTGGCTGATGGGCGGACACGTGCAGGGTGTGGGGTATCGCGCCTTCGTGTTCAATCTGGCGCAGCGATTCAAACTCTCCGGCAGGGTACAGAATCTTACCGGCGAGGTGCTGGTCGAGGCTCAGGGAGATCCTGCGGAACTGGATGCTTTTTCTTCCGCGCTGGTTTCCAATGCGCCGCCGCTGTCGCGACCCCGGATAATTATCTGCCAGACTATTCCTCTGCGCGAGTTGAATGGTTTTGCAATTCTGCCCAGTGTCTCGCCAACAACACAGCCGAATTCCAATTTCGATTCAAAAGTCAGACAAGGCGGCGACGAGAGTGTGACGAAGACAGTGCAATCAGCACGGCAAGGAACGAGCGAGGCTGACAACTCCGCATCTGCTTTAGCTGATAGCGGATTGCGTACTTTTAGTGAAGTCAACGCAGTATCACTGAAGAATCGGGATTGGAATAACGTCCATATCCCTCCTGACAACTATCTTTGCGACGATTGCCGCCGCGAGATGCTCGACCCGAACGACAGGCGCTACCGATATCCGTTTATCAACTGCACGCAATGCGGGCCCCGCTACACACTGATCACGCGCATGCCCTATGACCGGCCGAACACCACGATGGCAGATTTTTCGTTGTGTGCCGCGTGCCGCACCGAATATGAAGACCCGCGCAACCGCCGCTTTCACGCCCAGCCGCTGGCCTGCCCGGAATGCGGACCGCATCCGAATTTCATCGCGCCGCATCAGCACGCAGAAGGCGATGCTGCGCTTGTAGCCTGTGTTGCGGCTTTGCGAAACGGCGAGACCGTCGCGGTGAAAGGCATCGGCGGTTACCACCTGATGTGCGATGCGCTGAATCCTGCAGCCATCGGCCGGCTGCGAATAAACAAACATCGTCCGCACAAGCCGCTGGCTGTAATGTTCCCCTTGCAGGGTGATGATGGATTGCAGCGAGTGCGCGAGGAGTTGCAGCTCGATGAAGTAGCAGCTACGGCGCTGACAGATGTTGCGCGCCCGATCGTATTGATCCCCAAGCGCGAGGATTCTATATTGCTTGATTCGATTGCACCCGGCTTAAACGATATCGGTACGATGCTGCCCTACAGCCCCTTGCATCACTTGTTGCTGGAAAATTTCGGCGGGCCGCTGATCGCCACTTCCGGCAATGTCAGCGGCGAGCCGATACTTACCGACAATCGCGATGTCGAAGCGCGGCTGGGCAAGATGGTCCAGGCCTTTCTGCATCACAACCGCCCGATCGCGCGCCCGGCCGATGACAGCGTACTGCGCATCGTTGCAGGAAAGCCTCGATTGATGCGCGCCGGACGCGGCATCGCTCCGCTGGAATTCGAGCTGCCGTTCACTTTGTCGCAACCATTACTCGCAGTGGGCGGTCACATGAAAAATTCGATTGCTCTTGGCTGGAACAATCGCGCGGTGTTGTCGCCGCACATCGGCGACCTCGATGCGACGCGCAGCCTGGAGATCTTCGAACAGGTGATCGCTGACTTGCAGCAACTGTACGGTGTCACCGCGGAAGCGCTGGTTTGCGACGCGCATCCCGGCTATTCCAGCAGCCGCTGGGCGGCGAAGCAGGGATTGCCGCTGCAGCGCGTGCAGCATCACCATGCGCATGCCTCGACGCTTGCATTCGAAGGTGGTCTGGAAAAAACCTGGCTGACATTTACCTGGGACGGGGTCGGTTTCGGTGAAGACGGCTCGCTGTGGGGCGGAGAGGCGTTG
>Ga0210099_1000593_pt1 | contig 11333 bp, 10 predicted proteins | sample Joice_ThreeSqA_D_4_FD_184872 | JGI IMG/M metagenome (GOLD analysis project Ga0210099, IMG submission 184872) | Wetland microbial communities from San Francisco Bay, California, USA, that impact long-term carbon sequestration - Joice_ThreeSqA_D2... | ecosystem: Environmental > Aquatic > Marine >...
GGTGATGTTGTGCTCCCCGCAGAAGTCGAGCATCTCCTGGGTTTCCTTGATGCCGCCGATCAGCGAGCCGGAGAGGCTTTTGCGGCCGAACAGCAGGGCAAAAGCGGAGACGGGGAACGGAGTCTCCGGTGCGCCGACCAGGGTGATGTTGCCATCGAGTCCGAGCATGTGGATATAGGCGTTGATGTCGTGATCGGCTGAGATGGTGTCGAGGATGAAGTCGAAGCTGCCGGCGTGCTTCTTCATCTCATCGGCGTTGCGGGAGACGACGACCTCGTCGGCACCCAGCCGGAGCGCGTCCTCCTTCTTGTTGGGCGACGTGGTAAAGACAACGACGCGGGCGCCGAAGGCACGGGCGAACTTGACCCCCATGTGCCCCAGGCCGCCGAGACCGACCACGCCGACTTTCTTCCCCTTGATGTCGCCCCAGCGGCGAATCGGCGAATAGGTGGTGATCCCGGCGCAGAGCAGCGGCGCGACCCCGGCTGACTCGAGGTTGGCGGGGACGCGCAAGACGAAGCGCTCGTCGACGACGATGCTCTCCGAGTAGCCGCCGTAGGTGACGCCACCGAGGTGCTTGTCCGGGGAATTGTAGGTGAAGGTGACATCCGGGCAGAACTGCTCGACGTTGGCCCGGCAACTGGGGCAGCTGTGGTCCGAATCGACCATGCAGCCGACGCCGACCAGGTCGCCCGGCCTGAACCCGGTGACTTCGTTGCCGATCTGGGTCACCCGGCCGACGATCTCGTGCCCCGGCACGCAGGGGTAGGTCGTGGCCATGACGCTGCTCCACTCGTTGCGCACCGTGTGGAGGTCGGAATGGCAGATGCCGCAGAAGAGAATCCCGATCTGCACGTCGTGCTCCGTCGGATCGCGCCGCGGGATCGTGGTGCGGACAAGCGGCGATGTCGCACTCGCAGCGGAGTACGCTTTGGCTTTGGACATGGATGGTTTCTCCTGTTTCGTTTCGCTTCAGCTCAGCGACCGGTCATTTGCTCCAGTTTTTCGGGGTACCGGGCCCCTTGCACCGTGATCTGTGCGGCAGCGTTGTCGATCTCACGGAGATCGTCGGATGTAAGTTCGATGGCAACGGCTCCGATGTTCTCGTCCAGGCGATGCAGCTTCGTAGTACCGGGGATCGGCACAATCCACGGCTTCCGGGCCAGCAGCCACGCAAGCGCTATCTGGGCAGGCGTCGCCTTCTTCCGTGCTGCGATGGTGCCCAGCAGATCAACCAGGGCCTGGTTCGCTTTCCGAGCCTCCGGCGTAAAGCGGGGGAGAGCGGTGCGGAAGTCGGTACTGTCGAACGCAGTGTTATCGTTGATTTTCCCCGTGAGGAACCCCTTGCCCAGCGGGCTGTAGGGCACGAGGCCGATCCCGAGTTCTTCGAGCGTCGGCAGCACTTCCGCTTCAGGGCGTCGCCACCACAGCGAGTATTCGCTCTGGAGTGCGGTGACGGGCTGCACGGCGTGAGCGCGGCGGATCGTCTGTACCCCGGCCTCGGAGAGGCCGAAGTGCTTGACCTTGCCTTCCCGAATCAGCTCCTGCACCGCTCCCGCGACCTCTTCGATCGGCACGTCCGGGTCAACACGATGTTGATAGAACAGATCGATGGCATCGATCCGGAGTCGCTTGAGCGATGCCTCGGCGACCTGCCTGATATGCTCCGGCCGACTGTTCAGGACCGGCGCACCCAGGAGTTTGGAGATGGAACGCATCATGTGCCTACTCGCACCGGGCTGAAAAAAATCCCGTGCCGGACCGGATCCTGGTAGTAAATGAGGGCACCGTCGTCGGCGACGGCAATATCCGCATTCCCGTCCCCGTTCAGGTCCGCGATGGCCACGAAAAGAGGTTGGAAGATTCCCGGGTAATTCGCGGCGGGAAGGAAAACTCCGGGGTTGCCGGTATCCTGAAGGAGGATCGATATGCCGCCGTTCGAGCCTGAGGTAACAGGATTTGCCACCGCAAGATCCATCCTGCCATCGCCGTCCAGGTCGCCAATGGCAATCGAGGAGGACCGGAACCCCGTCGCATAGTCCGTTGCCGGAAGAAATTTCCCGGGATCTGCCGGATCCTGAAGAAATACGGAAGCGCTGGCCTTTATCGAGCCGTCCGGGGAGCCATAATTTGCAACGGCCAGATCCGGACGGCCGTCACCGTTCAGATCTCCGACCGCAATGGATGTCGGTTGGCTCCCGGCTGCATAAACGATCTGAGGCAAGAAGATGCCCGGTGCGGATGCGTTCTGTATCAAGATAGAGATCCCGGCGTCGGTCGCCACGGCGATATCCAATATTCCGTCCCCGTCGAGATCCTCGACAGCAACGGCGCTCACGCCGGGGAGAGAGGCGATTACTGCCGGCGGCTCGAACGTGCCTGGATTTCCAGGGGACTGCCGAAACAGCGAAATCCCCGCAGGGTCGCTTGTGGTACCCACCACGAGATCCGGATTGCCATCCGCATCGATGTCCCCGAAAGCGACCTCCGGTGACTGTCCGGTAGGGTATTCGATCGAAGGCAGGAACCCCCCGGGATTTCCGGGATCCTGAAGGAGGACGGAAATGCCGCTGGTTCCCCCTCCCTTCGCCGACAGAGTCTGATCGGCAACGACAAGGTCCGGATTCCCGTCCCCATCGATGTCCCCGACAAGCAAGAAGTCCGGATCGCTTCCGGTATCATATCGAACGGAGGATGAAAACCCTTCGTCAGGGGCGGGGTACTGGAGGAGAACGACGGCATACCCCGGGTGAGGCGGCGAACCGGACAGGTAGGAACTCGACATCGCGATGTCCACCCTTCCGTCACCGTTCAAGTCCGCGGAAACGATCGAGGTGTACATGGTAAACGGGGTATCGAAACTGGCTACTCCGCCGCAGCCAGGCACCGCCAATGCCAACAGAAGGGGGATTCTGGGGAATCCCAGGGCGACTCTTATATACCCCAACGGATCGCTCCTGCCGACTGACTTGAAATCCTTTCGTGCCGCTTAAGGGGTTCAACAGTCGACACCCTCTACCGTACCCCCCTTTTCCTCCCAAAAACAGCGGTTGTTTGCGCGGGGTTTGGTGCCCGTGCGGACTTCGATGAAATCCCCTCGTGCCACTTTCGCTTCACTCGTCCCGGGCTTGACAGTTTGAAAGGCGATTGAAAGAATCGCCGTCATGATCCCGCAGCGTGCTCGTGCCACGCTCGCCGCAAGCTGCATCATCCATTTCCTGCACGACGGATGCTCCGATCTCCTGTACGTTCTCTTCCCCGTGTGGGCGCGCGGGTTCTCCCTCTCCTTCGCGCAGGTCGGCCTGCTGCGCACCGGATACTCGGGCGCGCTCGCCCTTTTCCAGATCCCGGCCGGATACCTGGCGGACCGCTGGGGCGAGCCGCGCATCCTGGCCGCCGGGACGTTCCTCACGGCCGTCGGTTTTCTCTGCATCGGCACCGCGGAAGGGTTTGTTCCGCTCCTCCTGTATCTGATGATCGCCGGGCTGGGCTCCGGCACACAGCACCCGTTATCGTCCTCGTTGGTCTCCCGTGCCTACGAGGCGGGAGGGCGCCGCGTGGCCATCGCGACGTACAACTTCTCGGGGGATCTGGGCAAGGTGACCTGGCCGGCCTGCGTGGCCTTTGTCACCGCGTGGGCCGGCTGGCGCTGGGCTGCACAGGGCATCGGGCTGGTCGTCCTGGCCACCGCGGTCGGCATCTTCTTCCTCCTGACATCGCTGGCAGGAGTCCCCGCTGGTCCTCAAGCGACTTCGGCCGCCGACCGCGCTGGCAACGGATGGGGAATCCGGAACGCCTGGGGCTTCTCGCTGCTCTCCACGATTCACGCCATCGACAACGGGTCACGAACGGTCTTCCTCACCTACCTGCCGTTCCTCTTGCTCGGGAAGGGCGCGAGAATGGATCTGATGTGGCTGGCTTTGGGGGTGACCTTTGCAGGCGGGGCCACGGGGAAGTTCGTCTGCGGGCACCTGGCCGAGCGGTGGGGCATCATCCGGACGGTCCTCGTCACCGAGATCGCCACGGGCCTCGGCATTCTGCTGCTCCTGGCCCTCCCCGTGACACCTGCGCTGTTCCTCCTGCCCATTCTGGGCATCGCACTCAACGGAACCTCGTCCGTGCTGTACGGCACCGTCGCCGAGATGGTGGCACCGGAGCGCCACTCACGCGTCTACGGCCTTTTCTACACCATTGGCATCGGCACGGGCGCGCTGGCGCCTCCGCTCTTCGGACTCCTCTCCGATGCGTCCGGCGTCCCGGTGACGTTGGCGGTCCTGGCTGCGGTGATCCTCGTCACGCTCCCCCTCGCCCACCTCCTCCGACCGGCCGTCGAGGGAAAACCCGTCCACAATTCGTAGCGCCTCGCTCATTCCCACCTGTCCCATCCGCCGGGTTGCGGCATGGGGTGCCTGGCGTCATCAGCGGATCAGAGGACCTTCAGCGCAATGAGAAGTCGGGCACCTCATCTCCGGGGGTACGCCGCGATGCCGGCACGTCACTGTCATACCGGCTCTCCACCCGCGCACCGATACAGAATCCCGTCAGGTCTTCTCTATCCGGAAGGCCAGAAATGCCCCCCTGGAAGGGAAGAGGGACTGGCATATCTTTTCCATCAGCCTCCCGGTGAATATGCAGAACGCGTTGTCGAACGGCAAGGCAAAAACCGCACCCTTCACAACGGATTTGTATCCAGACGTTTCCGCCAATCGTTTCAGTTCCCCGAAGGAATAAAACCTTGCAGTCCTGAATACCGAGCCGGCATCTTTTCGCGCCGCCCTGCTCCTCTTCAGCGCCCAGAACGAACCCGAACCGAGCGTGCCTACCACGACCCTGCCGCCCTTTTTACAAACCCTCACCATTTCAGATATCGCCTTCTCGTATTCCTTTATGAACTCCAGCGCAGTTATGGATATGACGAGGTCGAAACTCTCATCCGGAAAGTCGAGGGATACGGCATCACCGACGGCGACATTCGTCAGCCCCTTTGATCTCGCAATATCGAGCATCCTTTCCGACACGTCGATCCCGGTGATATCTTCCGTATATTTCATCAGTTCCACGGCGAAGATGCCGGTCCCGATACCGATGTCCAGGACCTTGTCTCCGGGTTTTGGCGCTGCAAGCTCCAGGACCAGTTCCTTTTCGTAATGGAGGACATACGTTCCCAGCCCGGTCTTGAACCAGTCGTCATAATGTTCGGCGAAACGGTCAAATGTCTGCATCGTGACCTACCCCCCGATCAGCGCCAGCAGGTCCTGCTGAGAGGCCTCGATTTGCTTAATGACAATTTTCTCGTTTTCGCTCCTTTTTCAAAAAAGAACATTCTCGGCGTTTTCCTGGATTTTCCAGCCACGTTTTTCGAACTGTGCCCCGGCGCCCTCATCCTGCACTTTCTCATCTGATATAGGCCCGGCGAACACCGGTCCATCCTTGAAGTGGAACTCCAGACGACTCTCAACTTCTCCGTCCCTGCCGACCAGGAGACGATCGCCCGAAGCAATGAGGACTTCTTCGGGGGTGCTCAGCACGAGAAATCCATGGAGGGATCTCTCGGGGACACGCACCGGGACCGGGGCCGCCGCGAGGGGACGCTGCCACAACAGCGCGGTCATGAGAACCAGCAGGCCTGCCGTCGCTCTCCCCGGGAGCGACATCACTGCGTAGCTTGGGGACCCTTCATTTTTTCTCCCAGGGAGTCATGAGCTGGAAATAATTGTTGTCCGGATCGGCGAAGGTGGCGATCATCATTTCCTGGACTTCCGCCGGACTGTAAGGCTCCGCGACCACCACGGCTCCGAGTTTCTTGATTCTTTCGAATTCTCCCTTTACGTCCTTGGTCTCAAAATTGAACATTGTCCTTTCGGGGTTCGCGTTCTTGCCCCGGACATTGTCATGCGGGCCAAAAGTAATGTATCCCTTTCCGGCCATGAAACCGTAATAACCGCCTTCCGACCAGCCGGGATCTTTCTGGAAAACCTTCCCGTAAAAATCCGCGAGTTTTCTGGGATTCTCGGAAAACACCAGGATCGAATTGAACTCCAGCATAATCTTCACCTCCTTGTAAGAGATCGTCCTGCCGTGGCCAGTCCCCGGTGATCGGCCCACCCCAATCTTAGAGTGCAAGATCCCTCCCGGAGTCTCCGTCGAACTACAGATTATCCGCTCTCCCTTAACCACCCAACGCTGCAAAGGAAATCCCGCGTCAACAGCCCCCTCAGGAAACTCTCCCCCCGACCCCGAATTTTTATAATTGATATCTTGAGCGTTTCTTTTTCTCATTGAAAGAAACAAAATTTGGGATATAATTCCCAAATATGAAAGCCCAGGTTTCCCAAGCCCTCTCTGCGGCGGTCACCGCTCTCCTTCGTCCCCTCATTCGACTCCTCTTGCGTAACGGGGTCCCGTACAGGACATTTTCCGATCTTGCCAAGCGTGTCTACGTGGATGTCGCAACGGAAGAGTTCGATATTCCCGGCCGGAAACAGTCCAAGTCCCGTGTTGCCATACTTACCGGCCTATCCCGGAAAGAGGTGTTGAGGGTGAAACGCCTCCCTGGATCCGACGACATGGGCGCGTCACAGCGCTACAATCGCGCCGCACGCGTCATCAGCGGTTGGGTACGAGACCGAATATTCACGAATGAATCGGGAGACCCCGTCGACCTTCCATTCGAAGGAGAGAACGCCAGCTTCAAAAAACTTGTCCGATTGTACAGCGGGGATGCCCCTGCCCGGGCGATCCTCGATGAGTTGCTCCGGGTCGGATCCGTCAGGCGCACGGCAGAGGGGAAAATACATCTGCTCGACCGCTCGTATGTCCCGAAAAAGAGTGAAATCGATAAGATCGGCATTCTGGGGACAGACGCGGCAGATCTGATTTCGACCATCGAACACAATATTCGCCAGACGGATGCCCCATTCTTCCAGCGAAAGGTCTGTTACGACAATCTCCCCTTCGAGGCGCTTCCCCAGTTGAAAAAGATGGCGGGGAACAAATCGCAAGTGCTCCTGGAATCCCTGGATCGATGGCTCTCCAAGCGCGACCGCGATTTCAATCCGCAGGTTGGCGGGACCGGAAGGAAACGGGCGGGGGTGGGGATCTACTATTTCGAAGAGGATTACAGCGGAGGGGCTGAGCAATGAACCGATTCCGGATTTCCACCCCGGGTCTTGCTATCGTTTTATCCCTGTCGCTTGCTTTGATGACCGCCTCGTCCTGCGGGGATGAGAACGGGGATCTGGCCGGAGGCGGGACCGGTGGTACAGGGATCAGCACCGGCCCGATCACCGGATTTGGAAGCGTGGTCTTGAACGATGCCCATTACAATACCGACGATGAGGTGGGCCCCGGGTTCAAGACCAAAAAAATCATAAAAGGGATGGATAAGTCCAACGCCAAAGACCGGGACATCCTCCGCGTAGGAATGATTGTCACCCTTCACCATTCCTCCCAGGGCAACAATGCTTCGGAAATCGATTACGAGGCCAATCTCCAGGGACCCGTCGCGTCGAAAGTCGCCGGTCCCGCGATGACCATATGGGTCCTCGGCCAGGCCGTCATCCTGGACAACGCCGCGTTCTTCAACTCCCTGGAGGCAGGAAACGTAGTGGAGGTCAGCGGGTTCATCGATGATCTGGGCCTCATCCGGGCGACGTTCGCCGAGGTGAAGCATCTTTCCCCCACGACCGGCGAGGAGTTCGAGAGCAAAGGGTATATCTCCGGCCTTCTTCCATCCGACAACTCGTTCCAGCTGGGTTCGCTTCCCGATGGCTCCGGGAACACCGTGACGGTGACCTACACCCCGGGCGCTGTCCAGGACCTTCCTGCAGGACCGGCAAACGGGATGTACGTTCAGGTCTTGACGACCGATCCGCAACCGGTGAGCGGTAAGATCGCAGCAATCGATGTCCAACCATTCCTCCCGAGAACGAATTTCCCCAAGAACAGAAAGGTGGATCTCGACGGACTTGTCACGAAACTCGGGAGCAGTTCCGGAAACATCCTCTCCTTCGACCTGGAAGGAAAGGGCGTGCAGACGGATGACTCTACCGAATGGATCGGGGGAACGGCAACGGATATCCAACCCAACGTGAGGTTGCAGGTACAGGGAAAAGAGACCGATGGAGTCCTGCAAGCCAGCAAAATATTTTTCCGATAGGCGTAACGCATAATCGCGTCGATAGATGGGAAATTATCAGCGAGGAGGAAAGGAAAGTGAAAACAACTGCCACAACAGTCCGGAACGTTTTTTGTTTTTTGAGCCTGTTGGCACTATCCGTTGTTCTTGCCGCATGTGGTGGCGGAGGGACGGATACGAGCTCGAATCCATCGGGGACCGCAACGGTGAACGTCTCCCTGGCTGTCGCTCCCGCTTTCCCCGCCGGGACGTCGTTCACGGCCACGCCGACTGCGGTCGAAACGGCGGCGAATCCTGTTGCTCCGGGGTTCGACAACGTTTGGGTGAAAATCGAGAAAGTGGCGCTCCTTCCGGCCAAGGAGGGGGAGGGTCCGGATCCTAATGGCGAAGTGATCGCCACGGGCGACGGTCCGGGGCATGAAGGGGCAGTTTTCTCCGGTCCCGTCGATCAAACGATCAACTTGCTCGACCTTCCTTCCGGAAAGAAAATTGCCAGGTTCCTTAACGAGTTCGATGACGTTCCCGCCGGCACGTACGGAAAAATCCGGGTGTACTACAGCGAACTGTGGGGCCAGAAGGAAGGCGATCCGGAAAGGATCGATTTTCACCCCACTGCCAATTCCCATTTCGACGTGCACTTCGTCAACGGGGACCTGGTGATCCCGGTGGCGCCCGACGAGGACAGGGGAATCCGCCTGTATGACGTGACGATCAATTTCGTCGGCCTGAAAATCGTCGAGAACAAGAACAAGGTCCTCATGCGCCCGCAGGTGTTCGCGACGGTGGAGGACGTCCAATATGTTGTTTCCGGTATTGCGGACAACGTCGACAAGACGCTGGGGACGTTCGACGTCTCCACGGACGGAGGGCGCTCTTTCCACAGCATGTTTTCCTTTGACAGCAATGTCACGAAATGGGCCTTCAAGGACAACGAGACGAAGCAGCAAGTCTCCATCGACAATAATCTCCTTGGTATCGCCGCCCTTCGGGACGGGTCGCTCGTGGACGTCTACGGAATGTTCACGGCTGTCGATACCATCTCCGCCGACAAGGTGCTGATCATCTTCACGGACGCAATATCCGGTTCGGTCGCCCCCGGGGATGAGCCACCGCCGAGCGGCTGGCTGAATAATGACACGTTCGAATTGAGTTTCCCGGGAGACAACGTGGTTATCCCCATGCCGTCTCGCACCGAAGCTCGGTACGACAACAATGCGAATCTTGCCCAGACCTTTATGGACAACGTCATAACGGAGGGGGCCTCCGTAAGGGCCCGGGGATACTCAGTGACGGGGGTGGGAGTCGATGCCTTCTGGATCTCCGTCGGGCCATAGCCGGTAGACAGGGCATCCGCAAACACGAAATGTCTGTGGCCTTTATGACCCCTCGGGGGCATCCGCCTCCGAGGGGTCTTGTTTTGTATGTTCAGGGTTGCATCCGGAATAAAGGCAGGTCAGCAGCATTGCGATGTCGGTTTATTTCTCTTCCGGCTCATCGGGACTCCTTACTCCTGGTAAAGAAACGGAAAGGAATAGAGAAAGGCGACCAGATCCCAGCTTTGGTCCTGCGTAAAGATCGGGCCCCAGGAAGGCATGCCCGTGCCCATCCCGCCGCGCAGGATCTTCCCTTGCAGCAAGGCGGGGCTGGCACCGAGCATTCGTTTCGCATCGGCGAAGTTCGCCGGAGTCTGCCTCCTCATGTCTTTCGCGCCTGCCATCGTCTTCATTGAAGCCTGCCCGGCCGCAGTCAATTGGTCGGCAAAGACGCCGTGACCTGCGCCGTTTTCTCCGTGGCACGCCGCGCAGTTCTGAGCAAAGCGTTTCCGGCCGCTTGCAAGCTCTTCGGCCGTGGTGTTGGATCGCCAGATGAACGCGACGAGATTCCAGATCTGCTGATCGCTCAGACCGGAATAGGAAGAAGTATTTCGCAACTCCCGCCATGCCTGGTAAGGGGAATGCGTCCGATAAAAATCGGGGTCTATGAATTTCGAGACCGACGAATCCGCCGCCAGTTCCTCGCCGTCGGCGGCCGACGGTCGAACACCCGGGACCAAGGGCGAGTCATGCGGGGAGTCGATATCGAGGCCGAGAGTCACATAAAGAGGCACGTCGACCTTGCCGGCTGTGGGCGCGGCGCCTGCAGCTACGGTCGATGCCGGGTCGCCGACTTGGATCGTGCCGCGCATGCGCCAGTGGTTGAGTCCGCACCAGCGGGTGCAATAGAAGGTATACGTTCCCGGTTTGTCGAACGTCAGCGTCACGTCCGTCACCTTGCCGGGCAGGACGTCCACGCTTTGCATGTCCGTCTTCCCGACCGCGAAGCTGTGCACCACATCGTCGGAAGTCAGTCGCAGGTGAAGCGGCTCGCCTGGTCTTGCCAAAAGAACATCCGGGCTCCAGCCGCCGTTCTCCGCGATTTTCGCGTGGATGAGCGGCGTGCGCAACCAGAAATAGAGCGGCGTTCCAACCGCGAAGACGACGGCTACTGCGATCAATACGCGTGTGACGAGTTCCCGGCGTTTCATAGCAGCAACCAGAGCATGACGAGCGTCGCGGCAAGACAATACAGAATCGCCGGGATGGGAGAAACGTGCACTTCGCCCGCGGCATTCCGTGCCGTGTGCGCGGACCAGACCAACCCGCCGACGAGCGCCAGTGTCTGTGCGGGGGCGAGCAGGGATGTGAGCACGGGGAACCAGGCGATGTTGGCGGTTCCGAACACATTCCAGCCGAGTCCGAGCGGATCGGATACCGAAGCAAGAACGTAGGCGCCATTGCTCAGCACGAACGACAAACTGAATGCCGCCCAGAAGCTCAAGCCGAGGGGAATGAGGGCGGTGGATAGAGTCGAGAAACGCTTTTTGAAGGGATGGCGATTCCCGGAACCGAACGCACAAAACGCAAAGGGAACGGGCAGAATGACGAAAATGACTGCCAGAAACGCCCCCGCGTAGAGATACCAGGTGCCTGTGCCTACGTGGTATGCCGCATCCTTGACCGCGCCCCATGGTCCCAGCAGGATGCCCGCGTAGATCATGGCGGACCCCAACATGATGAAGGCCTTGAACGCCTCATCCAGCCTTGCGGAGGGTCTGGCAAGATCCGCCGAGAAGGGACGCAGGTTGACGGCGATGTTGTCGTGCGGGCACGTGCGGAGACATTCCAGGCACAAGCCGCACTCCGTGTTCTTGGACAAG
>Ga0210099_1000594_pt1 | contig 11315 bp, 8 predicted proteins | sample Joice_ThreeSqA_D_4_FD_184872 | JGI IMG/M metagenome (GOLD analysis project Ga0210099, IMG submission 184872) | Wetland microbial communities from San Francisco Bay, California, USA, that impact long-term carbon sequestration - Joice_ThreeSqA_D2... | ecosystem: Environmental > Aquatic > Marine >...
GATGGAGAGTGTGCGCATCGGAAGGGCCAGTGTGACGGAAGATACTCCGCCCGGGTTCCGGTGTTCAGCTATCCCGGCGGCGGACGAGCGCCACGCTCCGGTTCAGGTCCGCCGCGAGCACCAGGAGTCGCTGGGTGCCCGCGTCGATGCGCTCCGCCGCACGCTGCTGTTCCTGGGCTTCGCGGGCGACCTCGGCCGCTTCGGAGGACGACTGATCGGCCGCCGCGCGCGCGGCGGTGAGCGTGTCGGTCGCTTCGCTGGCCAGCGCGAGCAGTGCCTGCGGGGCGTCGGCGATCGCCTGGCCGGCGCGACGCGAGTCTTCAGCCGCCTTGACGATGCTGTCCAAGTCGCGCCGCCAGTGCTCGGACAGGGTGGTGAGCTCCCCGAGCTGGCTGCCGATGTCTTCGAGAATGCGCGCCGTGCGGTCGAGCACCTGCCGGGTGGCCTGGGCACTCCGGCTCATGCTGCGCGCGGCCTGGCCACTCTCCTCGGCCAGCTTGCGGACCTCGTCCGCCACCACGCCGAAGCCGCGGCCGTGGACCCCGGCCCGGGAGGCCTCGATGGTGGCGTTCAGCGCCAGGAGGTTCGTCTGGTTTGCGATGGTACCGATCGCGTCGGCGAATCGCTCGATGCCCTGCGACGCATCGCGCAGCGACGCCACCTCGCTCGCGCCGCGCCCGATGGTGGTGCCGAGCCGCGCCAGGCGATCCACCGTTTCGGCGCTCGAGCTGCGAATCTCCAGGACCCGTTCCGCCATCTCCTCGGTCGCCCCGTGCGCGCGGTCGGTGGCCGTCACCGACGCGTTGACGGTGTCGACCAGTCCCGCCAGGCGCTCAACCGCCTCGCCCACGCGGGACGCCACCTCCCGGGCTTCGCGCTCCGCGGTGGAGGCGTGGCGGGCGACGTCCTGGCTGAGGGCGCGGATCGCCTGCGTGGTCTCAGCCACGGAGCGCGCAAAGGTCGAGGTGTGCTCGGAGGCGCTCGCGACGGGCTCGACGAGCGCGGACAGCGCGAGCGAGAGCGCCAGCTGCGGGGCCAGCAGGTTGAGCAGCTCGCCGTCCGCGGCGCGGTAGACGCCGGCGTCGGTGTGCCGGACGTTCCAGATGCCCACGACGGCGTCGCCCTGGATGAGGGGGACCACGACCTCGGAGCGTGCCGCCCCGGTCGCCACGGCCGCCCCCCGATCCGCCAGAGCGGGACGGCGCGACCCGACGGCTTCCCCCACGAGTCCTTCGCTCGCCGGGCCGCTGGCGCCGGCGCCGAGCTCGGTATCGGCGAGCACCCGGTACGTCTCGCCGTTCGCATCGATCGCCGCGAATCCCATGTGCGTCCACGGGACCAGGTGTCGGGTCAGTTGGCGAATGCGCGCGAAGCTCTGCTCGATGCTGACCTCGGCGGCCACGGCGCCGGCCAGGCGGTGCACGAGACGAAGCTCGTCGGCCCGGACGGCTCGTCCGATGATCCAGTAGGTGAGGGCAAAGGCCCCGAGCAGGATCGCCGCGAGTGCGACCGCCGGGCCGATCGGGATGCCGGCCGCGGCCAGCGCCACCCACCCGAGCCCGAAGGCAAGGGAGGCCGCGTACACCACCGATTCCCACCGGATGGTCAGGCGCGCGTCCCGCCACTCGAACATGCCGCGCAGGGCAAGCTCGACATAGAAGGTCCCGTTGATCACCAACGGCAGGGCGACGCCCAGGACGACGAGGCGACTCAGGTTGGGCGTGCCCAGCGCAGCCTGGCCGTGGGCCCCGCCGAGGAGCTGATAGATGAGCCCACTCACGGCGACGCCGAACACCAGGTGCCCCAGGATGCTCAGGGCCACGCTCGACGGCAGTCGGCGCAAGCCGACGTCGCCCACCAGGACGGTGAGGGTGGCCGCGACGACCGCGAACTGCCAATCGTAGAGCAGAATTCCGGCGAGGGAGACCCCGAGCACGAAGGACGCGTATCCGCCGCCCGGCAGGGCGATCCCGAAGCGGCGCGTCAAGGCACCGACCGCGACGAAGAGCAGCAGCTGGAGGAGAAAATCGGCGGGAGACGTGGTGGCCCAGTCGACGACGCCCACCGCTCCCGCGATGACGGCGATGGTCGCACCGACGCCGAGGACGAAGCGCATCTGCGTCGCTCGACGGATCCAGATGGATCGGAGATCGGGAGTAGTCGGAGTGGTCACGTGGCCGTGGCGAATGTTGTCGAGTAACGGGAAAACTGCAAGCGTGTGGCGACGGCCTCACACGGGCCGTAGACTTCTCACCGGATCATCGACGGAGCAATGCCGTGCGTATCGGCATCCAGTATTGCGTCATCTGAAACTACTATCCCCGGGCCACCAGTCTGGCGGCCGAGTTGCAGGGAGCTTACCGGGACGTCGAGGTCCGCCTGGTCGAGTCGTCGGGCGGCGCATTCGAAGTCACCGTGGACGGCACGCTCGTGTTCTCGAAGCTGCGACTGGGACGGCACCCCAGGGAGGGTGAGGTGCGGACCCTGATCGACACCCACCGAGGTGACCATCAATGAAGATCGCCATATCGACCGGCGGTGGTGACGCGCCCGGGCTGAACGCGGTCATCCGGGCCGTTGTGTTGTCCTCGATGCAGCGCGGCTGGACGGTCTACGGTATCCAGCGGGGGTTCGGCGGGCTCCTGGGAGACGCGCAGATCGTGCCCGTGACGCGGGAGACGGTCCGCGGCATCACGCATCTCGGCGGCACGATCCTGGGCACGACCAACCGGGGGAATCCGTTCGCGTGGCCCTTGAAGCGGCCGGACGGAACGATCGGGGAAGTGGATCGCTCCGACGAAGTGGTGGACGGGTTCCGGCGCCTGGGGCTCAATGCCCTGATCGTCGTCGGGGGTGATGGATCGCTGCGGATCGCGCAGCGGCTGTGTGAGAAAGGTTTGCCCATCGTCGGGGTCCCGAAGACGATCGACAACGACGTGCGGGGCACGGTGGTCACCTTCGGATTCGACACGGCGGTGAACACTGCGACCGACGCGATCGACAAGCTGCACTCGACGGCGGAGAGCCATCAGCGCGTCTTCGTCGTGGAGGTCATGGGACGGCACGCGGGCTGGATCGCGCTCAACTCCGGGCTCTCCGGGACCGCGGACGCCATCCTCATTCCCGAGATTCCATTCGACATCGGCAAGGTGTGCGACAAGGTGATGGAGCGGGAAATGACGGGCCAGCACTTCAGTATCGTCGTCACCGCCGAAGGAGCGCGTCCGCTGGGTGGAGATGAGGTGTTTCAGGAGGGCAAGCAGGCGGGAGCCGTCGCCCGCCTGGGGGGCATCGGCGAAATGGTCGCGCAGGCGATCGCGGTGCGAACGGGCAAGGAGACCCGGTCGGTCGTGCTGGGTCACCTGCAGCGCGGCGGCACGCCCACGACGTTCGATCGTCTACTGGCGCTCCGGTTCGGCGCCGCCGCGGTCCGCGCGGTCGAGGCGAAGCAGTTCGGCCAGATGGTGGCCCTCGATCCGCCGGCGATCATCACCGTGCCATTCGCCGTCGCGCTCGAGGGAAGCACCGGCGTGCCGCTGGATCATGATTCGGTTCTGACGGCGAGGGACTTGGGGATCTGCTTGGGGGATTGATACAGACAACGGGATGACGGGAGAACGGGAGGACGGGATAGGCGGTCTACGTCTCCCGTCCTCCCGTTCTCCCGTTCTCCCGTCATCCCGTTGATGCCACCATATCTTTCCCCCGTGACCTACCCCCACCAGCACATCCGCGATCACTATCTGCCGCCGGATCGGGAGGCGTTCCGGCAGGCGGAGCCGCGGACCGGGCGGGTGATCGTGATCGCGCCGACGCGCGCCGCCTGCGAGACGATCGAGCTGGCCCTCCGGCTTGAGATCGAGACTGTCCTCGAGCGGGAGCACGGCGACGAGATCCGGGCACTCGCCCGGGACGGCGCGCCGTTCGGCATCGTGGCGGGGACGGGCACCGGCAAGACGCTCGCGATCCGGTCGATCGCGGAGCAGATCGTCGGCGCCCCGCTGCGGGTCGGGGTGGTCAACCGCGAGCGGGAGGCGACGCCGGAGACGCCCACGTGGAACGTGGTGATCGTCACGACCGGGATCGCGCGGCGCTGGTTCCAGAGCGATCTCATCACGCGGCAGGACACGCTCGTGGCCGACGAGATCCACCAGACGTCGGCGGAGCTGGAGCTGTGCCTCGCCCTGGGCAAGCGACTGGGGTGCCGGTTCATCTGGCTTTCCGCCACAGTTGATCCCGCGTTCTACGCCAATTATCTGGACTCACGACACGTCATCGAGACCTCGGCCTTCGATCCACGGCTCGCGGCGCGGGTGTCGGTGCGCGTCCAGAGCCCGGTCGAGTTCCTCGACGAGGCCTTCCTGCGCCGGGTGCAGCGGGAGCGGCGCGGGGTCGCGGTGTTCCTCCCCACCCGCGCTGAGGTGGAGGCGGTCGCGGCGGAGCTCGGGGCGGCGAACCCGCGCATCGAGACCGCGTTCTACCACGGGGGCGAGCCGATCCGCGTCATCCGACCGTTCCTGGAGGGCGTGGTGCCGAAGCCGTTCCTGCTCGCCATGACGGCGGCCGGGCAGTCGGCGCTCAATATCACCGGTCTCGACACGGTGGTGATCTACGACGCGCGCTACGCGAACATCGTGGAGCGCGGACGGAACGTCCTCACGCGCCAGTACCTGGGCGCGAACGAGATTCTCCAGATGGCGGGGCGCGTCCACGGCCGGGTCGCCGGGGGCGCGGTGTACATCCTGAGCGATCGCGACCTGGAGTTCGCCGCGCTCGAGCCGACGCCGCCCGAGTTCCAACTGGCCGGGGACTCGGAGCGCCTGGCGCTCACCTCGGCGGCGCTCGGGATCGACCTCGCCGAGCTGGATCTCCCGGTGCCCGTCGATCGCCGGGCCTACCGCGCGGCGGTGGAGCGGCTCACGGCGCGGGGCATCGTGAGCGACGGCCGGCTCACCACCTACGGCGCCGATGTCGAAGCCATGCCGGTGGACCGGCCGTGGGGCGAGCTGCTGGTGCACGCGGACGAACCGGTGACGCCGTATGTCGCGGTGATGGCGAATATCGATTCGCTGCACCGCATGACGCGGGAGGAGCGGGACCTCCGTGGTCTCGTCGTGCACGGCAGCGACCACCTGACGGCGTACAACGTGTTCGCCGAGGCCGTGAATCTTCACGGCCATGTCGGTCGCGTGTACGGCCTGCCGCGTCACCTCTTCCAGCCCGCCGTCGAGGAGTGGGCGGAATCGCGCGGTGTCCTGGTGAAGGCGCTGGAGGACGTGGCCCTCGGACTCGCGTCGGTCTATCGGACGCTCGAGCTGCCGCTGCCGACGGTGTTGCCGGCGGCCCGGGGCGGCGCGATCAAGGGATTCCGAGAGTTGGTTGCGCGGACCATGCCCTTCGACCTGGTGATCGAGCAGGAAACCGCGTCCGGAGAGTCGGTCCGGGTATCCCGAGGCTCGGTCTGCAGCCCCACGGCGGCCGTGGCCGGGCAGGTCCGGTATTTCGCCGACCGGTTCGGGACCCCGCGCGGGGCGATCGAGGGGACGGAGATCCCCTACGACCTCATCCACCGGTTTGCCGTGCGCGGCGCCCCCCGGGTGGCATTCCGGGAGGGGCACCGGTACACGGGCCTCGTGGTGGAGCGGGCGACGACCTATTTCGGGTTCGAGCTGGACCGCAGCCGGGAACCGCTGACGGGTTCTTTCCCGGACGACCTCGCCGCCGAGGCTCGGTTCGCCATCGCGGAGGCCCTGATCGCCGGCAGGACACCGCACACCGACCAGCGGGCCGTGGCGCGCGGCGTCGCCCGGCTCGACGAGTACTGGCGGCGGTCGGGCGGCCGGCTGACCGAGGCGGGTCCCGACGCGGTGGCAGCAGTGCTCGCGGCCCAACTGCGGGACGTGAAGAGCTGGGACGAGTTCCTCCGCACCCGGCTGGACCTCGATCCGGCGCAATTCGTGGAGGCTCCGACCCGGGAGGAGCTCGACGCCCTGCCGTCGTCGATAGCGCTATTCGGGGATCGGGTGCCGCTGCACTACGAAGTGGAACGCGGGACGGCGGTGGTTCGCCTCCGGCTCAGGGAAGGCAAGGCGCGCCGGCTCCGGCCGGGGGCCATCCCGCCCCTCGATCGTCCGGTGCGGTTCACGGTGCTGCGGGGGAGGAGCGAGCTGTTCCACGCCGCGTCCATGGACGAGCTGGCGGCCGGTCTCGCGCGGCCGGTGCGGCGAACGGGTCCGCGGGGGCGCCGCCGACCGCGCCGCTAGGACCGCGCCGGTCGCGTCAGCGACAACAGCCCCACCCAGAAAGCCGCCCACGCCTGCTCGAGCTCAGCCAGCTTGGCGCCGCTTCCCAGCTGCAGGACGATCCCCTCTGCCGTCGCGGCGAGCAGCGTCCCAAGTTCCGATGCTGGAACGGACGGCGTCAGGCCCATGCGTCCGAGGAGCGCGCCGATGGAGGTGGTCATCGACTTGGCAAGTGACGCCCTCGCCGAATTGACTGACTGGACGACCAGTTCATCTGAGCCGAGTCCGAGCGCCACGCACACTGCAGCGGTGCCGCTGGATGCTTCGCCCCGGAGCTGATCCCAGGCTGCGTTGATCGAGTCTTGGGGGTCGTCTCCTCCGAGCGCTGTTGCCCACGCCGTCGCGCGCTCGTCCCAGAGCCGAGCCGCGGCCGCGGCCAGGAGCTGATCCTTGCGCTTGAAGTGGTAGTGGACGAGCCCTTTGGCACAGCCGGCACGCTTGGCGACCTGGTCGGTCGTGACGTTGCCTGTCCGGTGCTCTCGCAGGAGCGCGGTAGTGGCGTCCAGGATCGTGCCCCGCGCCTCGGATTCGCCTTGCGGCCTCGTCACCTTTGCCATGGCGATCTCACATCCTTCAGGTTGCTGGCTACTTCCTCGCAAGAAATTGCCTGACTGGCCGGTCAAAGTTACGCGTTGACCGCGCTTGGTGCAACGTGACTGGGCGGCCAGTCATGTAAGCGGGCGGCGGGGTCATCGGAACCGACGACTGGAGTTCCAGTCGCGATTGGGACGTGGCCCCCGGCTATCCTGTTCCGGGAATGGCGGTTCGTATTGAAACCCCGTTGCCGCGACGGCGTAGTCTGGAGCATGAGCACGCAGGATGTGAGCGCTCGACCCCAGGTGTTCTCGCCCCTCGCCCGGGCGGTGTTCGATCGCTTCACCGAGGCGGTAGTCCTCTTTGACCCAGATGGGCATGTCACCTACGCGAACCGCGCCGGCAGGGAAATCCTGGACCGGCTGGTTCGAGACGGGATACTCGATACCAAGACCCTCCTGCCGCGCCTCGGGCGCATGGGTGGCCGAGTGGAGCGGCTCGCGGCCGGGGATCTGGTCCTGGGCCACGCGGTGTACCTGGCGGTCGGCCAGCCGTCGGATACGCTGGCCGACCGCGAGCGGGAGATGATCGTCGGGACGCTGAACGCCACGGGGTGGAGGCTCACGGAGACGGCGCGGCGGTTGGGAATCTCCCGGACGACACTCTGGCGGAGGCTGCGGGAGTGGGGGGTCGAGGCGCCGAGCAGCGACGAGGTGCCGTGAGTCGCCGGGCGATCCTCTGCCTCGCCGTCGGGGCGCTCACCGGCGGGGCGACGCCCGCGGTCGGGCAGGGGTCGCCGTATGCCGATTCCGCGACACGGGCGCTCGTGGCCATCGCCCGGCAGCGCCACCTCCGGCAGGACTCGCTGGTCCGCGACTACCAGGCACTGGTCACGACCCGGTTCGACGCGAGTGCCGGAGCCAGCCGGTTTGCGCGGCTGACGCCACTGCTGGCACACGAGAGCGTGGCGCGCGCCACCTGGCGATACCCCAACGATCTCAAAGTCGAAGTGCTCGGGGCGCGCACGAAGTCGCAGCTCGAGCGGTTCCTGCCGAAAGAGGCGGACGTCCACGACGAAGAGGTGCAGATCTCGATTGGCGACCGGCCGTGGTTCGTGCCCCGCGCATTGGGCGACTCCGTGCGGCTGCTGGGGGTGCCCGAGACCGCGGCGCTGCATCCGCTCGCGCCGGGCGCGGAAGCCTTCTACGACTACGCGATCGTCGATTCCGTGAGCATGTTCCTGCCGGGTCGCACGATTCGGGCGATCGCGATCCGGGTTCGGCCCCGGGTGCTGGGAGCGGCGCTGGTCGCCGGCGACATGTGGGTGGACGCGGAGACCGCGGACGTCGTGCGCATGATGGTGACCTTCGTGGGCGAGTATCTGTGGGATGCCCCGGACGTGGGCGACACGCCGGAAGACAGCGCGGAGGCACGCAAGGACTCGAAGCGTGCCCAGCAGATCCTCACGGTCCAGGCCGATCTCGAGTACTCGCTGCACGAGAACCAGTTCTGGATGCCCTATCGCCAGGTCCTGGCCATCACCGCGGAAGTCGACTTCATCCTGCGTCTGGCGGTTCCGTTCCGGGTCATCACGACGTTCAGCGACTACGCCATCAACACCGACGCGCCCATCGTGTTCGACATCCCGCCTGACGACTGGGCCGACTCGAGCTCGTCGCGGCGCTACTGTCCGCGCTGCGGAGACGACAAGCGGGAGCGGCGGGCCCGCGAGGTGGGATACTCGCGCACGGGAACCTGGGACGAGGGTCGCTGGGAGACGGTGATGCCGCCCGCGGACTCCTTGAATGCCTACGTCTGGGATGATTCACTGAGCCTGACCGCGGATCCGGAGGCAGAAGAGCACATCCGGCAGAGTGTGGCCGAGCTGGCGCGCATCCAGGAGGACCTGCCGCCGGACCTCCTGCTGCGACGCCGGTTCGGGCTGGCGTGGGAGCAGGCCGGCGACATTGCCCGTTTCAACCGCGTCCAGGGGTTCTCCCTCGGGCTCGGATTCCGACTTCGTCCCGACATCCCGTTCACGACACTCGTGCTCGCCGGGCGCTTCGGCTTCTCGGACCAGCGCGTGACGGCCTCCGCATTGTGGCGCCGCGACGCACCGGGTGGGCTGTTCGAGGGCCGGGTGTTCCACCAGGTCGTCGAGACGGAGCCGTGGACGCGCGGCCAGAGTCTCGGGAACACGATGAACGCGGTATTCGCCGCGCACGACGACGCCGACTACTACCTCGCGACAGGCGCCGGTCTCGCCTTCACGCCGTATCGGGGGTCGTTCGCCGACGTCGAGTTCCGCCTTGGCGCCGAGCGCCACGAACGCATGGACACCGTCGCGACATCCGGGGTCAACGACTTCCTCGGTGGCAGCGGGGTGTTCCCGTCCAACCCGCCGGTCGCGCCGGGCGACTACGTCCGCGCGTCCATCCAACCCACACGCCGCTTCGGCTGGAGCAAGCTGACGCTGGGTGTCGAAGGACTCGTGTCGGACTCGCTCGCGGGCGGCCGCGGGTGGGTCACCCTGGACGCGCCGTTCCGGGTGTTGCGGCGCTCGGGCACACTCACGCTGCGCACCGGGTATGCCGTGGGTGACTCCATCCCGCAGCTCGAGTTCCGCGCCGGTGGCCCGTTCACGGTCCGCGGCTACGACTACGGCTATCGTCGTGGGGCCGGAGGCTGGTCGGCGCAGCTCGACTGGGCGCTGCGCGCGCGCGGGTGGGTCTGGACACCTGTCGTCTTCGCGGACGTCGGCGACACGTATCGCGGGGGGCCCTTCAAGCCACTCGTGGGTGTGGGTGGCGGGATCTCGTTCTTGGGCGGCTTTGCCCGATTGAACGCGGCCTGGGGGGTGAACCCGGAGACGGGGTTCCGCTTCGACCTGCTGTTCCGCGCTCCGCGCTGAACCGTCCCACAGAGTAGCGTCGATCCCGGGACCCTTCTACGTTCCAACGCATGTCCGCGCAGCCCTTTTTCATAGAGGAATACGTCCGCTGGTCCGACGTCGACCACGCCGGGATCATCTTCTATGGCGCGTACGTGCGCTTCTTCGAGATCGCCGAGACGGAGATGTTCCGCGCGGCCGGGTTTCCGTACGGCGTGTTCTTCGAACAGCTCGGGATCTGGCTACCGCGGGCGCACTTCGACTGCGACTTCTCGTACCCCGCGCGGCTCGATGACCGGCTGCGGGTGGTGACCTACGTCTCCCGGTTCGGGACGACCTCCCTGACGCTCCACTTCGACGTCTGGCACCTCGGCACGGGCCGACTTGCGGCCGCCGCGCGCGAGGTGCTGGTGTGCACCGATCGGGTATCGCTGGCCCCCGTCGCCGTTCCCGCGGAGCTGCGCACGGCTCTCGGTCCCTTCTTCTTCAGCGAGCAGGCCGCGCGCGAAGCGGCGGCGCCTGCTGCAGGAACCCCCGCATGATCCGTCGTCTGTTCGTTCTCTCCAGCCTCGCGTGCATCGCCTGCGGCCCCGGCCAGCAGGCGGGCGAGACCGACTCCACCACGGTCAGCGCCGCGGCTCGCGCCGCAGTCAACGAGGACTCGATCGAGGCCGCGGCGGCAGCGGACACGGTCCTTCCGCCCATGCCAGACTATCCGCGCCGCGAGACCGGCAAGGTAACGGTCATCGCGGTCGGTGCGTTCGAGCTGACGCACTCGTGGAACGCGCGGGCCGGACGCTGCGCCCGGCCGTCGATGGTGCTCCTGATCGCCGAGGAGCCCGGCAGCGGCGCCTCGGTGCTGCTCGATCTGCCGGCGTCCGAGGACGTGACCGGTACGTATCCGGTGAAGCTGGCGGACTCCGTCGGTGTGCTGGAGCCGCCCGCCGCCCAGGTGGGGTTCCAGTTCTTCGACGTGAACAAGGCGGATGCGTACCAGGGGTCCGCGGGCGACGTCGAGGTGCGGGAGCTGACCGATCGGCGCCTGAGCGGCCGGTTTGCCGTCACCCTGCGGCACATTGCCAACAACCGCCGGGCCCAGGTCGCCGGGACGTTCGAACACGTCGACATCGAGCCGCTCCCGATTGACTGGTGCGAGCGCGCCGCGGCGGCGCGGGACTCTCTCGCCATGGCCGGCGACTCCGCTCCGGGCCGCTAGCGGGGATCGCGGTTGGAGCGGTCGCCCGGCCGGGGCTAGATTCCCCTATCCCATGGACTCCACCTATGTGCGCCGGGGCTTCGGTCTCAAGCGGGAAATCGAGACCGAGCTCGCCAGCTACCACAGCCAGGTCGTCGACCAGCTGAAGGCCGGAGGGTACTCCCACACGGTCGGGGACCTCACCTTCAGGCTCGCCCGGGAGTTCGGCTTCTGCTACGGCGTGGACCGGGCGGTCGAATACGCGTACGAGTCGCGGATGAAGTTCCCGGACCGGCAGCTGTACCTCGTGGGCGAGATCATCCACAATCCGCACGTCAACGCGCGACTCGAGCAGATCGGTGTCACGATTCTCGGGTACGACCCCCATGGGGCG
>Ga0210099_1000596_pt1 | contig 11298 bp, 13 predicted proteins | sample Joice_ThreeSqA_D_4_FD_184872 | JGI IMG/M metagenome (GOLD analysis project Ga0210099, IMG submission 184872) | Wetland microbial communities from San Francisco Bay, California, USA, that impact long-term carbon sequestration - Joice_ThreeSqA_D2... | ecosystem: Environmental > Aquatic > Marine >...
ATAAGAACTGTTTTATCGGTTTCATCAATAATTTCAATTCCGGGAATAGAAATTTTTAAAACTAATCCATCAAAATCTTTTGTAAGCAGAACATTGCTTCCGCCGCCGAGAATTAGCTTTGGCAAAGTATTATACTCATCCGAGGATAAGATTTCCTTTAACTGCGTTTCATCATAAATCTCGGAAAAGAACTTAGCTTTTACCTCTATTCCAAAAGTATTGTAAGATTTAAGCGAAATGTTTTTTTCTATTTTCATTTTAATTCCGAAACATCAATTAGAAAATAAGGATAAAATGATAAAAAAAGATAAAAGGATTTAAAGTACTTCGTAATTTTTTCTGCATTTAATAATAAGTTTTCTATTTTTGTATGTGGAAATAAAATCAATGGAGATAACAGGTATTGAAGTTAGAATTTAATTTCAGCCAATCGGGAGTTATACCTTACAGGAAAAAGAACGGGGAATTACAGATTCTTCTCATCACATCAATTAAAAGAAAAAAGTGGATACTTCCGAAAGGATATATTGAATTCAATCTTTCTCCATTCGAATCGGCAAAGAAAGAAGCTTATGAGGAAGCGGGCGTAATTGGAGCTAACGAAACGGTGGAACTTGGATCATTTATAATGGAAAGATCCATCGGTCGTTGTAATATTAAAATATTTTCTATGGAAGTAGTCGAAGTTCTGGATGACTATCCCGAAAAAAATGAAAGAAAAAGGAAGTGGTTCCCATTTAAAGAAGCCGCCGAAAATGTAAGTATTCCGGAAGCTTCATCTATGATACTTTCCTTAAATGAAAAGATAAGAAATAATTAAGAATTGGATGTTGACTGTTGAACATTGCCAATTAAACTCCAAAACCTTGTTTCTACAAAATCTCCAATAGACAACACACAACATTCAATTTTCATTTATATTTTTTTTGGAGTTGTTTTTTGCCGTAGAAACGCTCTTTGCAGTGATAGCAATTAGTTCTTCTGTTTCTTTAAAAACATTTGAGAGTTTAACGGGTTTAATAAGCGCTCTTTCTTTCTAATAATTTTTAATGCAATCCTGCATTCCTTTAATTCTTTCAGAACAACTTTCATTTTATGAATAAAATCATTTTGGGATTCTGCGGCTTGCGCTTCGCCATAATTAAATGCAGGGGAATGGCATGATCTTATTAATTGTCCGGCTACATAATTTCCAGTTCTTGTTTTAGGCAAAGCTTCTACAACATCAATCATTCGACAAGTATAATTTACAAAACGATCTTCCAAGTCAAATTTTCTTTTTCCCATTTGTCCTCCATTTTTTATTGAATATTGAAAATTGAATATTATATATTGGACATTGATTATTTGCTAATTTCAATCAACCAAATTTTCATCCAAAACCTTTTCTACCGCCTCCCTGCTCGTTTCATAATCATATCCCCGCGAAGAAAGATAAAAATAAATTCTTTCGGCAAGTTTTCTTTTATCAAGATTTTTATGCGCAAGCATTTTTAATTTCTTTTCCGCCAGGACAATCGCATCGTTCAATTTATTCCCTTCAGGAAACTTTTCTTCAATTACTTGTTCAATTAATTCGCGGCTTATTCCTTTTTTTATTAATTCTCCCTTTACTTTTTTCTCTCCCCATAATTTCGTTCTCATTTTTTCTTCAGTAAAGATCTGTGCAAATTTATAATCGTCCAGAAGTTCTTTCTCCTTTAGTTCATCAATAACTTCTGTTATCATTTCCTTTACATACTTTTTCTGATAGAGTTTAGTTCTTAATTCCTTTTCAGAATGAGGTCTCCTGGCAAGTAATCTTACAGCGCGAAGTTTTACATAATATCTTCTATTCTCATCGACTAAAAAAGAAAAACGGTCTGAAGAAACTCCCATCCCTTTCTTCAAACCGCTTTTTATGAAAACTTCTAAATTGATTATCAGCTTTTCATCATTATCAAAATGAATTACAACGTTCCGGCTATCTTTTTTTGTAATTTTTTTGATTATCATTTTATAAGAAAGGGATAAAAGATATGCCGGATCTCCGAAGGGTTGTCTTCGGCAAAGTCCGGCATGACATAAAAAATTTACTTCCCTGATTTTTTGCTGGTTGTTTTTTCTTCAGCTTTAGCTTCTTCTTTAGGTACAACTCCAAGCTTTGTTTTTACATCCTTCTCAAGACTTTTATACATATCAGGTGTTTCATTTAACTTTTGCTTTAGAGAATCTCTTCCCTGGAAACGATCCTCACCATAAGTAAACCAGGAACCGCTTTTCTTAAGAATTCCAAAGTTTGTCGCAAGATCAATAAGATCACCAGCCCTGCTTATGCCTTCATTATAAAGAATATCAAACTCAACTTCTTTAAATGGAGGAGCAACCTTACTCTTTACAATTTTAACTTTTGTCCTGTTACCGATAACATCAGTTCCATCTTTAATTGCCGCAATTCTTCTTATATCCAATCTTAATGAAGCATAAAACTTAAGTGCATTTCCGCCTGTTGTTGTTTCAGGATTACCAAACATTATTCCTATTTTACTTCTTAACTGGTTTATAAAAACAACTGCCGTTTTGGATTTTGAAATTGCACCTGTAAGTTTTCTTAAAGCCTGGGACATTAGTCGTGCCTGAACTGCCATTGTTGCGTCACCCATTTCTCCTTCTATTTCGGAACGGGGAACGAGCGCTGCAACCGAATCAATAACTATTATATCAAGAGCATTACTTCTTACAAGCGTGTCAGTTATTTCTAGAGCCTGTTCACCAAAATCTGGCTGAGAAATAAGCAGGTTCGCCGTATCAACTCCAAGCCTCTTAGCATAATTTACATCGAGAGCATGTTCTGCATCGATGAATGCGGCGAGACCGCCTAACTTTTGTGCCTCTGCAATCACGTGCAAACATAATGTAGTTTTACCGCTTGATTCGGGTCCGTAAATTTCTGTAACCCTGCCTCTCGGTATCCCGCCAATCCCGAGTGCATAATCAAGGGATAATGCCCCTGTTGGAATAGATTCGACCGGGCTAACGACTCCGTCGCCAAGCTTCATTATTGAACCTTTGCCGTAGGTTTTTTCTATTGATGATATTGTATCTTCAACTATTTTAAGTTTTTGTTCTCGATCTGTACTCATTATCTACCTCCCATGGTGTGTAATTTATATTTTTTAATTTCTTTGTATTTAGAACCGCCAGAAAGAAGTTCACTTTTAATAAGTGATATTGAATCTGCCAGAAACTCTGTATAGGGTAATTTACAATTTTCGAAACTGTTTATAAAATTTTTATCCAAATTTTTTCTAACTCTCATTAAAGTAAGATGTGGTTTGAATCTCTTTTTCTCTTTTTCTATTCCGAATTTAACGAGTCCTTCGTTCAATCTTTCAACAAGACTGAATATTTCTTCATTTATATTTAATCCGAGCCAGAGAATTTTAGGTTCTTTTCCTGAATAAAAAAATCCGAATTTAGTGAAAGTACAATTGAACTCTTTATATTCATTAATAAAAGTTAATTCGTCCTGTATCTTTTCAACTAAATTCTCTTCAACTTCACCAATAAATTTAATTGTCAAATGAAGTTTATCAGGTGTTTCCCATTTATAATCAAGAGAATTACTGATTATAGTATTTCTTAGCCGGATTATTTCTTCTTTAATGCTTTGCGGAATATTAAGAGCAACGAACAATCTAATCATCGAGCGGAATTCCGAGTAAGTGCCGACGCAACATATCCAGAGCACTTTGAGTCGTTCTTTGTTTATTTAGAATTCTATCATCACCAAAACGGAATTCTTTGGCAGTACACACTTTGTCGTCACAAATACCTATATAAACAAGACCGACCGGTTTACCAGCGGTTGCTCCGCCAGGTCCCATAATTCCGGTAATTGCCAATCCCAAATCTACACCGGAAACTGACTTTACACCCTCTGCCATTTGTCTTGCAACTTCAAGACTGACAGCACCGTGCTCCGCGATAGAATCTTCATTTACTTTTAATAATTCTACCTTTGCGGCGTTACTGTAAGAAACAATTCCTCTTTCAAAATAGGCGCTGCTTCCGCTAATATTTGTAAGCAAGTTTGCAACATTTCCTCCGGTACATGATTCAGCAGTTGCCAGCTCTAAGTTTCTTTCTTTTAATAACTTACCTACAACTGCTTCAAGAGACTCTTCGTCACGTGAATATATATATCTCCCGGCTTTGCTGATAACCCTTTGCTCTATTTCACTTAATCTATTCTTAGCTGTTTCCTCATCCTTTTCATTAATAGTAAATCTTAGTTTCACACCGAATTGACTTGGAAGAAAAGCGAGTTTGGCCCCATTTAATAATTCATCAATATCACCGAGTTTTTCATACAAAGCAGACTCAGGAATACCGGTGGTATGCAAAGTTTTTCTTAAAGTATAAGAGCCTGTATTTCCAACTTTTTCTTTAAGATGTGGAATAACATAAGATTCCATCATCTCAGCCATTTCAAAAGGAACGCCCGGCATAACTACAAAAATTTTTTTATCTTTTTCGATCCAGATTCCCGGCGCAGTTCCCCTGGAATTCCTGATTACCTTTGCAATTTTAGGAACAAGTGCTTGATCCTCATTTATCTTTGTCATTTCTCTTTTTCTTTTTTCAAAAAGAGCTTTTATATCGTCAAGTACTTCTTTATTCTTAACGAGTTCAGTATGAAAGAATTTAACAACACATTTCCTCGTGATATCATCGTGAGTAGGTCCCAAACCTCCGGTTGCAATCAGAATATCATTTTCTTCCCAGCATCTTTTAAACTCATTTAGAATAGACGTTTCATCATCACCCACAACAGAAGTAGTATTCAGATCGATATTTATATTAACAAGTTTCTCGCCTATAAAGGCTGCATTTGTATTCAAAGTCTGCCCGATTAAAATTTCATCACCAATAGTAATTATATGTGCATTCATTTTCTTTAGAGGATTGTTTTTAACTAATATTAAAAATAATTAAAATTAAATGAATAACAATCAAAGAATAAAAACCCGAAACTACGTCATCAATCATTATTCCCAACCCTTCATGTAGATTTTCAAGTTTTCTTGCAGGGTATGGTTTAACAATGTCAAAAAAGCGCCAAATAAGAAAAACAACAATGGAAAGAATTACAGTCTTTGGAACAAACAATAATGCAATCCACTGACCAACAATTTCATCAACTGTACATTCAGCAGGGTCTTTGCCGTATTTTTTATCAAATTTATTTCCAACATAAATTCCGTATGCTGCAAAAACGATGATTGCAACAAACATAATTAATGGATTTTCAAAACCAGGAATCCAGTAGATAAACAATGCGACTAAACTGCCGAAAGTACCGGAAGCAAAAGGAATATAGCCGGTGTAAAACCCTGACCCAATTAACTTCTCAATAAAACTAATTTTTATTTCTGATGAGTTTTCCAATCAATACCCTGTTTTTGTAAAGATAATCAGCTCCCGAATGAAAAGTAATTATTGTAATAAGAAGCATTGTAAAATAGATAAAGTATTCATTCATCAATATTGCAAACAATTTTTCATTACCAGTATAAATCTGTTCAGTGTGCGCGCCGACATAAACCGCAAGTAAATAATATAGGAATGTCATCTGGATAAATGTCTTCCATTTTGCATAATAACTTGTAGGGAATGAAATATTTTTGTAATCAGCATAAGCACGTAAACCGGTTACAATAAAATCTCTGACTAAAATTATAAGCACCATCCATAACTTTAACACTCCGAGAATTGCGAAACCAAGAAAAGCCGACGAAGTTAAAATCTTATCTGCTAGCGGATCCCAGAATTTCCCCCATGTTGTAATATAATTGAATTTCCTTGCGAGCCAGCCGTCATACCAATCTGTTAAAGCGGCAACTACAAAAATGCCAAGTGATATTTGTTTGAATAAAGGATCAGGTGATAGAAAGAAAAAAAGAAAAAACGGGGTGAGAATAATGCGTAATATTGTTAGTTGATTTGGTAATACCATTTTTCATTTGTTCTGTATTAATCATCAGCAATTTTTTTAAGAAACGGGTATTCATAGATTCCCGTATTGTGCCCGTCTTTCCATGCAATAGATATAGCATAACTGCCAACCTGGTTTATGCTTGTAACTTTAAACTGGTTTTCCATAAATAGAGGAATATACGATTTACTCTGGTTTTCCCTTTCTGTTATACAAGTAGCACAAGGACAAAGTTTTCTAAGTTTCTCCAACCCAATGGAAGACTCGGACTTATCATCCCATCTAATTAATAAATGATTATTGTTGCCAACTTTTATTTGAAGTGGCTGCATCAGTTTAATTTCTCACCTGTTAATTTGGAATAAATCTCCAGGTATTTTTCGCTTGTTTTATTAATTATTTCTTCCGGAAGTTCGGGTGGAGGAGGCTGCTTATTAAACTTAATTGACAACAGATAGTCTCTCACAAACTGCTTATCGAAGCTCTGCTGCGCTCTTCCCTTCTCATAACTTTCAACTGGCCAGAATCTTGAAGAATCAGGTGTTAATAATTCATCAATAATAATAACTTCGTCTTTATAAATGCCGAATTCCATTTTGGTATCAGCAATGATTATTCCTTTTTGCAAAGCATAATCGGAAACAGTCTTATAAATTTTTAAAGCAATATCTTTTATATTGGACATTGTTTCTTTGTCAGTTATCTTTTCCGCCTCTTCAAATGAAATATTTTCATCGTGAGTACCGATTTCAGCTTTCGTAGAAGGAGTAAAAATCGGCTCCGGCAGTTTTTCAGATTCATACAATCCTGCCGAGAGTTTTATTCCGGAGATACTTCCGGTCTTCTTATAATCGTTCCATCCTGAGCCCGAAATATATCCTCTTACAATACTTTCGATGGGAATTACTTTTGCTTTCTTTACGAGCATAGACCTTCCTTCAAGTTCATCTTTATACTGATGAAATTCCGATGGTAATTTATTAACATCTGTTGTAACAAGATGATTAGGAATTATGTCCTTTGTAAGATTAAACCAGAATTCAGAAATTTTTGTAAGAACTTTACCTTTATATGGAATTCCTTGCGCCATAATTACATCAAACGCAGAGAGTCTGTCGGTTGATACAATTAAATAGTATTCCCCGGCATCATAAATATCCCGCACTTTGCCCTGTTTTACGAGCTTAAGTCCCGGAAAATTTGTCTCTAAAATTACTTTAGGTTGCATTTCTATCCTTAAAAATTATCTTTAAATATAATCAGATGGAAGGCGTGATTCAAATAGAAGGAAAGAACAAAGATGACATCTTATATTTACCAGTTGTGCCGGAAAAAGATGTCATCTTTTTGTTTTTTTTAATTATTCAAGAGGAATTCGGTCCTTATTCTCGGCAAGCCATTTATCAAAATCCTTTAGTTCAGGATTTAATGAACGACAAACTTCAACATTTCTTATTTCTAAATAATCTTTCTGAAAATCTGCGTGGAACTGAAACATATTGCCTACATCATCAGCACCGGGAAATCCAAAACTTCTAAAAGTATCTGCTGAAACTTCATTATAGACAACTTCTTTGCCCAGAGCTTTCCCAAGCTTTTCAGCCATCTGGTTTATTGTAAGATGTTCTCCGGCTACACCAACTCTCTTACCAATATATTTATCCCCGGCTTTGAAAATACCATAAGCAGTTTTACCAATATCTTCTACAGCAACTCCTGCAAGTTTTTTATCTGACATTGGATATGTTAAGGTTAGTTTTCCATCTTGGCCTTTTTTAGGACCGAGACCAAAATAAATCAGGTTCTCCCAGTAAAATGATGCTACAAGATATGTAGTCGGCACACCCTCATCTTCAAAATATTTATCAGATTCACCTTTAGAATCAAAATGTGGGACTTTATATTTTTCCATAATCGTTGGCATTCTATCATCACTCAGAGGAATCCATTTTTTAGAATCTTCGAGGGTTGACCAAATAACATGCTTTAACCCCGCATCCTTTGCAGCAAACGCCATATTTTTAGCCTGAGCTTTTTCTTTTTCAGGTGAAAGATATTCCCAATAATTTGTTACACAAAAAGCTCCGTATGCACCTTTAAAAGCTTTCCTTAAACTTTCTAAGTCATCGGCATCTGCTGCTACAATTTCTACACTCTTTTGGACAAGTTCTTTCGCTTTATCCGAAGCGGGATTTCGTGTAATTGCCCTCGGAATAAAATTACTGTTTGCATCATTCAAAATTGCACGAACTAAACCACCGCCTTGAGCACCGGTTGCCCCGATTATAGCTATCACTTTTTTAGACATAGATCTTTCTCCGTCCTGTTTAATTTTTTAAATTACGATTTTTATTAGAAGAAATATAGATATTAAAAGATAAAATTAAAGTCTAATTGTTTAAAACAAAAAGAGGCTGACAAGCAGCCTCTAAATATCTCTCTCGGAAAACTTACTTCAACAAAATCATTCTTTTAACACTCATATAGTTTCCCGCAGTTAGCTGGTAGAAATAAACTCCGCTTGCTAAATCAGATCCATCAAAATCGATTCTGTAATTACCTCTTGGTTGAAAGCCTGAGAAAACAGTTTTTTCCAGAGTCCCGGTTACATTATAAACTTTCAACTTTACAAATTCTCCCTTAGGAATCGAATATTCAATTTTTGTGGAGGGGTTAAAAGGATTGGGATAATTTTGCCTCAAACTATAATTAATTACTGGCACTTCATCATTCACGTCTGTTACAGCTTCAACGTGAATGATGCCTGACATTCCAACAGCATTTGGACCACCATGTTGTGTACAGTAATATCTGAAATCTCCTGCTGAATTAAAAACATGTATAAATACCCATATACTTGTACTTGGACCACCGCTTGAAAAGCTGCCGTCATCAGCAGTAACATCATGGAAGCCGCCATTGTTTGTCCACCTGACCGTATCACCAACACTAATTGTCAACTCAGAAGGACTAAAGGACTGCCCCACCAATGCAACATCGTGCAATGTTTGTGCAAAGTTATAATTAAAAGCAAAAAATATAAACAAAACTGTAAAACGTACTAATTTCATCATTAGCTCCTTTCAAGATCAAGTTGGAATAATTACACTTATAGTAATAATCAATACAGAAAAGGGACATTGTTCTTTGTAATTGAGTATTAAATATCACAAGATTATTTTTAATAGATGGCAAGCTAAAGGAAAATTAGGACAAAACTATCCCGAAATTATAACATTTTCTGAATTCGCTTCAACTAATGGAAGCGGGTATTTTTATCGGGCCCCATTAATAGAAAAAAAATAATACTTATTCTAGAGTTTGTTATGAACTTCTCAGGCTTTCACAGACAACTTCTTTACCGTCTGCGGTTCCCCTAATTTTTTATATGCAACAAGAATATTCTTAATAAACAGAAGTAAAAATGCTACGATGGCAAAAAGTACCAAACCGATTGTTAAATTTTCACTATATAAGAGTGCTGCTAATGCAAAAACTAAAGAGAACGCCTGTAGAAGAAATACCGTTGATTTATGCTTAACATTGCTGCCTAGAATTATATGATGTACGTGCGAATTGTCGGACATGAAAAGATTCTTATGTTTTTTTAACCTTATGAACATCACCTTCAAGGTATCAATAATAGGTATGGCAAGTAGTATAACTGAAAATGTGAGGTCCATATTTCCAGTATCTGTATTTCTGGAAGAAATTAAAACTGTGCTAACCAGAAAGAATCCTATTGTGAGCGAGCCGCTATCGCCTAAAAAGATTTTTGCAGGAAAGGCATTGTATTTTAGAAAACCAATTAGCGAACCAATTAAACTCACAGATAATATTAAAACAAGTTTATCGTTTAGCTGCCAGCCTATGATGAATGTAACTATAGAAACTAATAATGCAAAACCTGATACAAGGCCATCAAGTCCGTCATACAGGTTAACGGCATTTATTACACCAACAATAAATACAATAAGCATTACTTTATCAAAAGGAGCGGGAATATCAAATCCGAAGAAACTCATTGTACTATATTCTGATGACAGGAAAAAAACCAGTAATAAAGCAGCAATAAACTGAACCATAAACTTTTTTTTATAATCAACTCCGCGTATATCGTCAACAGTTCCTAAAAACAAAATTATAGCTGATCCAAGTATGAAAAATTTTATTTCATCCAGATTTCCATAAAAAAGCAAAATTGATAAAATAGAAGTAAGGTATACCACAACTCCCCCCATTCTTGGAACCGCATACGTGTTTATTCTTCTACCTCCCGGAATATCTATTATTTTGTGCCTTGTAAAATAGATTATAAAAAAAGGGGTAAATAAGAGAGTCAAAATCAGATTGGCATAAAATAGTACTAATAAATACATATATAACTTTTATTTCCGGTTTAGAAATATTTACTAAGAAATTACAGGGCTTTTGACACTAATTCTATGCCAACCTCCATTTTATTATTATACAGAACATAAGTAAACTTTTTGTATTTCTTTGCTTTATGATTTTTCAATTTTTACTTCTGTTATAAGGCATTATTTCATTAATATTATTCTTATCTGGTTTCAGAAAAAGCTTTGAAGATCTAAATCTAATGAGATATTTACTGATTTATTTATTCGATATTAGGAATTTCCCCACGAGTCAAATTCAAAATTAATGTTTACCCAAAAAATTTAGTGTGAACTCCCAGAACCTTCGTATATATTTTTTTTACTGATTCCTGTTTTCCCAATCTTTTATAACCTGACAGCATTCTTTTAATCATGAGCAATAGTAATACAAGAAAAGCAAATAAAACAAGACTGATTGAAATGTTATTGAGATAGAGAATAGCAGTTATAGCAAACAATAATGAAAAACCCTGCAGAATAAAAACTGTCGTCTTGTGCTTAACGTTGCTGCCCAAAATAATATGATGTACATGAGAAGTATCGGAGATGAACGGATTCCGCCCGCTTTTTATTCTAATAAACATCACTTTTAATGTATCAATAACTGGAGCAGCAAGTAGAATAACTGAAAATGTGAGATCCATATTTCCGGTTACGGAGTTGTTGGATGAAATTAAAGTTAATGTAACTAAAAAGAATCCTAGTGTTAATGAGCCGCTATCACCTAAAAAAATTTTAGCCGGATGGGCATTATATTTTAAGAATCCTATAAGAGATCCCATTAAACTGATCGATAAAATCAAAAGGAGTCTATTGTTTATCTGCCACCCGATAATAAAAGTAACAATGGTCACCAAAAGCGAAAAGCCTGTCACGAGACCATCGAGGCCATCGAAAAGGTTTATAGCATTGAATACTCCG
>Ga0210099_1000598_pt1 | contig 11278 bp, 12 predicted proteins | sample Joice_ThreeSqA_D_4_FD_184872 | JGI IMG/M metagenome (GOLD analysis project Ga0210099, IMG submission 184872) | Wetland microbial communities from San Francisco Bay, California, USA, that impact long-term carbon sequestration - Joice_ThreeSqA_D2... | ecosystem: Environmental > Aquatic > Marine >...
GATATCGCGATACTCAGCTTCAAGTCCAAGATGCATACGCTCGGCAACGGCGTGCTCGACGGCATCCTGCACGCGGTGGATGAAGCCGAGGCGCACTTCAATGCGCTGGTCATCTGGCAGACCGAACCGCCGTTCTCGGCCGGCGCGAATCTGCTGGAGGCGATGCAGGGCGTGCAGGAGAGTTCGGAATCAGGCGGCATGTTCGACAAGCTCAAGGGTGCGGCCACGCGCGTCAAATATACCATCGCGGGCGGCGGCGGACTGGGCGATATCGCCAACGCCGCCACCGGCAACGTTCCGCGTGTCGCCGATGTGGTGAAGAAATTCCAGGTTATCTCGCAGCGCCTGAAATATGCGCAAGTGCCGACCATCGCCGCGGTCGATGGACTCGCACTCGGCGGCGGTTGTGAATTCGCGATACATTGCACGCGCCTCGTTGCCACGCTGGAAACCTACATCGGCCTGGTCGAGGTCGGCGTCGGCCTGCTGCCCGCGGGCGGCGGCTGCAAGGAGATGGCCGCGCGAGCCGCGCAGGAAGCGCTGCGCTTTGCCAGCGACAACCGCGTCGACGTGTTCCCTTATCTCAGGAAATATTTCCAGCAGATCGCGATGGGAGAGGTCGCCAAGAGCGCCGAGCTGGCGCGCGAGATGGGCTATTTGAAACAATCCGACCGCATCGTGATGAACCGCTTCGAGCTGCTGCACGTCGCGAAGGAAGAAGCGAAAGCGCTTACTGCCACTGCCTACCGCCCGCCGCTGCACCAGCGGCAGATACAGGTCGCCGGGCGCACCGGCATCGCCACGCTCAAAGCCGCGATGGTCAACATGCTCGAAGGCGGCTTTATCTCGGAATACGACTACAACATCGGCAGCCGCATCGCGGAGATTATATGCGGTGGGGACGTGGAAGCGGGCAGCCTGGTGGACGAGGATTGGTTGCTGGACATGGAGCGCAAGCACTTCCTCGAATTGGTGGCTACGCCTAATACTCAAGAGCGGGTGGAGTACATGCTGAAGAACGGGAAGCCGTTGCGAAATTGAGATTTTGGATCATCAGCTAGAGTAAATCGTGATTTATCAACAGGGGGCATGATGAGCTTCAAAGACAAGATTTGGCAGATACTGGTTGCTGTCACAGTTGTAGTTGGTTGTGCAACGCAACCGACAGTGCAACCAGATAAGGTAATACGGGGTCAGCATCGAATAATCGAATAAACGGGGACAGCCCACGATTTCATTTGAGATGTGAACATCATTATCAAACCCATACACCGGAGGTGTATATGAGAAAGCTAGTCCAGGAAGCCTGCATCGTCGCTGCAACCCGCACAATGATCGGTAAGGCGCAGCGTGGGATGTTTCACAACATGCACCCGGAGATGTACTGAGGAATTGATATGCTTGAACTCAGGCCGACCTGCGAGAATTGCAACAAGGCATTGCCTCCCGATTCGCCTGAGGCGCGCATTTGCTCATACGAGTGCACGTTTTGTGCGGCGTGCGCCGATATCCTGCTGGGCAATGTTTGCCCGAATTGCGGGGGAGGCTTCGTTCCCAGGCCGGTCAGGCCAGTGAAAAACTGGAATGGTGACAATTATCTCGGCAAGGATCCGGCAAGCAAGACAGTCAAACACAGGCCGGTTGATCTGGCAGCCCATGCCCAGTTTGCAGCCGAAATAAAATCAATCCCGCCCGCAAAGCGGTAGCATCATGAAACTAAATACAAGGTTGCCATGAGCAAACCCATTCACCGGAGGTGTATATGACCAAACAAGTCCAGGAAGCCTACATCGTCGCCGCGACGCGCACACCGGTCGGCAAGGCGCCGCGCGGGATGTTCCGCAACACTCGTCCCGACGATCTGCTTGCGCATGTGCTGAAGAGCGTGCTGGCACAGGCGCCTTCGCTCGACGCGGCGCAGATCGGCGATGTGATCGTCGGCTGCGCGATGCCCGAAGCGGAGCAGGGCATGAACGTGGCGCGCATCTCGCTGCTGCTGGCCGGGCTGCCGGTCGGCGTGCCGGGCGTCACGGTGAACCGTTTCTGTTCGTCCGGCGTGCAGGCGGTGGCGATGGCGGCGGATCGCATCCGGCTGGGCGAAGCGGAGGTGATGATCGCGGCGGGCGTGGAGAGCATGAGCATGGTGCCGATGATGGGCAACAAGATCGCGTTCAACCCGGCGATCTTCGAAGATGAACACATGGCCATCGCTTTCGGCATGGGCATTACCGCCGAGAAGGTGGCGGAGCGTTGGAAGGTAAGCCGTGAAGCGCAGGATGCCTTTGCTTTGCAGAGCCACGAGCGCGCCATCGCGGCGACCAACAGCGGCGAGTTCAAGGACGAGATCACGCCTTACAAAATCGACGAGCACGTCCCGGACATGAACAGCCGCGAGATCAAGACCAAATCGCGCGAGGTGGCGCAGGACGAAGGCCCGCGCGCCGATACCACGCTGGCAGCGCTGGCGAAACTCAGGACGGTGTTCGCGGCCAAAGGCTCGGTGACGGCGGGCAACAGTTCGCAGATGTCGGACGGCGCGGCGGCGGTGCTGCTGTGTTCCGAATCCGCATTGAAGCGCTACAACCTGACGCCGATCGGCAAGTTCCTCGGCTACTCGGTGGCGGGCGTGCCGCCGGAGATTATGGGCATCGGGCCGAAGGAGGCGATCCCGCGCGTGCTGAAGCAGGTCGGGTTGAAGCTCGACGACATGGGCTGGATCGAACTCAACGAGGCGTTCGCCGCGCAATCGCTGGCGGTGATCCAGGATGTCGGGCTAGACCCTAAGATCGTCAATCCGCTCGGCGGCGCAATCGCACTCGGTCATCCTTTGGGTGCCACCGGCGCGATCCGCACCGCGACGCTGATGCACGGCCTGCGCCGGCGCAAGCAGAAATACGGCATGGTGACGATGTGTATAGGGACGGGGATGGGCGCGGCCGGCATCTTCGAATCCCTGTAAAAAAGCTGTTCAAAAATGCTGCGCAACCGTGATGCGAGGTCGGGCGGTACTCGGAATCCTCGTGTACTGCACCTCCGACACGTTACTGGCGAAGCCAGCCGAATGCGGGAGGAGGTGCAAGGCGGCCATTCCCGCACCGGAGGGCTACGCCCCACCGTGTCATGGCCGCCATGTACACTCCGGTTCCTCCGCTCCGGCCTTCCCCACCTGACGGCCGCTCGCTGATTTTTGAATCAGCTTTTACGCTACTGTTGTTCAAAGGAATTGAAAATGAAAAAAATATTGTTGATGGTATGTGGCTTGTTGCTGAGTTGGAATACCAGCGCGCTCGAATTGGCGGACGTTAAACTCGCGGACAGCGTCAATCTCGACAATCAAAATCTGGTGCTGAATGGCGCGGGCATCCGCACCAAGTGGCTCTTCAAGATCTATGTGGGGGCGCTGTACCTGCCGCAGAAGCAGACTTCCGCCGAGGCGGTCATTGCCGACGAGCACCAGCATCGCATCGCGATGCATATCCTGCACGGTTTGAGCGGCGAGAAATTGTTCAATGCCTTCAAGGAGGGGATCGAAGCGAACAATACCCCTGCCGAGTTGGCTGCACTTGGTGTACAGATTCAGGAAATGAAGCTGATATTCGATTCCGTTAATGAAGTGAAGCCGGGCGACACGATCATGCTTGATTACCTGCCGGATAGCGGCACCAGGGTCACCGTGAACGGCACAGAGCGCGGTATCATCACGGGCGGGGATTTCAACCGTGCCTTGCTCAAGATCTGGCTGGGCAAAAATCCGGTACAGGACGATCTGAAGAAAGGCATGCTGGGTGGTTGATGACCTTGCGGCGCGTGCCGCCGGCTTGAATGCTGACGCTCAATCCGCCAATATCGACCACGCGAAGCTTGAAGAAACCATTCACGCGCAAAGTGAGGGTTTTCAAGAGTCGATCTCCGTAGCGCATGAGCATCTGTTTGCAGATGCGGTTGTGTTTGTCACAGTCGCGCAGGTCGAACAGATGCAAGCGGTTATTGCGGCAGTTGAGCGTACGGTGAAGCTGCCGGGTTGGATGGCAAGTAAAGCTGCGCAACTCGATAGTCCCGGTGTGTTCTACGGTTACGATTTCCACCTCAACGAACACAGCGCGCACCTGATCGAGATCAATACCAATGCGGGTGGCGGGTTTCTTAACGCGTTGTTGACCGGCAGCCAGCGCGATGTCGGACTGCCCGGAAAAGCATTTGCAGTCGAAAACCTCGAGCAAATATTTCTGGACATGTTCCGCAACGAGTGGCGTTTGGCTAGCGGCGATGCGCCACTCAACACCGTTGCCATCGTGGACGAGCAGCCGGAAACGCAGTATCTCTATCCGGAATTCCTGCTGGCAAAGGCGATGTTCGATCGTGCCGGTATCGCGGCACACATTTGCGACCCATCGGCGCTGCAGACGCGGGATGGGGGATTGTTTCTCGACGGGAACAGGATCGATCTGGTGTATAACCGGTTGACGGATTTTTACCTGCAAAAATATTCCGCACTCTGGCAAGCCTGTTTGCAAGGGCATGCGGTACTGACGCCATCTCCCGCACACTACGACCGATATGCCGACAAACGCAACCTGGCAAGGCTCAGCGACGCGGACGGATTGCGTGCGCTCGGCGCGACCGAAACCGATATCATTACTTTGTACAAAGGCGTGCCGCATACCATCGTTGTGCGCCACGAGATGGAAGCAGTGCTGTGGTCGGAACGCAAGAAGTTGTTCTTCAAACCGAACACCGGTTATGGCGGCAAAGGTGCCTATAAAGGTGAGGGTCTGACCAAACGTGTATTCGGAGAGATCATGAAGTCCGATTATGTCGCGCAGAAACTCGCCCCACCGGGTGAGCGTATTGTGTTCATGAAAGGTGGAGAAACAGTACCGCTCAAATTCGATGTGCGCTGTTATGTTTACGATGGACAGGTGCAACTGGTTGCCGCGCGGTTGTATCAGGGACAAACTACCAACTTTCGTACGCCGGGCGGTGGTTTCGCACTGGTGCGGGTGGTTTAGGAAGCTAGTAGAATGGCCTTATGTTGATCTATTCATTCATTGTGGTCGGGTTCGGTGCGGCTGTCGGTGCCTGGCTGCGCTGGGGGCTGGGGCTGTGGCTCAACCCGGTGCTGCCCGAATTGCCGTTCGGTACGCTGGCGGCCAATCTGGTCGGCGGCTATCTGATCGGACTCGCAGTGGCTTTCTTCACGCAACATCCGGGGCTGTCGCCGGAATTGCGTTTGCTGATCATCACCGGTTTCCTTGGCGGACTGACGACCTTCTCCACATTTTCGGCCGAGACGGTCACATTATTGCTGCGTGGACAGTACGCATGGGGATCGGCGATCATCGTAACCCATCTCGGCGGTTCGCTGCTGATGACGGTATTCGGTATTCTGACTTTCAAATGGGTAAACACTTAGGAGCGCGACATGAACCTGCTCTCGTTCTATATCAGTGAAAAACAGCATCATGACGGCAAACTACTTTATGAATGGTTGCTGGAAGAAGCGCGCGGGATGGGCGTTCACGGGGGTTCGGCATTCCGTGCGATCGCCAGCTTTGGTCGGCATGGAAAAATGCACGAGGAGACTTTTTTTGAACTGGCCGGAGAACTGGCGATGAAGGTCGAGTTCATACTTGATGATGCGCTCGCCGAGCAACTGCTGGGTAAGGTGCGAGAACAAAACATGAAGGTGTTTTATGTGAAGCAGCCGGTGCAATCGGGTGTGGTTTGAGTGCACCACAAATCGGGTATCCGGCGTAACCCGGACATGACATAGTCTATGCATACTAAGGAGAAAAACATGAAAAAATTATTGATGGTGATCGCGTTGTTTTGTTTGGCCGCACCTGTAGCCCAGGCGAAGGTTCATGGCAAGGAAGTGAGTTACAAGGCGGAAGGAACGACACTCAAGGGGTATATCGCCTATGACGATGCGATAAAGGGGAAGCGCCCCGGAGTCCTGGTGGTGCATGAGTGGTGGGGACATAACGAATATGCACGCAAGCGTGCGCGCATGTTTGCGAAGCTGGGCTATACAGCGCTGGCCGTGGATATGTATGGAAACGGCAAACAGGCCAAACACCCCGATGATGCGGGCAAGTTCGCCACCGAAGTGAGCAAGAACATGCCGATGGCCAAGGCGCGTTTCGAAGCCGGTATGAAATTGTTGCGCAGCCAAAAGACCGTGGATCCCGACAAGATCGCGGCGGTCGGCTATTGTTTCGGTGGCGGGGTGGTGCTGAACATGGCGCGCCAGGGCGAAGATCTGGTAGCCGTGGTGAGCTTTCATGGTTCGCTGGGCACCAATAGTCCTGCACAGCCCGGCATGATCAAGGCCCGCATCATTTCATTTTCCGGTGAAGCCGATCCGATGGTCGACGCGGCAAGTGTCGCCGCATTCAAAAAGGAAATGGATGCTGCGGGAGCCAACTATCGGGTGGTCACCTATCCCGGCGTGAAACACTCGTTCACCAATCCGGACGCGGACAAGTTGGGCAAGAAATTCAAGCTGCCGCTGGCTTACAATGCAGCTGCGGACAAGGATTCATGGCAACAGGGTACGGAGTTTCTGCACGAAGCGTTTGCCGGGAAATAATCATTTTGTATCGGTTTAAGCAGTTGGGCGATCCGGGGTGAATATTGCCTGGCTGGTCGCAGAATATGGCTATATTGCATTGTTTGCGGGTACCCTGCTGGAAGGCGAGACGTTTCTGATACTGGCCGGTTTTGCCGCACATCAGGGTTATCTTCAACTGCACTGGGTGATCGCTGTCGCGATGCTCGGGGGATTCCTGGGCGATCAGTGCTATTTTTTTCTTGGCAGGTGGCGTGCCGCGTGGGTGTTGTCACGTTTCAAGCGATTTGTCCCGGTGTTCGAGCGCGTCAATGGGATGATGGATCGACATCATGAGGTGCTCATCGTGACTATCCGGTTTCTGTACGGCTTGCGAACGATAGGCCCGATGGCTTTAGGAATGAGCAAAGTAAAGGGTTGGCGATTTGTGCTGTTCAACGCACTGGGTGCGCTTATTTGGGCGGTGGTAATCGGCAGTGCGGGTTATTTGTTCGGGCAGGCGCTGGAACTTTGGCTGCACGATTTGAAACGGTTCGAAGAAACACTGTTGCTCATCATCCTGTTTGGCGGCTTGGTCTTTTGGTTCTGGCGACGCTGGAGTTTCGCCAGGAAGTTTTACCGGTAGGTCTTCGCTGGTTCTAATAATTCTATGCCAGGTTGATCTGTGCGCAATTAATTTCCCTCGGCAGTCCAGGGGTAGATAGGCAGGACTTGTATGACCTTGCCGTCATTTTTTTGAACCAGCACTGCCTGATCCTGATATTTGGCTCGCAACGGCAAAAATCCCAGGCCGGCCTCGGGCAATCCGCTTTCCTGGATCGCATCGTCTATCTCAGGGCTATGATCCGGGTTAATTCTCCTGAGTGCTGCGATGGGCCTGGCAGCCAGGGCGGCTGCAGCTTTGTGGTCGGCATAAGGTTTGTAGTATTGGGGAAATTGCGCCAGATCCTTGCCCATGAACGCACTCAATGTCACTTCGTTCCTATCCTTGATGCCGGTCGGAATCTCCGAATAGACATATACCGGGCCGGTAAGCGGCAGAGAACGGTATGTCGGATTTCCTGCCCTGGCTATGTCTTCGTTACTCAGCATGTTGGCGGTAACCAGGTCGAAAGAATTCTTGCTGAACACTACGTATACCGGTCGCGCATGGAATACCACACTCATGCCGTAGATCAGTGCCGTGAGTTGAAGCAGGGCAATTACCGACAGATCGAAAGTGAGCGCCCTGCGGCTCTTTTTTGTGTTGAAGATCAACAGTGTGACGAAAGGGCCCAGGGTCACATCCACTCCAAGCAGGATCAGCAAGACCTGCCTTCCTCCCACCGCTTCAAACAGCGGGTACGGATACCAGACCAGCAACATCAGCGCGAGTACTGCTGTCGCGATGAACGCGCTTATGGACAGGTGTGTGAGGGATGCTTTCCAGCGTGACATGAGGGAACCTCTCAAAATTCAGATTTCATCCCAACTGCTGCGTTGCGTTAAAAATTTCTTACTTACATATATATCATATGCGGCGCTGCGAAATTTTTTCCGCGCCTTGCATTTGGGCGAACTCTAAATTTTGCTGCGCCCATCAGGCTAAATTCTGACTGGATTTTAGGCAGACAATCAACCCGCAAAAAAATCCTTGACCTTGTTCATCCAGGATTTCGCCCGCGGATTGTGGAGTTCACTGTCCTTGTCGTTGATGGACTCGAACTCGCGCAGCAATTCTTTCTGGCGGGAGGTCAGGTTCACGGGGGTCTCAACAGCCACATGACAATGCAGGTCACCATGGCTTGAACTTCTCACTCCCTTGATGCCCTTGCCGCGCAGCCGGAAGATCTTCCCGCTTTGAGTCTCGGCAGGAATCTTGATCGACGCCACGCCATCCAGCGTCGGGATCTCGATCGAGCCTCCGAGCGCGGCGGTGGTGAAACTGATCGGCATTTCGCAATGCAGGTCGTTGTGGTCGCGCTGGAATACCGCGTGCGGTTTGATGCTGATCACCACATACATGTCGCCGGGAGGTCCGCCATTCATGCCATGCTCGCCCTCACCGGACAGGCGGATGCGATCATCGTTATCCACGCCTGCCGGGATCTTCACCGAAAGGGTCTTGTGTTGTTTGATGCGTCCGATCCCGTTGCAATCCTTGCATGGAGACGAAATGATCTTGCCAGACCCATGGCAGCGCGGACAGGTTTGCTGGATGGAGAAAAAGCCCTGTTGCATGCGCACCTGCCCTTGTCCGGCACAGGTGGTGCAAGTGGTCGGACTGGTGCCGGGTTTGGCCCCGCTGCCGTGGCAGGTTTCACACTCTGCCATGGTCGGCACGCGAATCTTTGTTTCGGTTCCGCGCGCGGCCTGTTCAAGTGTGATTTCCATGTTATAGCGCAGATCGGCACCGCGTTGCACTTGGCTGCGTCCGCCCCCCCCGCGCCCGCCGCCGAAGATGTCGCCGAAGATGTCCGAGAAATCAAAGCCGGCAGCACCCGCACCAAACGGGCTTCCGCCACCCATCCCGCCTGCCTCGAATGCTGCGTGACCATGCTGGTCGTAAGCTGCACGTTTCTGGGAGTCGCTGAGGGTCTCGTAAGCCTCTTTGGCTTCCTTGAAATGTTCCTCGGCTTTCGGGTTGTCAGGATTGCGGTCAGGGTGATGTTTCATCGCAAGCTTGCGATAAGCTTTCTTGATGTCTTCGTCCGATGCATCGCGGTTAACGCCAAGGACTTCGTAGTAGTCGCGTTTGCTCATTGCCGTGAAATGTGAAATGTGAAATGTGAAACGGTCAAACCGTTTTGCGGCGTCATGCTTTGTCCTTGAGCGATTTCATTAAAGCCAGAGTAAGCGCAGAAACTTCATCCAATCTTGCTTGAGTGTGGGAGACATCGTCGCAGTATTTAAGGCGATTGACCAGTTCGAGTTGGGTATCGAGTTCCGCCAATGAGCCGGTTGCTATGCCAAGGAAATAAAGTAGTTCTTTGGTTCCGCTACGAGCCGATCCTTCCGCAATATTAGACGGAACGGAAACAGCTGCACGACGCATTTGTGACGATAACCCGAATAACTCTTCCTTGGGAAAAGTGGATGTGAGCCGATAGATGTCCTCCACTAACAGCATGGCGCTTTGCCAGGCACGCAAATCCTTATGCCCGCGCTTCACGCTTCACCTTTGCGTTTCACCTTTCACTTTTCCCGTTTCACTTCTGGTCTTTTACTTCGGTGAACTCTGCATCCACTACATCGCCTTCATCGTGCTTTTCACCTGCTCCGGAAGACGAACCTCCTGCTCCACCGGCTTGCGCTTTGGCCTGCTCGGCGGCATACATCTTTTCTCCGAGTTTCTGGGCGGCGGTTGCCAGGGCCTCGGACTTGGACGCAATGGCATCCTTGTCATCGGTCTTGACGACTTCTTCCGCTTCCTTCAACGCAGTCTCAACGGAGGATTTTTCCTCGGCACTCAGCTGTTCGCCGTATTCTTTCAGCGATTTGCGCGTGGAATGGATCAGCGCGTCGAGTTGATTGCGGGCATTCACCAGTTCAACGGCCTTGCGATCGTCTTCTGCGTTGGCTTCGGCGTCCTGCATCATCTTCTGTATTTCGGCTTCGCTCAGCCCGGAGCTGGCCTGGATCTTTATCTTGTTCTCCTTGCCGGTCGCCTTGTCTTTCGCCGACACGTGCAGGATACCGTTCGCATCGATGTCGAAAGTCACTTCGATCTGCGGCATGCCGCGCGGTGCGGGCGGTATATCGGACAGGTTGAACTGGCCCAGGCTCTTGTTGCCGGAGACCACTTCGCGTTCGCCCTGCAACACGTGTATCGTGACCGCGTTCTGGTTGTCATCGGCTGTGGAGAACACCTGCGAGGCCTTGGTCGGGATCGTGGTGTTCTTCTTGATCAGCTTGGTCATCACGCCGCCCAAGGTCTCGATTCCGAGCGAGAGCGGGGTCACGTCCAGCAGCAGCACATCCTTCACTTCGCCCTGCAGCACGCCGCCCTGGATCGCTGCGCCAACCGCCACGGCTTCGTCGGGGTTGACGTCCTTGCGGGCTTCCTTGCCGAAAAGTTCCTTGACCCTTTCCTGAACCTTGGGCATGCGGGTCTGTCCGCCGACCAGGATCACGTCGGTGATATCGGACGTGGATACACCCGCGTCCTTCATCGCGATCTTGCACGGATCGATGGTGCGCTCGATCAGGTCTTCCACCAGGCTTTCCAGCTTGGCGCGGGTGATCTTGACCGCCAGGTGTTTCGGGCCGCTCGCGTCAGCGGTGATATAGGGAAGATTCACTTCGGTCTGTTGAGCCGAAGACAGTTCGATCTTGGCTTTTTCCGCGGAATCCTTCAGGCGTTGCAGTGCCAGCATGTCCTTCTTCAGGTCGATGCCGCTATCCTTCTTGAATTCTTCAACCAGATATTCGATCACGCGCATGTCGAAGTCTTCGCCACCCAGAAAGGTGTCACCATTGGTGGACATCACCTCGAACTGGTGCTCGCCCTCGATCTCCGCGATATCTATGATGGATATGTCGAAGGTACCGCCGCCCAGGTCATAGACTGCGATCTTGCGGTCGCCTTCCTGCTTGTCCAGACCGAACGCCAGCGCTGCCGCAGTCGGCTCGTTGATGATGCGTTTCACTTCCAGACCGGCGATACGGCCGGCGTCCTTGGTGGCCTGGCGCTGTGAGTCGTTGAAGTAGGCCGGCACGGTGATGACC
>Ga0210099_1000600_pt1 | contig 11229 bp, 10 predicted proteins | sample Joice_ThreeSqA_D_4_FD_184872 | JGI IMG/M metagenome (GOLD analysis project Ga0210099, IMG submission 184872) | Wetland microbial communities from San Francisco Bay, California, USA, that impact long-term carbon sequestration - Joice_ThreeSqA_D2... | ecosystem: Environmental > Aquatic > Marine >...
CCGTGGACCGCGCCGATCTCCCTCGGGACGATCGGCTGGCTCTGGATGTTCGACTCGATCTTCAGCCCCATCGACTGGGTCCTGCGCTACGTCGGACTGCTCGGCACCCCTGGCGCGCTTTTGGGAGCGGGGACGAACCTCTACTACCTGGGGGTCCCCGGGCTGGCGATCTCCTCGGTCATCCTGGTCGACATCTGGCGGATCCTGCCGCTGGCCACGGTGATCCAGCTGGCGGGGTTGAGTTCCATCCCCAAGGACCTCCTGGAGGCCGCCGAGGTGGACGGGGCCACCCCGTGGTACCGGACACTCAGGATCACGATCCCGCTCACCCTTCCCATCACGAGCATCGCCTTTCTCTTCGGGGTCGTCTTCACCTTCACCGATCTCGTCGTCGTCTACGTCCTGACCCGCGGCGGGCCCGTGAACACCACCCAGGTGCTCTCCACCTGGACCTTCTTCCGGGGGATCGAGGGCGGAAACCTGGCGGAGGGGGCGGCGATCTCCCTCTTCATGTTCCCGGTGCTCGCCGCGGTCGCGATCCTCATTCTCCGGACGGCACGAAGGACGGAGGTGGTCTGATGCAGAACGTCAGGAAGCTCGCAAGCCGCGGAGGACTATACACGTTGCTGGGGATGTTCGTCTTCTTCTCGGCCTTCCCCTTCTACTGGATGGTGATCGCGACGTTCAAGTCCGACCACGACCTGTTCACCCCGTTGAACAACCCCTTTTTCTTCAACGAGCCGGCCACGCTGGACCACCTGAAGCTGCTCCTCTTCCAGACCCACTACCTCACGTACCTCTGGAACACGCTGGCGGTCGGCCTCGTGGTCGTCGTCATCACGCTGGTCGTCGCCGTGCCGGCGGCGTACGCCCTGGCCCGGTGGGCCCGGGGCTGGGGAGAGGTGCTGGGGATCGGGATCTTCCTCACCTACCTCGTTCCGCCGACGATCCTGTTCATCCCGCTGTCGCGCTTCACCGCCTTCCTGGGGCTTCAGGAGTCGCTCTGGTCCCTGATCCTGGTCTACCCGACCTTCACCATCCCCTTCTGCACGTGGCTGCTCATGGGGTTTTTCAAGACGATCCCGAAGGACATCGAGGAGCAGGCGATGATCGACGGCTTGAGCCGGTTCGGGGCGATGTGGAAGGTCGTCCTGCCGCTTTCGATCTCGGGGGTTCTTACGGTCGTGGTGTTCGCTTTCACCCTCTCGATGCACGAGTTCATCTACGCGCTGACCTTCATCTCGGTGTCGTTGAAGAAGACGGTCTCCATCGGAGTGCCGGAGGAACTCGTCCGCGGCGACGTGTTCCAGTGGGGGCCGCTCATGGCCGGGGCGCTGATCGCCAGCCTCCCGGTGGCCGTCGTCTACACCTTCTTCCTGGACCGGTTCGTCGCCGGCTTCACGATGGGGGCGGTGAAGTAGGCCGCGCTTCGGTCGCCGGGATCCCGACCCCGCCTTACCTTCGCCGGCCGCTTCCGCCCGGTCCGCCGCCGCCTCCGCGCCGCATGGGGGAGATCCCCCCCTGGCCGTTCCCGCTCCCCGCACCTCCCTGCCTTTTCCATTGCGGGAAACCGTCCTCGTCCCTTAGGGTCCAGGATTTCCTTGAAGGAAGGAGCCGGATTTCCTGGGCGATGACGTACATTTGCATGTCCTTGCCGAGAGTCTTCGAACCCCGGACCTGAACCTCGGATCCGTCGTGCAGGTCGACCCCGAGATCCTTCCAATACCAGGGAGGGGATGCGAGCACGGTGTAATTCTCCTGGCCGGTGTCCAGCCGGAAGCGCACCGGCCCCTGCTTCGGAACGGCAATCCCCGAAACCCTCCCCTGGATCTCGCCGGCCGTATCGGGGTCGAATCCTTCAGGATACAGGATCCCGCTCCCTTCAAGCACCGTACCGGAATCCGAGGCTTGCGCGGTCGCCGGAAAGGGATGGAACAAGACCAGTACCGCGAAGGCAAGGAGCAGGGCGGCTCCCGCCGCCCCGCCCCTCACCACGGCTCCCGTGTCACCGGTTCGAAGGAGCGCCGATCCCGGTCCCGTTCTCGGGAAGAGACGGTCCCGTTCCATCGCCAGGGCCATAGGTGTTTCCTCTCTTCATCATTTTGCCCGCGCCGCCCGCCTTCGACGGGTCGGTGCAAGACCCGTCCCGCAGCCGCTGCCGCGTCTGGTCCCGCGTGTGATCCCGCGTGTGAATCGCGCTCCCTCTCGTGCCGCCTCTGCCTGCCGGCCCTCCGGCCATTGCGGTGAGAGCCGGGATGATCAGGAACGCCCCCGCCAGAACCGCCGCTCCAAGCTTCGTCTTCATTTTCCCTACCTCCTTCGGACGTTGACTGCTGCCCGATAGAGGAGCAAGGGGGATGCCATCTCCTTTCGAACCTTGAACGGCTCGAATTTCAATAGCTTTCCATTCATGCCCGGCGATCCTTCCACGCCTGGATGCGCAACCGTTGCGCATCGCCACGCAAATCGTGCACCCTCTACAGGCCGTATTCCTTGATCCGGTACTGGAGAGTCCGGAGGGAGATGCCGAGGATCCGGGCCGCCTGCGTGCGGTTTCCAAGGGTTTCCGAGAGAACCTTCCGGATCGCTTCCCGCTCGTTCGCCCGCAAGGTTCCTTCGCCCTGGAGAGCGGCTTCCACGGCAAGATCCAGTTTCAGATGCGGGAGTTCGATCTCCCCGGAAGCCAGGATCACGGCCCGCTCGATCACATTCTGAAGTTCCCGTACGTTTCCCGGCCACGCGTACCGCTCGAGGCCACGGGTCGCGTCCCGGGAGAACCCCGTAATCTTCTTTCCGAAGGCTGCGGCGAACTTCCCGACGAAATACTCCGCCAGGGGCACGATGGTCCCCCTTCGTTCGGAGAGCGGCGGGAGTTCGATCGGAAACACGTTGAGCCGGTAATACAGGTCCTCCCGGAAACGCCCGGCGGCGACTTCCGCCTTGAGGTTCCGGTGGGTCGCCGCGACGATGCGGACGTCTACGGCAATGGGGCGCGCCCCGCCGACACGCTCGAAGCACCGTTCCTGGAGGACTCTCAGGAGTTTCACCTGCACCACGGGGGAGATGTCCCCGATCTCGTCCAGGAAGACCGTTCCTCCATCCCCGAGCTCGAATCTTCCTTTCCGGGTCCCGACGGCGCCGGTAAAAGCCCCTCGCTCATGGCCGAACAGTTCGCTCTCCAGAAGGGTTTCCGCCAGCGCGGAGCAGTGGATCGCGACGAACGGTTTCTCCTTTCTCGGGCTGAGGGCGTGGACCACCCGGGCAATCAACTCCTTCCCCGTCCCGCTTTGTCCCGTAACGAGGACGGTGGCGGTCGTCGGGGCGACTTCCCGGGCCAACCGGTGGACCTCCGCCATCTCCTTCCCGAGAAAGATCATCTCGACCGGGGGGAACCGCCTCCCGAGTTCCTCCGAGAGGAGCGAGATCCTCGTTTCCGCTTCGGCTTCCCTCAACACGCGTCGAATGACGTGGCGCAACTCGTCGGGGTCCCGGAACGGCTTCGTCAGGTAATCGGACGCCCCGCCCTGCATCGCCTCCACCGCGCTTCCGATCGAGCCGTACGCCGTCACTATGATCCACCGGGCATCGGGGCGTATCTTCCGCCCTTCCCGCATCACCTCCACTCCAGAGAGGTCCGGCATCCGGAGATCCGTGACGACGAGGTCGAACTCCGAGCGTCGGAGGCTCTCCAGAGCCTCCTTCCCGTTCCCCGCCTCCTCCACCGGGTATCCTTCCCCCCCGAGAACGGTGGAGAGGAACGAGCGCATCATCTTGTCGTCGTCCACGATCAGGATGGTTTTCGGCATGACGGCGTCACCTTTCCTTCGGGAGGAGGATTTCGAGAATGGCTCCGCTTCGGCCCTCCCGGTTGCGAAGTTCGATACGGCCATGCAACCCTTCCACCACCTTGCGGGAATAGGCCAATCCCAGGCCGGTTCCTTCGGTCTTGGTCGTGTGGAACGGGCTGAACAGGCGCTCCCGCTCCGACTCGGGAATTCCGGGACCCGTGTCCTCGATCCGGATCCGGACGTTCCGCCCGTCGGTGCCCGCGGAAATCTTAAGGGCCCCGTCTCCACCCATCGCCTGGATCGCGTTCCGGATGCCGTTGGACAGGACCCGCCGCATTTTTTCCGGATCGGCCATCATGCGTCCGGTATCTCCGTACTCCGTTTCCACCGTTCCGGCCCATCCGCAGGATTCCTCCCGGACCAGGGGATCGATCAGGAGGCGGGGATCCACCGGTTCGATGTCGAAGCTTTCCTGCCGTGCATAAAGAAGAAGCTCGTTCACGAGGGACTCGATCCGTTCCGTCCCCTTCAAGGCGAACGCAAGCCCATGTTTCCGGGGATCGGAGGGATCGATCTTTTCATCCACCCACTGGGTATACCCCTTGACGCTCCCGAGGGCATTCCGGATCTCATGCGACAACGTGGCGGTCATCTGCCCGATGAGCGCCAATCGCTCCCGGTGGCCCGCTTCCTCCTGAAGCCGCACATAACGGGTCAGTGTCCGTTCCAGGGCGATGCCGACGGCCCACAGAAAAACGACGACCACACCGACCGTCCACCACATCCGGCGAACACCCTCAAGAAGGAGATCCGCTTTCGCCGTATGAATCACCAGTCGAAGGAGTTCCGCTCCGCCGTCGGGGCGGTGAAGGATGTAGTTGTACTCATAGGCCGGCAGTCCGGTTCCCAGCGTCAGCCTTCGACCGTAAGGCCGGCCGTTCCGCATCCACGTCTGCAGGCCTTCTTCCTTCAGGGCGTGGCCGACCCGCCTGGTGTTGGTGTGGAACAGGACCGTCCCGTCCCCCCGTGCGATCAACGCGTAGGCGACGACCCGGTCGGACAGGATTTCGAGGAGACGGGGGTCGAGCCGATCCCCGTGCGCCCGGAGGGCGCTTTCCGCGGAGCTGGAAAGCGCCAGCGCCGTGCTTTCGAGGGAACGCTCGGCAAGGGAGCGGACCGTTTGCGCATTGAATGCGGTCACGTAGAGGATCGCCCCCGAGGAGAGCGCCAGGAAAGAGAGCAGAATTGCCCGCAGGACCGCGGGAAGAACAGGGCGCATCGAAATCACCGTCCCACTGGCATCGCCACCATGAATCAATATACAGGAATCCGGTGGTATCATTGACAAATGGGCATCGATACCCTTCCGGTCAACCGTTGCGACCACCCGTCCCGGGTGATCGCGTCGCACCTCTTCAACCGGAATCCCCTTCCGATCGAGATCCAGGGCGTCCGTCGCTCGCACCGCGCCCTGTTTGCTCAACTCGACCGCCTCGAGGATCCCAAGGCACGGGCGCGGGCTTTCCGGGAGTACATGGAGCTCGTCTTCCAGGTGGGAAAATGGAGAAAGGAGCCGTCCCCCCTCGGACGGCGGTCCCTCCGGAACAGCTATCTGCGGTTCCTGCGGGGGTGGATGCAGGACGCCAGCTCCCCGGAAGGGGCCGTACTGAAAGGATGGGTGGAGAGCCGCTTCGGTCTCCCCCCCACCTTTCACGCCGGGCTGATCGGGGATCTCCACGCGCCGGCCTACGTCCTTTACCTCGTCGAGCGGATGCGGGAGAGCGCCCGCAGCAACGCCGTCGAGTCCCAGTTCGACCTTCTCTACGAGTGCGTCCAGTATGAACTGCGGCGGCGCCATCCGGGGGTGCCCGCCTTCACGCTCTACCGGGGGGTGAAAAACCTCGAGGATTATCGCGTCATCGGGAATGCTGCCGGAAATCGCGTCGTGCTCCGGCTCAACAACCTCAACTCGTTCACCTCCCGGCTGGAACACGCATGGGAGTTCGGCAGCCGGGTCCTCGAGGCGTCGGTTCCGGCGTCGAAGATCTTCTTCCGCTCCGACCTGCTCCCCGGCATCCTGCCGCACGGCGAGGAAGAGGCCCTGGTGATCGGGGGGGATTTCGACGTGACGGTGCGGGTCTATTGAGCGCGGAGAGGAAATCTCCGCCCGGCGCGGCCGGGATCGTGGACCGCGCGCGGGCGACGCTGTTCGGCGTCGCCGTGGGAGACGCGCTGGGGGCCACGACCGAGTTCATGACGCCGGCCGAGATCCGCGACCATTACGGCGTCCACCGGGAGATCGTCGGCGGCGGCTGGTTGAAGCTGCCGCCGGGACAGGTCACCGACGACACGGAAATGACGCTTTGCGTCGCAAGGGGGATCGTCCGATCGGGACGGTGGGCTCTCGGGCCGATCGCGGACCGGTTTGCCCAATGGCTGGCGGGGGACCCGGCGGACGTGGGAGCCACATGTCGTCGCGGGATCGAGGAGTACATGCAGAAGGGACGCCTCGAAGCGGCCCCCGACGAGCGTGGAGCGGGAAACGGCGCCGCGATGCGGGTCGCCCCGGTGGCGCTCTACACGCTCGGGGACGAGCAACTCCTCTCCCGCCTCGCGGTCGAGCAGGCGCGCATCACCCACCATCACCCGCTTTCCGACGCCGGGTGCGTATCGGTGGGAACGATGATCCAGCGGGGACTTCTCGGCGCGTCCCCGCGGGACCTGCGGGAGGCGGCGGAAAAATTGACCGCACGACACCCGGAGTTCCGCTTCGAGAAGTACGAGGGAGAATCGTCCGGCTACGTGGTGGACACGCTTCGGACGGTGTTCGACGCCTTCTTCTCCACGGACAATTTCGAGGATTGCGTCGTGAAAACGGTGAACCGGGGGGGCGACGCGGACACGACGGGGTCCATCGCCGGCGCGGTCGCGGGCGCCCGGTACGGGCTCGATGCGATCCCCCGGAGGTGGCTGCAGGCGCTCGACCCGGAACTTCGCGGGGAACTGTCCGCCCTCGCGGAGGCTCTCGTACGAACGTCCCCCCTGTTCGCGGGGACGTCACCGCGTTGAGATAAAGGTCACGACGACAGGGGTGGACATGGAGTTGGATCCGGAACTTACCGCGCAACTGAAACGCGTGCTTTCAGCCCTCGAAACACTTCTGCCGCGCCCCGTTCCCCGGATCGACTGGGCGGAGTGCGTCGCCGCGAACTGGAGGAAGCGCTTCTTCTCGGGGTACCTCGAACCGATTGGAAGCGTTGAAACTCTCCGCCTCGAGGATCTGCTCGGCATCGAGGAACAGAAACGAGTGGTGGAGGAGAACACCCGGCAATTCCTCGCCGGTCTTCCCGCGAACAACATCCTTCTGTGGGGTTCCCGCGGCACCGGGAAATCGTCGCTCGTGCGGGCGCTCCTCCACGCATACGCCCCCCGGGGGCTTCGGATCATCCAGGTGGACAAGGACGACCTCGCCCACCTTCCCTCCATCGTGGGCGAAGTGAAAGGGCTCCCCTTTAAATTCATCCTCTTCTCCGACGATCTCTCCTTCGATACGGGGGAGTCGAGCTACAAGATGCTGAAGAGCGCCCTCGACGGCTCGGTGTACGCGCCGCCGGAAAACGTCCTGATCTATGTGACGTCCAACCGGCGGCACCTGGTCTCCGAGTACGAGAGCGACAACCGCGGCGCGATGATGGCGGGTGGGGAGATCCACCACGGGGAGGCTGTCGAGGAGAAGATCTCCCTTTCGGGAAGGTTCGGGATCTGGGTCGCATTCCACCCTTTCTCACAGGACCTGTACCTCGAGGTGGTCCGGCGCTGGGTCGAGAAGACGTGCGAAAAACACGACGCCCGCATTCCGTGGACGACGGAGGCGCGGGACGAGGCGATCCTCTGGTCCCAGCGGAAAGGGGATCGGAGCGGCCGCATCGCCTGCCAGTTCGCCGGACACTGGGTCGGGAAGGAGTTGCTGCGAAGGGAGCCGGTCGCGTAGCGCCTCGCGATAGAATCAACGGAGAGCCGACGGAAGGAGGCGCACCGTGTCCCTGCCGAAGGATATCCGGCGGATTTCCGATACCGTCTGGGAGATCCCCGTCTCCCACAAAGCGGGTATGCGTGTGCCGGCCCGCATCTTCGCGACCCAAAAGCTCCTTTCGGAGTTCGACGACGCCGTCTTCGATCAGATCACGAACGTCGCCACCCTCCCGGGCATCGTGGGTCACGCCTTCTGCATGCCCGACGGCCATTCGGGGTACGGTTTCCCCATCGGCGGCCTCGCCGCGATGGACCCCAACCACGGGGTGATCTCCCCCGGTGGAATCGGCTTCGACATCAACTGCGGGATGCGGCTCTGCCTCACGAACCTGACGTACGGGGAGGTCCAGCCGCGCCTCCGGACCCTCGTGGACCGCCTGGCCGGGCGCGTTCCCGCCGGCGTGGGCGCAGGGGGAACCCTCCGCCTCTCCCGGGACGACTTCCGCGAAACCGTCGAACAGGGAGCCCGCTGGGCGGTGAAACGCGGGTTCGGATGGAAGGAGGATCTCGAACGCACCGAGGAAGGGGGATGTCTTCCCGGCGCCGACGCCTCCCGGGTGAGCGAGAAAGCGGTAGACCGGGGGTATCGGCAGATCGGCACGCTGGGGTCGGGGAACCATTACCTGGAGATCCAGGTGGCCCGGGCCGAAAACGTCTTCGACCCCGAAACCGCGAAAGTCTTCGGAATCGTCCTCCCCGACCAGGTGGTCGTGATGTTCCACTGCGGCAGCCGGGGGTTCGGCCACCAGGTGGCGACCGACTACCTCCGGGTCTTCCACGCGGCGATGCGGGGGAAGCACGGAATCCATGTCCCCGACCGGGAACTGGCGTGCGCCCCTTTCCGATCACCGGAGGGGCAGGACTACTTCGCCGCGATGAAGTGCGCCGTCAACATGTCCTTCGCCAACCGGCAGGTCATCCTCCACCGTATCCGGGAGGTGTTCTCCGAGGTGTTCGGGAGGGATCCCAGGGACCTAGGAATGCGCCAGGTCTACGACGTCTCGCACAACACGGCCAAGCTGGAGCGGCACGTCTTCGAGGGGAAGCCGCGGGAACTGCTCGTCCACCGGAAGGGTGCGACCCGGGCTTTCGGTCCCGGGATGCCGGGGCTCCCCGATATCTACCGGAAGACGGGACAGCCGGTGATCCTCGGCGGGAGCATGGAGACCGGATCGTACCTGCTGGCAGGGGTCGATACCGGCGAGGGAACCTACTTCACCACCGCGCACGGCAGCGGGCGGACGATGAGCCGGACCGAGGCCAGAAAACGGTTCCGCGGACGCCAGCTCCAGGAACAGATGGAACAGCGGGGGATCTACGTGCGGACGGCGAGCTGGTCCGGCCTCGCCGAGGAGGCGGGGGGCGCCTACAAGAACGTCGACGACGTGGTCGAGTCCACGGAGCGCTCGGGTCTCAGCCGGCGGGTGGTCCGTCTGCTCCCGGTCGGAAACGTGAAGGGGTGACCTCGCCGTACCGGTGCCTGGAGAAGGTCGCCACGGCGGATGTGCCGCTCGATGCACGAGGTGACGGGAGGTCGGACCGGGGGTTGCCTTATATGACCAGGTTGAACAGGAAACCGACGAGGAGGATCCCGACCCCCACCACGCCGGCGAACGTCGCGATCAGGCGGACTTTCAGCACCTTCCGGAGGATGACCATCTCGGGGAACGAGAGGGCGATGACCGACATCATGAAGGCGAGCGCCGTCCCCAGCGCCGCCCCCTTGCCGAGAAGCGCCTGGACAATGGGGAGGATCCCCGCGGCGTTCGAATACATCGGGATGCCGATCAGCACCGCCAGCGGGACCGACCACCAGGCCTGCGCCCCCATGATCCCTGCCATGAAATTCTCCGGCACGTACCCGTGGATCGCAGCCCCCACCCCGATCCCGGCCACGACGTAGGGCCATACCTTGCCGACGATGTCCCTTACGGCGTCGTTGCCGTACCGGACCCGGTCCCGCCACGACAGATGTTCCCCCACCGAGGCGCCGCTCTCACCGGAGGGGACCGCGTACACCCACTCCTCCACGTGCCGCTCCATCCCGAGCCGGCCGATCACCCAGCCGGACAACATCGCGATCACGAGCCCCGTCCCGAGATAGAGGGCCGCGATCTTCCAGCCGAACAGGCCGTAGAGAAGGACCAGCGCGATTTCGTTGACCATCGGTGCCGAAACGAGGAAGGAGAACGTAACGCCGAGCGGGACGCCCGAGGTGACGAACCCGATGAACAGGGGTACCGCCGAGCAGGAGCAGAATGGAGTTACGATCCCCAGGAGAGCCGCCATCACGTTCCCGACCGCTTCCCGTTTCCCGGCGAGGATCTTCCGGGCCCGCTCCGGCGTGAAGTAAGAGCGCACGATCCCCACGCCGAAAACAACAAGGGTAAGAAGGAGAAGGACCTTGGGACCGTCGTAGACGAAGAACTCCACGGCCGTGCCGAGTCGTGTGCCGTGAGCGAGCGACAGCAGGGAGTACGTGAACCACTTCGAAAACGGCGGCAGGCTGAGGTAGAGCGCCCACCAGGCCGCGAGAAGAATCACGCCGGCGAGCAGGGACCGCCACGCCCCGGCTTGCGGATCGGGCGGCGGAACGGCAGAGGAGACGTCGGCCACGGTCTCCCCGCACACCCCCGGCCCGGAACAGCACGCCGGCTTTTCGCCGTTCGGAATTGTCATGTACTCCCCCACCCGTTACCGCGTGTCCACGACGTCCTCATGGGCCCCGATCCTGAAATACCGCCGCTGGAACCAGAACGCCACGTGGACGAGCCCGATCATCACCGGCACTTCCACCAGCGGACCGATGACCGCGGCGAAGGCCGCCCCGGAGTTGATCCCGAAAACCGAGACTGCCACGGCGATGGCCAGTTCGAAGTTGTTGCTGGCCGCGGTAAAGGCAAGGGTGGCGGTCTTCGAGTAGTCGGCCCCCACCTTTTTCCCCATGTAAAAGGAGACCCCGAACATCAGGACAAAGTAGATTCCCAATGGGATGGCGATCCGGATCACGTCGAGGGGGATTTTCACGATCAGGCTCCCCTTCAGGCTGAACATGACCACGATGGTGAAGAGGAGCGCAATCAGGGTAATCGGGCTTATTTTCGGGACGAAATGGCGGTGGTACCACTCCTTGCCCTTCAACTTCACCCCGACGAGGCGGGTCAGCGCCCCGGCGAGGAACGGAACGCCCAGGTAGATGAAGACGCTCCTGGCGATCTCCCGCATGCTTACATCGACGAGACTCCCCTTGAGGCCGAAGATCGGCGGCAGAACCGTGATGAAGAACCAGGCGTAGACGCTGTAAAAGAGGACCTGGAAGACGCTGTTGAAGGCGACGAGCCCCGCCGCATATTCGGTGTCCCCCCTGGCCAGCTCGTTCCAGACGATGACCATGGCGATGCAGCGGGCC
>Ga0210099_1000601_pt1 | contig 11223 bp, 10 predicted proteins | sample Joice_ThreeSqA_D_4_FD_184872 | JGI IMG/M metagenome (GOLD analysis project Ga0210099, IMG submission 184872) | Wetland microbial communities from San Francisco Bay, California, USA, that impact long-term carbon sequestration - Joice_ThreeSqA_D2... | ecosystem: Environmental > Aquatic > Marine >...
CACGCTCTCCGATGTCCGAGCCCGGAATCCAGAGCAGAACGAGAAGGAGCCAGGCCGCGAGCACGGGGGCGGTTATCGAGGACCGTGCCTCGCCCCGCACACACCTGGCGGTCACATAAACCGACCCGACAGTGGCCAGGAAGATCAGCGATCTCGTGACGGCGATCTCGGAGGCGCCGATCCACCGTGCCAGACCGACCGGGACTCTCGACAGGTAGACGATCCACGGCAGATTGATCTCGATCCGATCCACGTACAGCGATTCGCCCGCCCGCACTCGCTCGGCGAGATACAGAAACCACCCCGCATCGGTGTTGAGCTTGACGCTGAACAGGACGATCGTGCACAGGACGGCGGCGCTCGCGACCGCGCCCCACTCGAGGGTACGGTCGAGTCCCCGGTCCAGCTGCCCCGCAGGCCGCATTCAGCGGGCGCCTGCGAACGGCAGGCTGCACGGCAATGCTTGCCCGCCGGATGAGTTCAACAGGAGATTGTCCCCATGTCAGTAGCCTCGATCCTGGACTGCAACGATTCAGTCTTGCGCCCACGTGCGCAGCGCCGCAAGGCCGCCCCGCACGGCACCCGGCCAGACGGGACCCCGCAGCGGCACCCGTCCGAGGGCTGCCCGTGAAGGTGGCTGGATGGCCGTTCGCGATCGCGCTCGTCGTCGCCACCGGGCCGAGCGCCAGCGCCCAGGTCACCTCGTCGGCTGGACTCCCGACCATCGGTCGGGTCCACTACGACGGCGGGGGAGATTGGTACGCGAACCCGTCGAGTCTGCCCAATCTCCTGCAGGCCATAGCTGAGCGCTCTCCGCTCCGAGTCTCCCCGCGGCCGGCAGACGTGCGCCTGACCGAGCCGGATCTGGCGGACTATCCGTTCCTCTACATCACGGGACACGGCAACATCAGCCTGTCCGATCGGGAGGTCGTGGCACTGCGGGAGTACTTGAGAGCCGGGGGTTTCCTCCACGTCGACGACAATTACGGCCTGGACTCGTCGTTTCGGCGCGAGATCCGGCGCGTGTTTCCGGACGCCGAGCTGACGGACGTACCTCTGAGCCACCCGGTCTATCGAATCCTGTACCGCTTCCCCGACGGACTCCCGAAGATTCACGAACACGACGGCTTGCCGGCCCGGGGTCTCGGGATCTTCCTGGACGGACGACTGGCCCTGTTCTACAGCTACCAGAGCGATCTCGGCGACGGCTGGGAGGATCCGGAGGTCCACAACGACCCGCCCGAGGTGCGCGAGCAGGCGATCCGCATGGGAGTCAACCTGTTCCTGTTCGCTCTCTCGTCAGCTACCCCTCGCTAGCCTGCTCCCGGACGCGGGCCAGGCGGAGCGCGTTCACGGTCACCACCAGGGAGGCCCCCATGTCACCCACGAGAACGGCCACGATCAGGGACACCCAACCGAGCGGCACCCCGATGGCCAGGATGACCTTCACAGCGAGGGCCGCGAGGATGTTCTGTCGTATCACCCGGCGGCTCCGCCTGGCCAGACGGTACAGGTAGGGCAGCCGGGCCAGGTCGTCTCCCATCACAGCGATGTCGGCCGTCTCGAGTGCGGCATCGGACGCCGCCGCGCCCATGGCGATCCCCACTGAGGCGGCGGCCAGAGCCGGGGCGTCGTTGACCCCGTCTCCCACCATGGCCGTGCACCCCGTCTCGGCTTCCAGGCGCTCTACGGCCTCGACCTTAGCGGCTGGCTCGAGTCTCGACCACACGTCGTCCACTCCAGCTACCCTTCCCGCCTCTTCGGCCGCCTGACGAAGGTCACCGCTGAGTACCACGATCCGCTGGATGCCCAGGTCCCTCAGCTCCCGGATCACTCCCGGGACCACTGGACGAACCGGGTCGGTGAGGCCGAGAATCGCTACGACGGACATGTCTCCCCCATCCGGAGTCCGCAGCACGACCACGGGTGTCTTGCCCTCGGCAGCGAGAGTCGCGAGCTGCGGGTCCGAATCCATATCGACCAGACTCGGTCGGCCGACTGTGTACACGGCCGGTCCGACTCTCGCTCTCGCGCCCCGTCCCGGGAACGACTCGAAGTCCGTGACTTCCAGATCGTCGCCCGCGCCGTTTGCAGCCCTCACGATGGCCCGGGCGATCGGATGCTCGGAACGCGCTTCCACTGCCGAGGCTATCGCGAGAACCGTCTGGCGATCGAGATCCGCGACCGTGATTACATCCGTCACCTCGGCCCGTCCGTGGGTCAGGGTGCCCGTCTTGTCGAACGCCACGACCCTGACGTCCGCCATTCGCTCCAGACTGGCCCCACCTTTGATCAGAACGCCGTGCCGGGCCGCCGCCGTGATGGCGCTCACCACCGACACGGGCGTAGAGATCACCAGTGCGCACGGACACGCGATGACCAGCAGGGTCAACCCGCGGAGCAGCCACATCGCGAAGGGCTGTCCGAACAGGAAGACTGGAACGGCGACCACCAGCACGGCTCCGATGGTCACGGCCGGCGTGTAGTAGCGTGCGAATCGCTCGACGAACCGCTCACTCGGAGAGCGCCGCCGCTCGGCTTCCTCGATCAGCCGGATCATCCTCGCCAGAGTCGTGTCGCCGGCGTCGCCCTCGCTGCGAACCACCAGGAAACCCTCGTGCAGGATCGAACCCGCGTACACACCGTCCCCCAGACCCTTCTCGACCGGCATCGCCTCGCCCGTGATCGGAGACTCATCCACGGCGGAGTGGCCGTCCACGATCTGCCCGTCGGCCGGGATCCTCTCGCCCGGACGAACGACGACTTCGTCCCCGGCCGTCACATCGGCAGACCGAATCGTGACTTCTCGTCCATCCCTCCGGACCCGCGCGACTTCGGGGGACAGCTCCATCAGCGACCTGACGGATGCTTCGGCACGCTCTGACGCGAATCCCTCCAGGAGCTCGGCGACCGAGAAGAGGAAGGCGATGGCCGCGGCTTCCATGTACTCCCCGATCGCAGCCGCACCGATCACCGCGAGGAGCATGAGCACGTGCATATCGAGCACTCGGCCCCGGATGGCGCCGATTGCCCGAGGGAGGAAGTTCGCAGCTCCGACGATTGCGGCACCGACGAACAGGAGGTCCTCAGCCGCCGGCCAGGAAGGCCCCCCGTGCGAATCCACGATCGACCCGTGAAGCAACACTCGCAGGGCGAGGCCGGCGAAGAAGAGAGCGCCCGCGATGTAGGTGCGATAGGCGCGAGGACTGCGCCAGACGCCTATTCCCTGCCCAGGCTCAGCGGCCGGGATGAGAACAGTATAGCCGAGGTCTCCGACCTCCCGCCTGATCGTCTCCTCGTCCACCACCTCCGGGTCGAACGAGACCTCCAGGCGGCGCGACACAGGGCTGCCTTCGACCGTCTCGACTCCGGGCCGCTTGCTGAGCCCGCGCCGGATCGTGTCGAGGCAACTCGCGCAGTCCATGTCGTCGACCCGGAACTCGACCAGCTTTCTGTGTCTGGCGCCATTCATCGCATGCCCCCCCCGGACCGGAGCCCGGGTCGTTGACGCCTGGGCAATCGGCGAATCGGGTGGAACTCAGAATCAGGCATCGGGAGAGGATAGTCGTGCGGCGACCTGCCGATCAGGCCTGCGCCGCTGTTCTCACAGCCGGAAGACGCCGTTGATGAACAGCATGGCGATCATGACCGCAATCGCCACGACCAGCGGGCCGACGAACAGAGCCCGATACAGCTTCGAATCGAACCGCAGATGCATGAAGAAGCCGACGACCATCGTGAACTTCGCAGCAGAAAGCGTGAGGAGGAGCGGCACGAGCACCGGTCGGACGGCTTCGAGGTAGAACACCGCCACCTCGACAGCCGTGAGCACCCCGAGGACCGCAGCGACCAGGACATACGTACCGTTGCTCGGGTGTGCGTGCTGGACGTGTTCGTTGCTCTGCGCCATTCGCGCCTGCTCCTTCTCAGCTCAGCAGGTATATGAGGGTGAACAGCACGATCCACACCACGTCCACGAAGTGCCAGTAGAGACCCGCGATCTCTACGGTCTCCGCGCTGGCCTGCGTCAGCCGGCCACGCACGCCCATGAAGAACAGGCTCAGTAACCAGATGACTCCGACGGTGACGTGCGCACCGTGCGTGCCCGTCAGCAGGAAGAAGCTCCCGCCGAACAGGTTCGTCTGCAAGGTCAGGCCCTCGTGCACGAAGTGCGTGAACTCGTAGACCTGCCCTCCCAGAAACACCATGCCGAACACCGCGGTCATCAGGAGCCACACCTTGCCCCACTTCATGTCTCCGCGCTGCACCGCCGAAAGTGCGAGGACCATCATCAGGCTGCTCATCAGGAGCACGAACGTGGTGACCGTTATGAACGGGATGTTCAGGAGCTCCTCGGGGTACGGCCCCACGATGCTCTTTCCCCGATAGACCAGATAGGTGATGATCAATGAGCCGAAGAGCATGCACTCGGAACCGATGAAGGCCCACATCAGGATCTTCCGGCTCGGAAGCCCGGTCGCCGAATGCACCTCCAGGGTCGCCACGTCCGTCTGACTCACGCCCACTCCTCTTCTCTAGTGCTCGAGGGGCTGGAAGGCCCAGCCGTATACGCCGAACAGGACCACCGCCACTCCCACGAACAGCACCGGCAGGGTCGTCGTCAGTCCACCCGCTGCCATCACGACGATCCCGATGGCCGTGGTGAGAGGAAAGGCCGACGGCCCCGGCATGTGCGGCTCGGGAGCTTCGACGTCGTCGCCTGGCCTCGAATCCGAAGTGTCAGCCGCCCACAGCGGATCACGCCCGTAAACCTTCGGGAGAACCTTGAAATTGTAGTGCGGCGGCGGCGAGGCGATCGACCACTCCAGCGTGCTGCCGCCCCACGGATCGGCACCCGTGGGCGGGCCCTTTCGCAGCATCTGGAGAACGTTCCAGATGAAGATCAGCATGGAACTCCCCAGCAGCAGAGCTCCGACAGTCGACATGAGGTTCATCGCCTCGAACCCGAGCCCGGATTCGTAGGTGAACGTCCGCCTGGGCATCCCGTGCAGGCCGAGAAAGTGCTGCGGGAAGAAGGTCAGATTGAACGAAACGAGCATGATCCAGAAGTGGATCTTGCCCAGGCGATCGCTCAGCATGCGACCGGTCACCTTCGGGATCCAGTAGTACATTCCGGCGAACAGGGCGAACATCACGCCGCCGAACAGCACGTAGTGAATGTGAGCGACGATGAAGTACGTGTCCGTCTGCTGCAGGTCGGCGGCCGCCGAGGCGTGCATCACGCCGCTCAGCCCGCCGATAATGAACATCGCGATGAAGCCCAGGCAGAAATAGAGCGGAGTCTTCAGCCGCAGGCTGCCACCCCACAGCGTCGCAATCCAGTTGAATATCTTCACTCCGGTCGGAATCGCGATCAGCATCGTCGCCGCCGCGAAGACGGTGTTGGCCACCGGGCCGAGCCCGACCGCGAACATGTGGTGCGCCCATACGCCGAAGCCGAGGAACGCGATCAGAACGCCCGAGTAGACGACAAATGCATACCCGAAGAGAGGCTTCCTGGAAAACACCGGAATGATCTCCGAGACCATTCCGAGTCCCGGCAGGAGCAGGATGTAGACCTCGGGGTGTCCGAAGATCCAGAACAGATGCTGCCACAACAGGACATCACCGCCCGCGAGCGGGTTGAAGAACTGCGTGCCGAACATGCGATCGAACATGAGCAGCACGAGTCCCACCGTGATCGCCGGAAAGGCCATCACGAGGAGAAACGACGTGATCAGCGTCATCCAGGTGAAGAGCGGCATGCGCATGAAGTGCATGCCCTCGCACCGCAGGTTGATGATCGTCACGATGAAGTTCAAGGCGGCCGCGATCGACGACACTCCCAGCACGAGCAGGCCGAGAACCCAGAAATCCACCCTCATGCCCGGCGAGTACTGAGTCGAGGTCAGGTTGGCGTAGCCGAACCAGCCTGCGTCCGGCGCTCCCCCGAACAGGAAGCTCGAGTTCATGAACAGGGCGCCGAGGAAGAACACCCAGAAACTGAACGCGTTCAGCCGCGGGAAGGCAACGTCACGCGCGCCGATCTGCAACGGTACGATGAAATTGAAGAAGGCGGCGCTCAGCGGCATGATGGCGAGAAACACCATCGTGGTTCCGTGCATGGTGAACAGCTGGTTGTACAGGTCAGGGTTGATCAACGTATTCTCGGGAGTCCCCAGCTGCAGCCGGATGAGCAGTGCCTCGATACCTCCCACGAGGAAGAACAGAAACGCGCTCACGCCGTACATGACGCCGATGCGCTTGTGATCGACCGTCGTCAGCCAGCTCCAGATACCGCCCGAGTACGTGCCACCGTGATCCTGCGCCCCCACCCCGGGGGTTTCAGCGCCGACGGCTCCAGTGACTGCCATTTATTCTCCGTGCTTCTCGTGATTGCGCTGCGGAGAGCCCGCCCGTAGCTACTTCAGGCTCTGCAGATATGCAACGATGCGGCGCACCGTCTCATCGTCCAGCTCCGGTACCACCATCAAGGCTCCAGGCTTCACGGCCTGTGGATTCCGGATCCAGCGCTCCAGGTTCTCAGGCGTGTTGTCGAGGATTCCCGCTGCGATGCGGCGTCGGCTGCCCACGTGGGTCAGGTCAGGGCCGATTACCCCCTGTGCGACGGTGCCACGGACCTTGTGGCACGCGATGCAACCACCTCGCATGAACGCCTGGCTGCCCTCAGCCGCGATGACGGAGTCCGCGGCCAGGGCATCCGACTTCTGACGGTCCACCCACGCCTGGAAGGCCTCGGGCGCTTCGGCGACCAGCTGCATCTTCATCAGGGCGTGCGACAGGCCACAGAACTCGGCGCACTGGCCGAGATACAGGCCCGCCGAGTCCGCCGTGAACCATATCTGGTTCTCATGCCCCGGTATCGCGTCGCGCTTGCCACCGAGCCGCGGAAACCAGAAGCTGTGAATGACGTCCGCCGACGTCAGCCTCACATCGATCTGCGTGCCGACCGGAATGTGCATTTCGTTGGCGGTGACGACACCCAGGTCGGGATATCGGAACTCCCACCACCACTGGTGTCCGATCGCTTCCACCACGAGGGACTCTCCCCGCGCCGGCTGGTCCACATCCCAGATCGTCCTGATGGTCGGAATCGCGATCAGCACGAGAACAACGGCGGGCGCCAGCGTCCAGGAGATCTCGAGCAGCGTGTTTCCATGCGTCGCTCTGGGAGCCGCACCGCCCGGCCGCTCACGGAAGCGGAAGATGGCGACGATGAGTGCGCCCTCGACCAGCACGAACACGATCACCGCCCAGAAGAAGATCCCCTCGAAGAGGTCCTGCAGCTTCCAGGCGAAATCCGATGCGGGATCGAGCGCCGACTGCGGAAACGGCCCGCCGCACGCTCCCAGCGCAAGCGCCGCCAGAGCCAGGAGCGGACCGATCCAGCGCGGCGCCCCCGACGTATGTGGTCGTCTACCGCGTTCCACGTTTATCGTCTGTCCTCTCGTAAGCCTCGAATCGTCCGCGCCCCGGGCGGAGCACGCGCCCCTTTATAGACGAGCCTATACCGCCAGTCAAGGCCGGACCCGGCCGGCCGTCCCACCCGAACGGGGCAGAACGCGTCTCCGATGGACGGCTTGATTTCCTGCGGATCAGTGCCGGAAAGTCCTGCGTCCGGTGAACACCATGGCCATGCCGTGCTCGTCTGCGGCCGCGATGGCTTCCGGATCGCGCTTCGATCCGCCCGGCTGAATGATCGCCGTGACTCCGGCCTCGGCCGCCGCATCCACCCCGTCCCGGAACGGGAAGAACGCGTCGGACGCCAGCACGAGCCTCTCCAGATCGAACCCGGCCGCGAGGGCCTTGTGAGCGGCCAGGTGCGCTGCGTCCACGCGGCTCATCTGGCCTGCGCCGATCCCGACGGAAGCACCATCGCGAGCCAGAAGGATGGCGTTGGACTTGACCGACTGGACGGCCGCCCACGCGAAGCCGAGATCCTCCCATTCCGCGTCCGAGGGCGCTCGTGCCGTCGCTACTGTTGCGCCACGGGCTCGCAGATCGCCCGGTAGAGCCGGCGTCGGAGATCCCTGGACGAGGAGCCCTCCGGACACCCCGCGCACGTCCAGTCCCGCGGCGACGTGGCCGGAGTAGCTTCCGAACCGGTTCTCATCACCCGGCTCCAGGATACGGATGTTCTGCTTCTGCTGCAGGATCCGAAGCGCCGGCTGTGCGTAGCCCGGCGCGACGAGACACTCGACGAACAGCTTCGAGATTTCCTCGGCCACGGCCTCGGTCACCGGCTCACTGAACACGACCGTCGAGCCGAAGGCCGATACGGGATCACAGGCCAGCGCCTTCCGGTAAGCGTCCGCGGGAGAGCGACCGACGGCTATACCGCATGGCGTAGTGTGTTTGAGGATGGCGCAAGCGGGATGGTCTCCGCCCAGAAACGGCGCTATGGCCAGCATGGCACCGTCCAGGTCGAGAATGTTGTTGTACGACAGCTCCTTTCCGTGCAGCTGCCGGAGCCCCGGTATGCCGACGGGAGGGCCGGAGGACGCCCGGTAGAAGGCGGCTGGTTGGTCGGGGTTCTCGCCGTATCTCAGGGATTGCACACGGGTCAGAGACAGCATGATCTCCTCGGGAAGGACAGTCGCGGACTCGACCTCTTCCCTCGACCCTCTCAGGTATCCGGCGACCGCCGAGTCGTAGGCCGCCGTATGGGTGAATACCTTGGCGGCCAGGGAACGGCGGAATTCGTCCTGGTCGCCGCCGGCATCGATCGCCGCGAGCAGCCGGCCGTAGTCTTCCGGATCGCAGACCGGCCACACGAACGGGTGGTTCTTTGCCGCGGCACGTAGCATCGTCGGCCCGCCGATGTCGATCTGTTCCAGCGCGTCCGCCAGCGTGGCGTCCGGACGGGCCACCGTCTCGCGGAACGGATACAGGTTGACTGCCACGATCCCCACAGGTTCCAGCCCGTGACGCTCCAGGTCACGCACGTCGCCTTCCACCGAGAGCCGCGCCAGGAGCCCGGCGTGTACGGCCGGGTGAAGCGTCTTCACCCGACCGCCGAGGATCTCCGGGAACCCTGTGTGTTCCGAGATTCCGGTCACCGGCACGGAAGCGTCTCGAATCGTCCTGGCCGTACCGCCCGTCGAAAGCAGAGTCCACCCGCGCTCGTGCAACTCGCGAGCCAGTTCCGCTATCCCTGTCTTGTCCGACACGCTCAGTATGGCGTATGCCATTCCCGGCCTCTCTTCAGTCCGCTCTCGTTTCGGAATGCATCGTGAACTCGTTCCCGGAACACCACGCTCCGGTCCAGGCCGTCCGGCCCGACGCATCGAGCTCGAATCTCCCCGCCGCGAAGTCCTCGATAACCGTCGGGAGCAGCCTGTGCTCGACGGCCAGCACTCGCCTGGCGAGGAGGTCCGCATCGTCTCCCGCCAGGACCGGCACCGGCCACTGGGCGATGATCGCCCCGTGATCGTACGCCTCGTCGACGAAGTGCACGGTGGCACCCGAGATCTTCGCCCCGCTGTCCAGAACGGCCTCGTGGACGCGGCGCCCGTACATCCCCGGGCCGCCGAAGGCGGGCAGGAGCGCCGGGTGGATATTGATCATCCGCCCGCGAAAGGACCGCACGACATCAGGCGGAATGAGCTTCAGCCAGCCCGCCAGAACGACCAGGCCCGCACCCGACGCTTCGAGCACGTTCTGCAGCCAGTGCCCTCCGTCATCCCGCTCTGGCAGAACATACGTCGGGATGCCATGCGAAGAGGCTCGTTCCAGAGCGCCGATGCCAGCCCGACTCCCGACGACTCGAGCCACTCGCACGCCTGACTCGTCCTTAAGGTGGAGCCTGTCGATGACCGCCTGCAGATTCGTCCCCGATCCCGAGGCCAGTACCGCAACCCCCAGTGACTCCGACATGCACAGCTTCCCTCCGAGAAACGTCAGGGTGAATTCCCTGCACCGAGGAGAAGTCCGCTGACGCCGGTCCACAGGTCCGTCGCCCGGATGACTCGCGCCGGCACGGGGCCATCATACGTCCCGTCCGTGCCGGCCACCAGAATGCCGGTTCCGCCAAGCTCGAGAGCGGGGAGTACGTCCTGCACCCGGTCTCCGGCGAACAGACCTCCCGATGACTGAAGACCCAGTTCGAGCGCCGCCTTCCGGTACAGGGCGAGGCCGGGCTTCCGACAGTCGCACCCGTCCTCCGGAGCGTGCGGGCAGAAGTAGGTCGCTTCGATCCGAGCGCCCTCCAGCTCCAGAAGCTGGACCAGTCTGGCCTGCACGGCGTGAAACGCCGACTCGTCGAAGTAGCCGCGACCGATCCCCGACTGGTTCGTCACGATGACTACCGGCACACCCTCATCGTTCAGCAGCCGAACGGCATCCGCCGCTCGCGGCAGCAGCTCCACTTCAGCCGACCTCGCGACGTAGCCGGTATCGCGCATCAGAGTGCCGTCCCGGTCGATGTAGGCGGCTGTCGGCCGGCGCCCCCTCCCGCTCACTCTCCCCCCTTCTCGCTCCCGGTGAGCCGATCGAGCGCACGAACGAGAAGGGCCTCCTGCCCTTCCAGCACGGTCCGGAAGTCCAGCAGAACGGCATCGCCGGCAATCCTGCCGATGACCGGGGGGGCCTGGCTCCGGAGCGCGGACTCGATCTCCAGGGGCGGCCCGGAGATGCTCCAGGCGAACGATTCGAGCTCGAAACCGGCGGCCGCACCACCCCCGACGACCGCTCGCGCGGGCACAACGGTGACTCGCGCGCGAGCCGCTTCGCTCAGCTCATTCAGGGCCGCGAGGGCCCGCCGCTCCACGCTCTCCACGGACTCGCTGAGCATTCGCAGCACCGGGATACGACGGGCTGCGGCCTCCGGGTCCAGATAAAGGCGCAGTGTCGCCTCCAGGGCAGCCAGGGTCATCTTGTCCAACCGGAATGCCCGGAGCAGGGGATTCGCCCGAATCCGGTCGAGGACAGCCGCGCTTCCGTGAATCAGGCCCGCCTGCGGGCCGCCGAGCAACTTGTCGCCACTCCACGTCACGACATCCACCCCGGCGGAGACGGTTCTCTCCACCGACGGCTCGGGCAGGTCCGGGAGAAGGTCAGCGAGAAGCAACCCCGATCCGAGATCGTGCATCACGGGCAACCCTGCGGTGCGTCCGAGGCTCACCAGTCTCTCCAGGGAGGTCTCCTCCACGAAGCCCTCGACCCGGTAGTTCGACGGGTGGACCTTGAGCAGCAGCCCCGTCG
>Ga0210099_1000603_pt1 | contig 11173 bp, 7 predicted proteins | sample Joice_ThreeSqA_D_4_FD_184872 | JGI IMG/M metagenome (GOLD analysis project Ga0210099, IMG submission 184872) | Wetland microbial communities from San Francisco Bay, California, USA, that impact long-term carbon sequestration - Joice_ThreeSqA_D2... | ecosystem: Environmental > Aquatic > Marine >...
ATGGATCTCCTTGATGCGGCCGATCGCCAGGGTGTCACCGGTGGGCGGCTTGGTGAACTTGTATGCGCCGTGCGAAGTGCCGATCGCGATGGCCAATGCATCCACGCCGGTCTTCCGTACAAAATCTGCCGCTTCTTCAGGATCGGTGAGCAACTGGTCATGGGTCAGCACGCCTTCCGCGCCGTGACCGTCTTCCTTTTCTCCCATGCCGGTTTCCAACGAGCCCAAACAACCCAGTTCACCCTCGACGGATACGCCCACCGCGTGTGAGATATCAACGACGCGGCGCGTGACGTCGACGTTGTATTCGAACGAAGCAGGTGTCTTGGCGTCTTCCTTGAGCGAGCCGTCCATCATCACGCTGGAAAAGCCGCTGCGGATCGCGTTGACGCACACTGCCGGAGATGCGCCGTGATCCTGATGCATCACCACCGGGATGTGCGGATAGGCTTCCACGGCGGCCGAGATCAAGTGGCGCAGGAACGCTTCGCCGGCATACTTGCGTGCGCCGGCGGAACCCTGCATGATCACCGGGCTGTTGGCTTCATCCGCTGCTTCCATGATGGCCTTGACCTGTTCGAGATTGTTGACGTTGAAAGCAGGCAAGCCATAGCCGTTCTCGGCAGCGTGATCGAGTAGTTGACGCATAGATACAAGAGCCATTTTCTTCTCCTCATTAAAAATTAAAAATCTGTTATTCAGTCCGGGGCGATCTTGCCTGCAACCCGGTATTGCGCGCGCCGATTGATGCTGTTAATCATCTACCCTGCCTGCGAAATCCTATCCTCCATTACTTGCTATGATCGCCGATACGCACGATCTTCATGGTGTTGGTATGTCCCGCTTTTCCAACTGCTTCACCGACGGTTATCACCACCAGGTCACCTTCTTTAACCAGTCCTCTCTCTACAAGTTCCGCTTCGGCGCTATGCATTTCCTCAGACTGCAGCTTCGCCTTGGAATGAAAAGCGATCGGATGAACGCCGCTGAACAATGTCACCTTGGTCAACGTTTCCGGCACCGGTGTCAGGGCAAAGATCGGAACGCCGGCATTCAATCGCGACATCCATAATGCGGTCGAACCGGACTGTGTCAATGCGACGATCGCCTTTACCTTGATATGTGATGCGGCGAACAATGCCGACATCGCGATGGACTGATCGATACGCGTGAACTTCTGGGAAGCGGCGCGACGGTTAATCGTATTATCTTCTTCTACAGCCTCCGCTTTAAGACATATCCGCGCCATCGCTTCGATGGTTTCGACCGGATAGTCGCCTACCGCAGTCTCGGCAGACAACATCACCGCATCGGTACCATCCAGCACCGCATTCGCCACATCGGAAACTTCCGCACGTGTCGGGATAGGATTGGTGATCATCGACTCCATCATCTGTGTAGCTGTGATCACCAGCCGGTTCTTCATGCGCGCCATGTTGATCATGCGCTTCTGCAATCCCGGGACGGCCGCATCACCGACTTCCACGCTCAGATCACCGCGGGCCACCATGATGGCATCCGAAGCATCGATGATGCCTGCCAGCGCCGGGATCGCTTCGGCGCGCTCTATCTTGGCCATCAGCATGCTCTTGCCCCCCGCCGCATGCATCAGCTCGCGTGCGAGGCGCATATCGTCGCCGCTGCGCGGGAATGACACGGCCAAATAATCCGCCTTGATCATTGCCGCAGTCTTGATGTCTTCCTTGTCCTTGTCGGTCAACGCCGGGGCGGTCAGCCCTCCGCCCTTGCGATTGATGCCCTTGTTGTTGGACAACACGCCGCCGCGCACCACCTTGCAGACCACCTGCTGTTGTTTTACCTCGGTCACCAGAAATTCCAGCATTCCGTCATTGAGCAACAGCACCGAACCTTTTTTGACATCCCTGGGCAGATCCTTGTAATCCAGGCCGACGCGCTGCTGATCCCCCAAACCTTCCAAGGCTGCATCAAGGATGAAAGTATCACCGTCATTCAGGATGATCTTGTCGTTCTCGAATTTGCGTACCCTGATCTTCGGACCTTGCAGGTCGACCAGAATACCCACTGTGCGGCCCACCGAGGCAGCTGCAGCGCGAACATTCTCGGCACGTTTCTGATGATCCTGCGCTGTTCCATGTGAGAAATTCATACGCACCAGATCGACTCCTGCACGTATCATTTTCTCAAGCACCTTCTGGTCGCTGGAAGCCGGTCCCAGCGTTGCTACTATTTTGGTTCTGCGCAGCATGTTTTCCTAGTTATTATTATTTTTTATTCGCCCGTTGTTCGAGAATTTCCACAGCGGGCAATTTCTTGCCCTCCAAAAACTCCAGGAACGCGCCGCCGGCAGTCGAGATGTAGGACACTTTGTCATAGATATCGTACTTCTGGATCGCGGCTATGGTGTCACCGCCACCGGCCAGCGTGAATGCACTGGTTTCAGCGATTGCCCTGGCTATGGTCTTGGTGCCCTCGCCGAACTGATCGAACTCGAAAACCCCGACCGGGCCGTTCCATACCACCGTCCCGGCCTTCATGATGATGTCGGCCAATTCCTGCGCGCTCTTCGGACCGATGTCGAAGATCATGTCGTCGTCAGTCACATCACCGGCATCTTTCACCACAGCAGGTTCGTTGGCGTCAAATTTTTTGCCGACCACCACGTCCACGGCGATGGGGATGGTCGCACCGCGCGCCTGCATCTTGGCCATCAGCGCTTGTGCAGTAGGCACCAGATCGTCTTCACAGAGCGACTTGCCGACGTTCTTGCCAGAGGCCTTGAGAAAGGTGTTGGCTATACCGCCGCCGACCACGAGTTGCTCGCACTTTTCGGACAACGATTCCAGCACGGTCAACTTCGTCGAAACCTTGGAACCGCCGACGATCGCGACCATCGGGCGTGCCGGACTGAGCAGCGCCTTGGTCAATGCATCCAGTTCTTCGGTAAGCAATATACCTGCTGCTGCCACCGGCGCGAATCTGGCCACGCCATGCGTGGAAGCCTCGGCGCGGTGCGCCGTGCCGAAGGCATCCATCACGAAAACATCGCACAAGGCGGCATATTTTTTCGCGGTTTCTTCCAGGCTTTTTTTCTCGCCCTTGTTGAAGCGGCAATTTTCCAGCAGCACCAATTCGCCTTCTGCAACGTCGAAACCTCCGTTCATCCAATCCCTGATCAGGCGTACCGGCTTGCCCAACTTGTTGGCGATCACATTGGCAACCGGTTTGAGTGAATTCTCTTCGGAGAAGACCCCTTCTTCAGGGCGGCCCAGGTGTGATGTGACCATCACGCGAGCCCCGGCCTTCAGCGCGAAATCGATGGTCGCCATCGATGCTGTGATGCGCGCATCGGAAGTAACCTGACCATCTTTGACGGGCACGTTCAAGTCCGAACGGATCAGAACGCGTTTGCCCTTGAGATCCAGATCGGTCATTTTGATTACGGACATTTCAATCTCCTGAATTTATATAAGCACCAAGGTTGTACCAGGTTGGGGACTTGCAGTTCTCAAAGGAATGCTTTTTGAACGTGATGCCCGCTCGGTGCAGTGCACTGCCCCCCACAGTTGGAGGGCAGTGCATTTCACAGCTTTATTTTGCGACGTGATTCACCATGCGCATCAGGTTGCAAGTGTAGCCATACTCGTTGTCATACCATGCCACCACTTTGACGAATGTCGGGTCCAGCGCAATGCCTGCTCCGGCATCGAACACGGAAGGCGTGGTCTGGCCGCGAAAATCGGTGGAAACCACCGATTCTTCGGTATATCCAAGCACGCCTTTCAACGGTCCGTTTTCTGAAGCGGCTTTCATCGCCTTGCAGATTTCCTCATAGGTGGCAGCCTTGTTCAATTCGACGGTCAGATCTACCACAGACACGTCGGAAGTCGGCACACGGAAAGCCATGCCGGTCAGCATGCCCTTGAGTTCCGGCATCACTACACCGACGGCCTTGGCCGCACCGGTCGAGGACGGGATGATGTTTTCCAGGATGCCACGTCCACCGCGCCAATCCTTGCTGGACGGGCCATCAACTGTCTTCTGTGTCGCAGTTGCAGCATGCACCGTGGTCATCAACCCGCGCTTGATGCCGAATTTATCATGCAACACCTTGGCGACCGGCGCCAGAGCATTGGTTGTGCAGGAAGCGGCCGAGATGATGCTCTCGCCCTTGTAGGTAGCGTGGTTCACGCCATACACAAACATCGGTGTGTCGTCCTTGGAGGGCGCGGATTGAACAACCTTCTTGGCACCCGCGTCGATGTGCTTCTGGCAAGTCTCCTTGGTCAGAAAGAAACCGGTGCATTCGATCACGATATCAACTTTGGCTTCATTCCATTTCAGATTGGCCGGATCGCGCTCGGCGGTCAGGCGGATAGACTTGCCGTTGACGACCAGATTTTTGCCGCTGACAGATACATCGCCATTAAAACGGCCATGTACAGAGTCGTATTTGAGCATGTATGCGAGATAGTCCGGTTCCAGCAGGTCGTTGATAGCCACGACTTCGATTTCCGGAAAATCCTTTGTCGCAGCACGGAACACCATACGTCCTATGCGGCCAAACCCATTGATACCTACACGAATTGCCATTTTTTTCTCCCTTATCGATAGTTAAAATTCATTGGTGTTTTACAACACACTCATAATTGTATTTACGACATCCGATTGAGCCGGGACGGTGTCCCTTAACATTCTCTGCGCTCATGTCAGCTTCCGCCGCAATGAGGTCGAAACCAAGTAATTCAGGCTAATACTTTTTTCACCGTCGCAACCACATTGTAGTTCCGGCATAACGTTGGCCTTTGGCAAACATTAACCTGCACTGAAATTTCGTCATTGCCTACAAGATGCCCTTAACTGCCTTTACTACATTTTCAGCGGTAAAACCGAAGTGCTTGAACAACTCCGGGGCGGGTGCGGATTCGCCGAAGCAATCCATGCCGACCACAGCACCATCAAGCCCCACATATTTGTACCAGCCACCGGTCACACCCGCTTCGACTGCAACACGTTTTACACCCTTGGGCAAGACACTGTCCTTGTAAGTCTGGTCCTGCTTGTCGAACACACTGGTCGATGGCATCGAAACCACGCGCACCTTGACGCCTTCTGCAGCCAATAATTTCTGTGCCTCCATCGCCAAGGTTACTTCGGAACCTGTGGCGATGATCACTGCCTGCGGCTTGCCGCCCCCGGCTTCGGACAGCACATATCCTCCCTTGCGTATGTTGGCGATCTGATTCGCGTCACGCTTCTGGAAAGCCAGGTTCTGGCGTGTGAACACCAGGCTGGTAGGCCCATCTTTTCGCTCGACAGCAGCTACCCACGCGGCGATGGACTCGACGGTATCGCACGGACGCCAAAGATCCATGTTCGGGATATAACGCAGTGTCGCGGTTTGCTCGACCGCCTGATGGGTCGGACCATCTTCGCCCAGACCGATGGAATCATGGGTGTACACAAAGATCACTCGCTGCTTCATCAGCGCCGACATGCGCAGTGCATTGCGTGCATACTCCGAGAACATCAGGAAAGTGCCGCCGAACGGAAGGAACCCCCCGTGCAAAGCCATCCCGTTCAGGATATGCGACATACCGAATTCGCGCACGCCATAGCTGATGTAATTGCCGACGTTCTTGCCGCGGACGTGCTTGCAACCTGTCCAGTTGGTCAGATTTGAACCGGTCAGGTCGGCAGAACCGCCAAGAAATTCCGGCAGTACCGGTACCAGCGCATTGATTGCGTTCTGCGATGCCTTGCGCGTCGCGATGGATTCTGCCTTTTCGTTGGTCTTGGCTATCGCATCGGCGGCATGTGCCGCCCAGTTGGCGGGCAACTCACCCTTGATGCGACGTTCGAACTCGGCAGCCTCTTTCGGAAATGCTGCTTTGTACTCGGCGAACTTGTTGTTCCACAGTTTTTCCAGCCCGGTACCCTTGGTGCGCGCATCCCATGCTTCATACACATGCTCGGGGATTTCGAAGGGCGGATATTTCCAGCCTATATGCTCGCGTGTCGCGGCGACCTCGTCATTTCCAAGCGCGGCGCCGTGCACGTCATGTGAATCGGCTTTGTTGGGCGAACCCATCCCGATGATGGTCTTGCAACAGATCAGCGTGGGTTTGTCGGTGACCTTCTTTGCGGCATTGATCGCCGCATCGACCGCCTCGGGATCGTGTCCCTGCACATTGGCGATGACATGCCAGCCATAGGCTTCAAAACGTTTGGCAGTGTCGTCGGTGAACCATCCGTCCACATGACCGTCGATAGAGATGTTGTTGTCATCCCAGAACGCGATCAGTTTGCCCAGACCCCATGTGCCTGCCAGCGCGCAGGCTTCATGGGAGATGCCTTCCATCATGCAACCGTCACCCATGAACACGTAGGTATGGTGATTGACGATCTCGTGGCCGGGCTTGTTGAATTCCGCAGCAAGCAGTTTTTCTGCCATCGCCATGCCTACCGCATTGGTGATGCCCTGACCCAGCGGTCCACCGGTGGTTTCCACGCCGGGCGTGTAACCGTATTCGGGGTGTCCCGGGGTCTTGGAGTGCAGTTGGCGGAAGCGTTTCAGTTCTTCCATCGGCAGTTCGTAACCGGACAGGTGCAGTAACGCGTAAACCAGCATCGAACCGTGGCCGTTGGATAGTATGAAGCGATCACGGTCAGGCCACTTGGGATTGGCCGGATTATGGCGCAGATGGCGGTTCCACAACACGTCTGAAATCTCGGCCATACCCATTGGAGCGCCGGGGTGTCCGGAGTTGGCCTTTTGCACGGCATCCACTGCCAGCATGCGAATCGCGCCGGTAATGTCATTGAACTTGGGTGGGGTGATGCTTCGCGTTGCGGCCATTTCCTGTTACCTCGTAAACATCCTTGCGGGATTTGTTATCTGAATGGCACCTAAATAAATGAATAACTTTTATGGCGCCCTGGTATATGTTTGGGCCGGCAATTATGCCGTAGCCCCCCGATTAGGGCAACAGTCCCTTATCGGCTTGGTCAGGATTCGTCAATACCGCCCTTTTTCTGAAATTTAATGCCGAGCTGTTTGAGTTTACGGTAGAGATGGGTACGCTCCAGACCAACCTTCTCGGCTACACGTGTGACATTGCCAACTTCCTTGCGCAAATGGTAGTCGAAATATAGCGCATCGAAATGATCGCGCGCCGCACGCAATGGCATATCGAGCGTCAGCGAGATTTGCTGCGCCTGTCCTTCCGTGTTGATCGCGGTTTGCTGGCCCTGGGTTTCGAGTACCGGGACTTGTATCTTTGCAGTTCCCTCCTTTATGGATTTGGCCACCGTGTCCAGCAGTTTTTGCAGCGCGATCGGTTTTTCCAGAAAATCCACCGCGCCGATACGGGTCGCTTCGACTGCCGTCTCGATCGTGCCGTGGCCCGACATCATCACGACCGGCATGGTCAGCAAATCCTGGTCGACCCATTCCCTGAGCAAGGTTATTCCATCGGTTTCAGGCATCCAGATGTCCAGCAGTACCAGGTCGGGTTCATGTTCATTCCGGTATGCGCGTGCCTGTTCTGCGTTTTCGGCAACTTGCACCTGATACCCTTCATCAAAAAGTATTTCTGACAACAACTCGCGGATGCCGATCTCATCATCCACCACCAAAATCTTGTTACTGCCCATCACGCCTCCTCTGCCAGTGGCAAATCAATACTGACTCGCGCTCCGCCACCCGGCTTGTTTTCAATGACGATAAATCCGCCATGTTCTTCCACGATTTTTTTCACGATTGCCAATCCCAGGCCTGTGCCTTTGATTTTTGTCGTTTTGTACGGTTCAAACGCACCGGAAAGCACGTTCTTGGAAAATCCCGATCCGTTATCCTCGACTTGCAAATTGATCGCCCCGTTGTGGTTTTCGGTACTTAACGAAATTAGCGGATTCTCTGTGTCATGCAATGCATCCTGGGCGTTTTGCAGCAAGTTGTGGATGATCTGCCTGAGACGGGTTGCATCGCCGTTAACCTGGCTCTTGTCTGCGTTCAGGTTCAACGCGATCGGAATGATGTTCGCTTCGTACAGACCCAACACTTCCCTGATCAGTTTGTGCAAATTCAAATGCGTCAATTTCAAAACCGGGCCACGCGCATAATTGGCGAATTCGTTCACCATGTTCTTCATTGCTGCAACCTGACTGACTATGGTTTGGGTGGCATTCTGCAACAGCTTCGCTCCGCCTTCGTCGAGCTTGTTGTTGAGTTTGTGCTGCAATCGCTCCGCAGAGAGCTGGATCGGGGTCAGCGGGTTTTTTATCTCATGTGCAAGGCGACGCGCAACTTCGCCCCATGCGGCCTGGCGTTCGGCCTGCAGCAAATGACTGATATCGTCGAATACCACCACATAACCCGCACCGGACCCCGGTGGCAGACGCGTACCGCGAATGAGCAGAATTTGATTTCCATTCCTGCTCATCCGTTCTATTTGCCGTTGCCATTCGCCATTGGGTACTTCAGAAAATGCTTTGCTGATGGTGTTGCAGAACGAACTGAGCAGCGTGTACCTTTCTGCGATCTGTTCCATGCTTTTGCGTTGCATTTCGTGCAAAGGTGCCCCCAGAATCTGCACCGCGCTGGTATTTACCGAGCGCAACCGCAGATTATCATCCAAACCCAACACTCCCGAAGACAGGTGTGTCAATACGCTTTCCAGGTATCCCTTGGCGCGCATCACCTGACGCTGCTGTAATTCGCTTGCTGTCTTGGCATCGGACAGTTGACGTATCATCTGGTTGAATAAACCTGTCAATGCCCCCAATTCATCGCTGCTGCGTATTGGATATTGTCCGGTAAAATCTCCCTGAGCCACGGCCCGCGTTCCCTCCGCCAGCGCCTCAAGCGACGAGCCCAGTCTTTCACTGAGGAAAAATGCCACCGAAACAGCCGTCAGCACTACCACCAGCAAAGCAAGTGTCAAAGTAATCGCATACAGACGTTTCAGACCGAGCCGTGAAAACGTCAGTTCCTGATAGTCACGATATACCGTCTGTACGGTCTCCGCATCTTCCTCGATTTTTTTAGGCACAGGCTGAGTGAATTGCAAAACAAATTTTCCGCCGCCGCGCACATTGGAATTTACTGTTACCAGTGAACGCAACGTCAATCCCCTGTTGGGCAAAGTGTCGATCACCGAATATTCGTCCTTGTCGAGCGTCAACTTCATCAGATCCCCGTCGGGCATATCGGGCATTCTGGAGTTGCTGCCCGAAGAGAACGCGATCAAGTTACCGTTGTATGTGAACAGGGCAGCTTCCTGCGCCACTTTTTCATCCACCAGTTGATCCAGCGCCTTCTGGTATTGATGAGGATTTTTTTCGGCTAATAGCAAGGAGGTGAATTTGGCCTTTTTGACAAGTTCGTTCAAACTGTTTTCGAGTCCGCTCCTGCCGAGATTGAGCCCGCCCTCCAGCGCATTCTCTACGCGTACGTCAAACCATGACTCGATACTCTTGTCCAGAAATTGTACCGATACCGCATAGATCAAAATGCCGGGTAATACCCCGATCATCGTAAAAAATGTCACCAGGCGCAGAGTCAGCCTGGCGCCGAACACCTTATTCTTGAGTTTGATGCGCAAGCGCCACAATTGATAGCCGGACAGCGCCATCAAGCTCAATGCCAGCAGACCGGTCAAACCGAGCAACGCGTAATAATTGAAGGAAAAAACTTCGGTGTTGGCGCTGCTTCCTGACAATAAGACCAGTAATGCGACGGCGAGTACTACGCTGAGCAGGATTAGATTTTTCACCTTGCCGTCACTCCGTCCCGGCTGATTTGTTCACGGCTATCGAACCCGGATCGATCTCCCATCGATACCAATCGGAATTAAGCGTCCATTCGTTTCCGGACAATGCATTGACCTGCAACAGTTTGGGCAATTGCGAATTGTCCAGCCGCAAGCGCACTGCAGCAACGAGGTTTCCCTCTCGTTTTATCCACTCAGCGATATAGCCTTCCTCTTTTTTCAGCAGCTCGGCGGGAATGGGCGGGGAGTTTTGCCTTGCGAGTATGTTCAAAGCATCTTCAAGGCTGGCGAAATTCTGGTATAAAGCGCCGCGCGAAATCCGGTATTGACGTGTCAGCACATTGTAGGAAAGCTTGATGGTCTGTTCACCCTGAAATACATCTTCATCCATCCAGTACCAGCGCGGACGTATGAGGGTAAATTCACCAACAAAATACAAAGGTATGCCGCGTGACAATGCCTGCAGCATCACCTGAGTCAGACCGACGTCATAGATTGCCGTTAAATGATAGCCGTCATCGTCCAGGCGTACTTCCGCCTTGTTGACATAGATACCTTCCGCGTTGGCAGCGGCGACCAGACATGCAAACTCAACAGCGCCGTGCAGCGCAGCTTCAAGGAATTTTTTGCAACAACGCATAAAAGAAACCATCATGCTGGTCATTGGGCAATAATTGTCCCTCGTTCATGTCAGGCGGGGGCCCGGCAAAATGATTTTCGGCCAATTTCACCGGCAATCGAAGCGCATCGGGCTGCTGCGCAAGAAATGCAGTGATGACCTGTTCGTTCTCCTGTCGAAACACCGAACAGGTTACATAGAGCAATTTACCATCTTGCTCGACCAGTCGCCACAATGAACTCAGGATGCCAAGCTGCTGTGCAGCGAACCCGGCAATATCATCGAGGCGTCGCAGCCACTTGATGTCGGGGTGCCGGCGTACCACACCTGAAGCAGAACAGGGCACATCTGCCAATATGCGTTGGAAGGATTTCCCATCCCACCATGGACCGGGATCGGAAGCATCCCCGACCAAAAGCCGAGCGGTCAGACCCAGCCGCTGAAGATTATCCGCAACGCGTTGCATGCGTCGCTCGTCCTTGTCCAGCGCATGCAATTCTACCGTGGTCATTTCCAGAATGTGTGCCGTCTTGCCTCCCGGAGCGGCACAGGCATCCAGCACGCGCATCCCCTCATGTACGTCCAACAGGTATGCCGCATATTGCGCGCCGGCATCCTGTACCGACACCATACCGGCATGGAACCCCGGCAGCCTGTCCACCGGAACCGGTTTAACCAGCTGGATTGCATCCGGACCGACGATCTCCGCGGACATGTGATGTTGCGCAAGCAATGCAAGATAATCAGTGGTAGAACAGCGTCGCTGATTGACCCGCAACGTCATCGGCGGATGCTGATTGCC
>Ga0210099_1000604_pt1 | contig 11166 bp, 10 predicted proteins | sample Joice_ThreeSqA_D_4_FD_184872 | JGI IMG/M metagenome (GOLD analysis project Ga0210099, IMG submission 184872) | Wetland microbial communities from San Francisco Bay, California, USA, that impact long-term carbon sequestration - Joice_ThreeSqA_D2... | ecosystem: Environmental > Aquatic > Marine >...
CCGTGAAAACCGCCACCGACGATCAGCGTTACACCGCGTGGAATAGCCATCCCGCTGACATCGCCCCGGTTTGGCAAGGTAAATGTACGGGACAGTGATACCGGTGAAACAAAGGGAAGCGCATCTGCTTCTAGGGGCCTGTCATCGATACCGCTTCGTCTTGGCAATATTGAATTGTCAGCCACAAAAGCGGCAAGATCGTTGTGCCGGAGCTGGCCACGCAAAAATTCCTGATCCTCGGCGCACTCGACATGCCTTTTGAATTGGTCCTGATCCAGATTCTCGAAATAAAGACCGGCAGAGACGATCTTTGGGAGTTCCACGAAAAACATCTCTTCGGCATCCTTTGCAAGAATCTGCCGCCCTGCAGCAGGCAAACCTATCGTCAATCTTGCCTCGATACCTGTACTATCGATCAGTACCGAGTTTCTGACCAATATCTGCTGGCCACTCGTTTCGATACGGATTTCTCCACTCTTCCCTATCCCCCGATGCCCCATTACGTGTGCGCTGATCGCCATCTCGACAGCCCTTGCCAAAAAATCCTCCGCGGCAGTCTTTCTAGACTTGCCGGACCAGAAATCCGAGGGAAGGGAAGCATCCGTTGATGAAATTTTGATACTTGTCCGTGAAGGTTGTGCAAAAGGATCACCCTGGACATGATCGATGTTGAGTCGGTAGCCATCAAACAGATAGCTCCCTTTCAGAGCCTTATAGGCTTTGTAACCATGGCCGTTAATGTTCCTTAGCAGCGCTCTTAGATTTTCCATCCTGCCCACCGCACGTGAAAGTTCACAATTCAACTCTTGTATCGTCCATACCGATCATTAATGGGACATCGATCTACTTTGGCCTGGCAAATATTTCCGATTTCTCTGCAATTGATGTTCGGAGAATATATACTCTTGTTGGCCCAGTGATTGGGATGGCGCATTGTGCAAAATGCATTTTGTGTTGTTGGTATGTTAGTACCATTACGCTTGTTTAAACACAGTCAACTGGCAATCTCAATTAATTGGAGTACATCATGGTGAAATTGAAATCAATCGGGAGTAGTTTAAAAAGGGCTGAGAAGTCCACGAAAAAGGCGGCTTCGACTGCAAAGAAAAAGGTGAACAAGGCGGCGAAAAGTGTAGTCGCGAAGACCAGGAAGGCAGAAAAGGCCGCACAAAAAGCCGTCACAGCCGCAAAGAAAAAAGTAGCCAAGGCAGCCAAAAATCTTGCCGCGACAACAAGGAAGGCAGAAAAGGCCGCTCAAAAAGCGGCTTCAACCGCAAAGAAAAAAGTAGCCAAGGCAGCCAAAAATCTTGCCGTGAAAACCAGGAAGGCAGAAAAGGCCGCACAAAAAGCAGCTTCAATTGCAAAGAAAAAAGTTGTCAAGGTGGCTAACCGTGTAACTGCGGCTACAAAAAAGACAAGAACGCCCGTAAAAAAAACGACCTCGGGTGCGAAAAGAAAGGTGGCAGTGGTACCCAAAACAGAAGCTACACCTGAAAAATAAAGCAGCAACCACAAGAGCGACAACTCGTGCTGTCGATCGGCTGAGGATCCCCAGTTCTTTGCCTGGGATTAACCGGAAATCAACCCGGCTGCACGACCTTGATGCTCAGTTCGACAGCTGCACGCAAGGTATTGGCCGAGATGCATCCGCGTTCTGCGATCGTGACCAGTTTGTCCAGTTCTTCGGGCGGATTGCATTGAGCGGATACCGTCATGCGGATCGCGGTAAAACGTGATGGCGCATCCGCCATATCGCCCTCGATCTCCGCACGGGCATTTTGTATTTCTATATTCCTGGCCTTGGCGGCCGCCAGCAGATTGCTCATGAAACAACCACCCAGGCCGTTCAACATCGCTTCACCGCCCATCATACCGGCATTGGTGCCACCCTTGGCTTCCGGACGATCCATGACCAGTTCATGTCCTCGGGCGTTACCCCTGGATGCGCTGCTGCTGATCTGTTCAACCTTCACTGTTGCAGTTGCCATGACATTTCTCCTTGGTGACAAGAAGCGAAAGTATAACTGACGGTAAGATAGAGCTGCATTCTACTTTCCTTAAACCGGCGGCGAGTAAAACAAATGCGACACTGCTTCGCTATATTGAATGACAAAATATGATGCGGCTGCGAACGGGTGGTCTGGGATATTCACGATACTTCAGCGTTTTTATCAAAGCGGGCACTCAATTAAAAAGATACCGTGTAATTTGTATGCAGTTTGACGGCGTGTGATTGTATGAACAGTAGAAAGAAAGAGGAAAAGAGATGAATACTCAGGTAACGAAAAACAAGATGTTGTCTTTTCTCGACCCTGCAAACCCCCAGCCTTGGGCCAGTTTCATCGAGCAGATCGACCGCGTGGCGCCTCACCTCGGAAAACTCGGCTACTGGCTGGAAACACTGAAGCATCCAAAACGTGTGCTGAATGTCGGGATACCGATCCATCGCGATGACGGTACGCTGGCCCATTTCGAGGGATATCGTGTGCATCACAATCTTTCGCGTGGTCCCGGCAAGGGCGGTGTGCGTTTTCATCCGAACGTGACAATGAATGAAGTGATGGCGCTGTCAGGATGGATGACTATCAAGAATGCCGCGCTGAACTTGCCGTTCGGCGGTGCGAAAGGCGGTGTGCGGGTAGACCCGGCAACATTGTCGGTCGCGGAACTGGAACGACTGACGCGCCGCTACACCTCGGAGATCGGGATCCTGATCGGCCCGAACAAGGATATTCCCGCACCGGACGTCGGCACCAACGAGCAGACCATGGCCTGGATGATGGATACCTATTCCGTCAATCAGGGTGCCACGGTGACAGGTGTCGTGACCGGCAAACCGATCAGTCTGGGCGGCAGCCTCGGTCGTCGCGAAGCGACCGGGCGCGGTGTTTTCGTCGCAGCACGCGAAGCGGGTTTGCGTCAGGGGTTGGCAGTAAAGAACGCCCGTGTGGTGGTGCAGGGTTTCGGCAATGTGGGATCTATTGCAGCGCAATGTTTCGCTGCAGCCGGTGCGCGCATAGTTGCGCTTCAGGATGCCAGTGGCAGCGTGATCAATCCGGACGGCATCGACGTCGCGGTTGCCATTGCCCTGGTGAAGGCCGGTGGCCGGCTGGTTGATATGCAGAACGTGGAAGCGATCAGTGCGGATGATTTTTGGCTGGTACCCAATGACTACCTGGTGCCGGCTGCGCTGGAAGGGCAGATCGATGCGGCACTCGCGGAACGGCTCGACACCAGGATCATTGTCGAGGGGGCCAATGGCCCGACCTTGCCCGAGGCCGACGATGTACTTGCGGCTCGCGGCATCACGGTGGTGCCGGATGTGATCGCCAATGCCGGCGGCGTGACGGTCAGTTATTTCGAGTGGGTGCAGGATTTCTCCAGCTTTTTCTGGTCCGAACAGGAAATCAATGACCGGCTGGAAAAGATCATGGCAGCGGCATTCAATGATGTCGCGGAACTGGCCGTGGAGCGCAAGGTGTCCCTTCGTACTGCCGCCTTCATCATCGCTTGCACCCGTATATTGGCAGCGCGCGACCGGCGCGGCCTGTATCCATGAGGCACATTCATTACTAAGTAACGCTGATTAAGTCCGCTCTCAAGAGTTGAAATAGGCCCGCTGAATTCTTTACGCGAAACATACCCGCTATCTAAAAGATTAGGGCCGGGCTTATCCAGCCATATTGCCATCGCTCTTTGATGGCTTGGTTGGTAGTTCCTGTATCCGTCATTGCAGTAGTCCAACCAGCGGGTGGTGTTGGTCACCGGAAAGGTTCGTATAATGTCCAGAAACAGCAAACCGTTGCCGACCCTGTAAGATTATGTAGCGTGTTGGACCCGAATCAAGTTTCCAAGAGGCCGTAGTTCTAATGCTTGCCCGTTTCAGTCATCCTTTTGCAGGAATACTCGTTGATAATATGTCTATCGGCATTCGAGGTATTACCTGCTCGTCGAACCCGTATTACCAATTGAAACTGACTACTCACACTGGAATAGCGCATTGCAAACTGCAACTCTTCGGGCAGCTTGATGGTCCGCCTGCACTTTCGCCATATTGACTTGTCTCATTTGCTTATAACCGCAAGCACATCATGTTCAAGTTTCTCGAATCCCTAATCCGTGGTACCCGCACCCACCCGGCAGTAACACCGCCGAGCGGGCTGCTGTCTTTCTATTGGCATTTCATCAGCCAGACACCCTGGCCATATGTGGCCATGGTTGTCACCAGCCTGAGTGTCGCACTTGCAGACATGTGTATCCCCATCTTCGTCGGCAAGCTGGTTGCATTGATGGAAACGCCGGACCGTGCAGCGGCATTGGCATCTCAGGCAACGACGTTATCGGCAATGATGCTGGTCGTGCTGATCGTGCGCCCGTTTCTCCAGTTTTCCGACATTGCGATACGCCACAACGCACTGATGCCGGGCGCCACCAGCCTGGTGCGCTGGCAAAGCCACTGGCATGTGCTGCGCCAGAGCTGGCCGTTCTTCCAGCAGGACTTTGCGGGGCGAATCGCCAACCGTGTCATGCAGACCGCACAAGCACTGCGCGACAGCGTGATGTCCTCGATCCGCGCGGGTCTGTACCTCTCCACCTATGGCATCCTGACGCTGGTATTGGTCTCGAGATTCGATTGGCGCCTGACGGTGCCAACCCTGCTCTGGCTGATGGCTTATGCGGTCTTTTTGAAGTTCTTTGTGCCGCGCCTGCGCGAACTGGCCAAGCAGAGTTCCGATGTGCGCTCGCTGGTGATGGCGCGCGTGGTCGACAGTTACACCAACATCCTCACGGTCAAACTTTTTTCCAAGATGGTCGATGAGGATGCCTACGTGCGCGAGGTCTTGGACCAACACCAGGATGCGATCTCGCAACACATGCGCATGACCAGCCGCTTCATGTTCACCCTGCAGTCATTGAATGCGCTGCTGCTGGTGAGTACCACAATGATCGGCCTGACCCTGTGGGCGCGCGGAGTGATCGATGCCAGCCAGGTGGCGACGGCATTGCCGCTGGTATGGCAGATCACCAACATGGCAGGCTGGGTTTCCTTTGAAGTTGCCGGTATCTTTGAAAATATCGGTGTGGTACAGGACGGGATGCAAACCATTTCCGTTCCCCATACCCTGGTCGATGATAAAGAAGCCAAGTCGCTCAAGGTGACTCATGGAGAGATACGCTTTGACCAGGTGAGTTTCAATTACGGCGCAAGCAGCACCCCGCTGGGCAAACCGGTGCTCGACCACATCGACCTGATCGTTCATCCCGGAGAACGCATCGGTCTGGTTGGGCGATCCGGTGCCGGCAAGTCTACGCTGGTCAACTTGCTGTTGCGATTCTTCGATATCGAGCACGGGCGCATCACCATCGACGGACAGGACATCCGGTACGTTACCCAAGAGAGCCTGCGCACACAGATCGGTTTGGTCACACAGGACACGACGCTGTTGCACCGCTCGATTGCAGACAACATACGCTACGGCCGTCCTCATGCGACGCAGGCAGAGATTGAAGCAGCAGCTCAGAAGGCACAAGCCCACGAATTCATCTTCGATTTGCGCGACTGGAATGGCCGTGAAGGCTATCAGGCCCATGTCGGCGAGCGCGGTGTGAAACTCTCCGGCGGCCAACGCCAGCGCGTGGCGATCGCCCGCGTGATCCTCAAGGATGCACCCATCCTGTTGCTCGACGAAGCTACATCTGCACTTGATAGCGAGATCGAGGCCAGTATCCAGGAACAGTTGATCGGCTTGATGGACGGCAAGACCGTGATCGCCATCGCCCATCGCTTATCGACCATCGCTCGCCTTGATCGGCTGATCGTGATCGACCGCGGCAAGATCGTCGAGCAGGGTACGCACAACGAATTGTTGCGCCGCAACGGTCTTTATGCTGCGCTGTGGCAACATCAGTCAGGCGGTTTTCTCGCGGAGGAACTGCCTGAGTTACCCGAATCTGTGTTGGCATGAACAGGCTTCGGAATGATTCGCTGCAGAAGTTTGTGATGCTGATGGCCGCAGTCGTCCTGATCGCCGCATGTTCACCAAAGACTAAAGAAGCAGCACTGCCCGCCGGAAGCCAGGTTCTCGCGCTGGGCGACAGCCTGACACAGGGCGCCGGCGTGACCAGCGAAGAAGCGTGGCCCAACCTGTTGGCGCAAAAAACCGGGTGGGTGGTTTTCAACGGCGGCGTGAATGGTGACACCAGTGAAGCTGCATTGCTGCGTCTGCCGAAACTGCTGGATCAACATGATCCGGTACTGGTGCTGGTAACGCTGGGGGGCAACGACATGCTGCGCCACATTCCCCAGCAGCAAACCGTCGCCAATCTGGAACAGACGATCATCCGGATCAGGGCGCATGGGGCGAAACCGGTTCTGCTTGCTACGCCGAACCCGAGCCTGATGGGAGCGGTGTTTCAACACCTGTCCGCGCCCGATTTCTACCGCAAGCTCGCCGAAACACAGCATGTCCCGCTGATCGAGGACGCGATCGCCGAAGTTATTTCCGATCCGAAACTGAAAGGCGATCCCTTGCATCCCAATGCCGCGGGGCACAAGGTCCTGTCTGAAAAGATCTTCGAGGAACTGAAGGCGATTGGATACATAGTTTAAAGGCGGTTGTGGCAGATTTAACACAGAGAATCTGCGTCTGTTCAGGATGTTTCGCTGCGCAAATATATGATTGTTCTTCTGCAGCAAATTGATACAACATTTCGGAGTGGAATATGAAAAATATCCTCTTGGACGTCTTGACAGGCGCACTGCTGGTTTCCCTTTCAGCAAGTGCCGATTGCGTGTCCGGCCAATACGGGAATGTGCTGTGCGGCGAAGGCCAATGCGCAACGGATAGTTATGGCAAGGTGTTTTGCGCCGACGTCGGCGGAGGCGCGATCAAGGACAGCTATGGAAAAGTCCAATGTGGAGTTGGATACTGCGCGAAAGACGATTCAGGGCAGGTATGGTGCTCAAAAGTGCAGGATGGTGGTGCCGCAGTCGATTCGTATGGAAAAGCGAAATGCCTCAGAGGATGCGAAATCGCTACCACCAAGCTTTGCGTGGAAGGGGAGTGATTGCCATCGCCTTTCCGGCATTTACTGCTGTTTGATGCGCAAAATATATACGAAGGCCGGTTTGATGAATCGAATGATTTGCCGCATCGTTCCGGCACCGGATATCCACCCGGCAAAAAAATACCCCGCGATTGCGGGGCTTAAAGTTAAATACAAGGAGTTATAGATTATGCAAAATTCATCGAAATGCCCTGATTCCTGCGGCGTGCGATGAAACCAATCAACCCAAGCCCGGCCAGCAACATAAAGTAAGTTTCTGGTTCGGGGACAGGAGAAACGACGGATGTAACGCGGCCCAACAAACTTGCGCTGGCTGTGGAACCCTCACGTACGTAGAATTGGTTTACGGTACTAAAGCCGCTTCCGGTGATGTTGCCAAAACCCAGGAATTCCAGCGTGTAGTCGATGCCACCCGATATGAATGAAGTCGAAGGGAATATAGTCTGGAATTGGACAATATCAGCACTGGCATCCGCGTTTGATGTATTTGGCGTGTTGATGAGTCCCAAATTGTAGCTGAAATCCTGATTGATTCCTGAAGGCGCCGTAAACGAAAGCGTAACGTTCAAATCTACAGTATTTGCTTGTGTGCCGGAGACTACCGTTCCGTTGAAAAACGTAAGGGTACCAAAACTGAACACCTGGTCTGTCTGTGAGTTGAAGGTGTTACCGGTAAAACTCAAACTGCTCGGCGGGGAGTTGAAGGGGGCTCCGTTTCCCCAGCTGAATGTAGGTGTACCCTCTCCGCTTGTAACCATACCAGAGGGTCCGCTAGGATCTATGAATACACCGGTACTTGTACCTGCAATCGCAGCCGCATGGAGGGCTGTGGAGGTCAAGAGCATAAAGATAGATGCCAGTGATATTGAATATATATTTTTCATAAACGCAAACCTTCACTTAAATGCAGCTATTCAACTTTCCACTGAAGTGGATTTGACTTGGTTGATCATGTCGCACCATTCAAATATACACGATTGAAAATATATGCCTACTGTACCAAAGTACAGGGCCATGAATCTTTGTCGTTAAAAAATATTGGAGGTCTGACTTCGAATAACCCGCTGTTCGCAAAGGTACGGTAGTCACGAACTGTCTGCAGGAGAGCCCTGGGCCTAGAGCTGCATTATCGCAGCCAAACTATGATGAATAAGATGCGAATTTAAATTTGCTGATCAGGCCGTTGAACGTCGATACCTGTACATGGCAAAAAAACCCCCGCTATAGCGGGGTATATAGATTGATACAAGGAGTTATAACTTATGCAAAATTTATCGTACTGCTGTTCTGATTCCTGCGAAGTGCGATGAAACCGATCAACCCGAGCCCGGCCAGCAACATGGCGTAGGTTTCGGGTTCAGGGACGGGGCTGACCTGTTGTGAAATCAGGCTTCCCACCTTGTTGCCATTGGCATCGAGGTAATCAGCCTTGAGTGACAATCCGTTGTTTGTCACACCGTCGAATTCAAACATGAATTGGAGACTCGATTTCGATACGAGAGGCAGGATATTGAAGCCATTACCTGAAGTGTTTTGTATACACACCCAGCTCGCTCCGGAACCGTTGCAACCTGAAGAAGCACTTAACCCACCGGGACTCACAGACCAGTCGGAGAACGTACCGGGCGCACTCAACAAACTGAACGAGACACCAGACAGATAATTCATCGAATTGTCGAACAGCGGATTTCCCAAATTGAACGCCAGGCTATTCAAGAAGGAACCCCCGCCCGTGTAACCGGTCAAGTCTATGGTCAAGGTAAACTGATTGTGGTCGGGGCCCAGCACGGTGTCATCCAAAGTGTAAACCGCGCCATCGACAGTCAAGGCCATTGCTTGCGATCCCATGGCGCCCAAGGCGACAACAACGCTCGCAACGCGGATCAGAGAATTGACAAGTTTGTTCATGTAATGCCTGTCTGTAAATATCAAGCGTTCAACAAGTGTTGAACAGTTCAATTAAGTGAACTGAAACCGATTCACTTCAATATCATCGCTCCCCCAAAATACCTGCGTAGAAACAGGAGCAAACGTGTACACAATACAGATATTGGCAAATATTAATATTGTACTAAGGTACAGGTTTCGCTCAATTAACTCCAACAAGCAAGCCAGATAAGTGGTTGGCTTTGGTCGATAGCAGTAGCGTTACTGACCAACTCCGTATTTGAATTGAAACCGGCCCGGACAATTTTTCCTTTAATAATTTGGAACTTATATTCGATAACCGGGTCGGAGCATGCCGATACCTGTACTTAAGTACAATTTTCATAATTGTTGTTTGCAGATAGTATGCATCACGAAAGGCGCATTTGCGGGTTAATCACAGTTAACTCGAAATTGTGCCTTGAATTTTATGGATGCAATAGGAGAATGAAATGATTAAATCCATATTCAGAATGCTTGTTGGTCTGGCATTATCTGTTTTGATATTTATTGCCGGTGGCTTCATCGGAAAGATCGCGACCCAGGCAGTGATTGCGAAGGACTGCTCGCAAGACAGGGCGGTCACATTTGATGCGTGGATCTATAAACAGCCGGTGACGCTGAGCTGCAATCTTGCCGGCCAGATCAGCCTGGCCGATCATTATTGATGGTTTGGCATTTGCCGCACTGAAAGCAATATTCCTCATAGTCGAACATCATGCCGTCCGGCGTGATCTGATCCAGTCAAAGTCCCGCAATCAGTCAACCGCCTTTCCTCAACCGGTCGAGTTGGCACCAAACAGGCTCACGCTGCATTTGTGCCAGCAGACATGGTGTTGAACAGACTCGGCCGGCATTTCAATTCGCATCAGGCCGGTCATGCTAATATCAAAGGAATTCTCTGATTCGGATTCCGGCTCATGCCCGAAACATCACACAATCTCCTCGCTGAATTACTCTCGGACCTGGAACAAACCGCGATCATCTGGCAGATCGTTGTAATGGCATTATGCCTGGCGTGTTCCTGGGGGATCATCCGTTTCTTGTCGAGCCGTTATCCCAAGCCTGAGATCGCATCGAAAGTCGGTTTTGGCGGCATGTTTAAAGTTGCATTTCCGCTGTTGTCATTATTGCTGGTATTGATCGGAAGAGAGATCCTCAAGAAGTGGTATTCCGTCAATCTATTGAATATAGCCGTTCCGCTATTGGTGGCATTGGTGCTGATCAGCCTTTTGATCCATACACTGCGTCAGGTTTTTGCACCGAGCCGCTGGCTTCATGGTTCGGAAAGATTCATCGTCTTTATCATCTGGATCGGATTCGCGCTACACCTTACCGGGATCCTTCCCGACATCATCCGCGCGATGGAGTATCTCAGCTTCAATATCGGTAGCCAGCGGGTCTCGCTCCTCAATATCCTGAGCGGCATCCTCGCCATTCTCGTCACCATGCTCGCGGCTATGTGGTTGGGAAGGATGCTGGAGCGCGCGATCATGGCCACAAATAACCTGGACATGAGTTTGCGCGTGGTGATGTCAAAATTGACCCGGGCCGGGCTGGTCGTGCTCGGTGTCTTGATCGCGCTGCCTTTGGCGGGCATCGACATCACAGTGCTCTCGGTATTTGGCGGAGCCCTGGGTGTGGGTGTCGGGTTTGGATTGCAAAAGATCGCCAGCAACTACCTCAGCGGATTCATCATCCTGCTTGATCGCTCCATCCATCCGGGTGATGTGCTGACTGTTGACGGCCGCTTCGGCAAGGTGTCGAAACTGACCGCGCGTTACCTGCTATTGCAAAACACGGACGGCACCGAAGCGATCATCCCCAACGATACTTTGGTCAGCACGACTGTCGTCAATCATTCCTACACCAACCGCCAGATACGCATAGGCATACCCGTGCAGATCAGTTACCAGAGCGATCTGCAACGAGCCATGGAGATCATGAGCCAGGCAGCCGCGCATCAACCCAGAGTACTTGAAGATCCTGCAACGAAAGTCTTCCTCAAGTCATTCGGTGACAATGGCATCGATCTGGAATTGAGTATCTGGATCAACGACCCGGAAGAAGGCCAGCTCGGTTTGTGCTCCGACATCAACCTCGAGATATGGCGCAATTTCAAGGAAGCCGGGATCGAGATCCCCTATCCGCAACGTGACTTGCGCATCATCA
>Ga0210099_1000605_pt1 | contig 11134 bp, 10 predicted proteins | sample Joice_ThreeSqA_D_4_FD_184872 | JGI IMG/M metagenome (GOLD analysis project Ga0210099, IMG submission 184872) | Wetland microbial communities from San Francisco Bay, California, USA, that impact long-term carbon sequestration - Joice_ThreeSqA_D2... | ecosystem: Environmental > Aquatic > Marine >...
CACCCGGCAGTTTCCGCAAATTTTGCACGTTGCTCGGCAAGCGCAATATCACAGAATTCAACTACCGCTACGCTGATCCGAAAGCAGCACAGGTGTTTGTCGGCATCCAGGTACGCGGCCAATCGGAGACCGCGGAACTGGTGGGAAAATTAAGTCACAACAAACTCGCCACACTGGACCTGAGCAACAACGAGATGGCCAAACTGCACCTCCGCCATCTGGTCGGCGGTCATGCGTCGGAAGCCAGGGACGAGATCCTGTTCCGCTTCGAGTTCCCTGAACGTCCCGGCGCGCTGATGAACTTCCTCAACAGCATGAACCACAGCTGGAACATCAGCCTGTTCCATTACCGGAATCACGGCGCGGATTACGGCCGCGTACTGGTCGGCATGCAAGTGCCGCACCACGATAAAAAAGCGTTGCGCGAGTTCCTCGACACGCTCGGCTACCGTTACTGGGACGAGAGCGACAATCCGGCTTATCGGCTGTTTCTGGGTTGATCTGCAATGACGGTGTTGCCCGAAGAGTCCAAATCCGGCATCAGAAAAAATATCCTCGCACTGCGTGAGCAACTGCCTCCCGATACACATGCCGCTCACAGCATGGCGATAACAGAACGCCTGCTGAAGCTGCCTGAATACCGGCAAGCTGGCACAATTCTAGGCTATATGAATTTCGGTGCGGAATTCGCCAGCGAAGTCTGGATACGGCAGGTGCTTGCGGAAAGTAAAAAATTGGTCCTTCCACGAGTGAACCATCACACCAACCAGCTCGATCTGTATTGGGTGGAAGACATCGAAAACCAATTGGCAAAAGGGTTATGGAAGATACGCGAACCGATCGTGGAGCGCTGTGAACGAGTGACCGGTTTAAATGAGGTAGAATTCGCACTTTTACCGGGTGTGGCTTTCACTGAAAATGGCGCACGTCTGGGTTACGGCGGCGGATATTATGACAAGCTGCTGGCACGCATGACCCATCGTCCCGCTTTGGTCGCCGCAGCTTTCGAGTTGCAGATCTTGGTCAACATTCCGCAGGAGGCGACCGATGTGAAAGTCGGGTGGATCGTCACGGAGCAAAGGACAATAGACTGCTCGGCATGATTTAACCCTATTCAATCAAGTTGTAATGAGTGAGAGAACGGAAAGATGGCAACAATACCTGATCACGACCCGCAAGAAACCCAGGAGTGGCTGGACGCACTCGATTCGGTACTGGAGAACGAGGGCGCGGAACGCGCCCAATTCCTGCTCGAACAACTGATGGACAAGGCGCGCAGCTCCGGCGCAAGCATGCCGTTCAGTACGGTCACACCGTACCGCAACACCATTCCGGTCAGCGAGGAGCAACGCTCCACCGGCAACCAGAATCTGGAACACCGCATTCGCTCCTGGATGCGCTGGAACGCGATGGTGCTGGTATTGAATGCCAACCGAGACTCTTCCGAGCTGGGCGGTCATATCGCCAGTTTTGCGTCGGCAGCCACATTGTACGACGTCGGTTTCAATCATTTTTTCCACGGCAAGACAGACACGCATGGTGGCGATCTGGTGTATTTCCAGGGCCATTCTTCGCCCGGCATCTATGCCCGCGCCTTTCTCGAAGGGCGCATCAGCGAGGAGCAGATGTACAAGTTCCGCCAGGAATCAGAAGGCGGAGGACTTTCCTCTTATCCCCATCCGTGGCTGATGCCGAACTTCTGGCAGTTTCCCACCGTGTCCATGGGTCTCGGCCCGCTGATGGCGATCTACCAGGCGCGCTTCATGAAATATCTGGAGCATCGCGGCATGGCACAGACCGCCGGGCGCAAAGTGTGGGCATTCCTCGGCGATGGCGAAACCGACGAACCGGAATCGCTGGGCGCGGTATCGATGGCCGGTCGTGAGAAGCTCGACAACCTTATCTTCGTCATCAATTGCAACCTGCAACGCCTGGACGGACCGGTACGCGGCAACGGCAAGATCATCCAGGAACTGGAGGGCGTGTTTCACGGAGCCGGCTGGAACGTCATCAAGGTGGTGTGGGGCAGCAAGTGGGATCGTTTGCTTGCCAAAGACAAGAATGGCCTGTTGCAAAAGCGCATGCAGGAAGCGGTGGACGGCGATTACCAGACCTACAAGTCCAAGGATGGCGCGTATGTGCGCGAGCACTTTTTCGGCAAGTACCCGGAATTGCTGGAGATGGTCGCGGACATGACCGATCAGGAGATCTGGTACTTGAACCGGGGCGGACACAGTATACAAAAAGTTTTCGCGGCTTATGCGGCCGCCAGCAAATATACCGGACAGCCGACTGTTATCCTGGCCAAGACTGTGAAGGGCTACGGCATGGGCCAGGCTGGCGAAGGCCAGAACATCACCCACCAGCAAAAAAAGATGACCGGCGAAGTCTTGCTCAAATTCCGTGACCGTTTCAACATACCACTGACCGACGAGCAAGTCGCCAGCCTGAACTTCTATCGGCCTCCCGAGGATAGTCTCGAGATGAAATATCTGAAGGAACGAAGCCTGGAAATGGGCGTGGTGCCCCAGCGCACGCCGGTCAACGAGCCGTTGCTGATACCCGGCCTGGAAGCGTTCGATGCTTTGCTCAAGGGCACCGAGGAACGCGAGATCTCGACCACGATGGCGTTCGTGCGCCTGCTCGGTATCCTGGTGAAAGACAAGAACATCGGCAAACAAATCGTACCTATCGTGCCAGACGAGTCGCGCACCTTCGGCATGGAGGGCATGTTCCGCCAGCTGGGTATCTTTTCGCAGCAGGGGCAGCTCTATACCCCGCAAGATGCCGATCAGTTGATGTTCTACAAGGAAGACAAATCCGGACAGATATTGCAGGAAGGTATCAACGAAGCCGGCGCGATGTCCTCCTGGATGGCAGCAGCGACTTCCTACGCCAACCACGGCAAGGCGATGTTGCCGTTCTATATATACTATTCCATGTTCGGCTTCCAGCGTGTCGGCGACCTGGCATGGGCAGCCGGCGATCTACGCGCGCGCGGCTTCCTGTTGGGCGGCACGGCTGGCCGCACCACACTGAACGGGGAAGGCTTGCAGCACGAGGACGGACATAGCCATTTGATGTCGGCAACCATCCCGAACTGCATATCCTACGACCCGACATTCGCCTACGAGCTCGCCGTGATCATTCAAGACGGCATGCGGCGCATGTATGTCAATCAGGAAGACGTATTCTATTACCTGACGGTGATGAACGAAAACTACGCCCATCCCGCAATGCCCGAGGGAGCAGAAGCCGGCATCATCAAGGGCATGTATCTGTTCAGCGAAGACAAAGCTGAAGCCAGGACACCCAGGGTGCAACTGCTGGGCAGCGGAACGATATTGCGCGAAGTGATCGCGGCAGCGGAACTTTTGAAAAACGATTTCGGTGTCGCGTCGGATATCTGGAGCGTGACCAGTTTCACGGAACTGCGCCGCGAGGGCATGGATTGCGAGCGCTGGAACATGCTGCATCCGGAAACCGAAGCGCGGGTCAGTTATGTCGAGCAGTGTCTGGATGGACGCAGCGGCCCGGTGATCGCCGCGACCGATTATATGCGTTCTTTCGCCGACCAGATCCGCGGATATCTACCCAAACATTTCAAGGTGCTGGGTACGGACGGCTTCGGACGTTCGGACACCCGCAAGAAGCTGCGCAAGTTCTTCGAGGTTGACCGTCATTACATCGCGATCGCCGCTTTGAAATCCCTGGCCGATGAGGGAACCATCAAAGCCGGCCAGGTCAGCAAGGCGATCAAGCTGTACGACATCGATCCGGACAAACCGAACCCAACCACTGTTTAAGGTTAAAGGGAGAAACACAGTGGCAGAAATCAAGCAAGTATTGGTGCCGGACATCGGCGACTACAAGGACGTGGAAATCATCGAGGTGATGGTCAAGGCGGGGGACAAGATCAACGCCGAGGATAATCTGATCACGCTGGAAACCGACAAGGCGGCGATGGATGTACCGTCACCCCATGCCGGCACAATCAAAGAGCTCAAGGTCAAGGTCGGCGACAAGGTATCCCAGGGATCGGTGATCCTGCTGCTGGAAAGCAGCGATTCTGCGAGCACTACACAGGCAGGCAAGACGCCTGCCGCTGCGCCGTCTCCGTCGGTTGCGGCGACAGCTCCCGAACAGTCCGCAGTTTCAGCCAAGCCGGTTGCCGCCCCAGTCACGGCTGCGCCGGTGTTGCCGCCTGTTGTCGCAGGGGGTAAAGCTCATGCCAGTCCCGCGATACGCCGCTTCGCGCGCGAACTCGGTGTCCAGATCGCGCAAGTAAAAGGCAGCGGCGAGAAAGGCCGTGTCACCAAAGACGATGTGCAGAATTTTGTCAAAGCGGCGCTGGCTCAACCACGGGGAACTGGCGGCGGCTCTGGATTGCAGGTACTTGCGATGCCGGTGGTGGATTTTGCCAAATTCGGCTCGATCGAAACTAGGCCTTTATCGCGCATCAAGAAACTCTCAGGCGCGAACCTGCACCGCAACTGGGTGACAATTCCGCATATCACCCAATTCGACGAGGCTGATATCACCGAAATGGAAGTTTTCCGCAAGGAGCTGAATGCTGAATATGCCAAGCAGAAGATCAAGATCACGCCATTGGCATTCATGCTCAAGGCTGTCGTGGTCGCTTTGCAGAAATTTCCGGAATTCAACGCATCGCTTGATGCCGGCGGCGAAAACCTGATCCTCAAACAGTACTTCCACGTCGGCGTAGCCGTCGACACACCCAATGGCCTGATGGTGCCGGTACTGCGCGATGTCGACCAGAAAGGCATCGTGCAACTGGCAAAAGAGTTGGGTGAGATCAGCGCCAAAGCGCGCGATCTGAAAATAACCGCTGCAGAAATGCAAGGGGGGTGTTTCTCGATCTCCAGTCTCGGAGGGATCGGCGGCACGGCATTCACGCCTATCATCAACGCGCCGGAATTGGCGATACTTGGCGTGTCCAGGGCCGTCATCAAACCGATGCATCAGGATGACACCTTCGTGGCAAAGCTGATGCTGCCCTTGTCACTGTCATACGACCATCGCGTGATCGACGGTGCGGAGGCAGCGCGATTCATCGTTTTTCTGACCCAAGTACTGGCGGATGTCCGTCGCCTTGCATTGTAATCGGTGAGCAACGGGGCTATCGGCATACTGGGCGGGACCTTCGACCCGATTCATTTCGGGCATCTGAGACTTGCCGAGGAAATGCTCGAATTGGCCGATCTCAGGCAGATCCGCTTCATCCCCGCAGGCACACCGCCGCACCGGAATACACCGCAAGTTGCCGCAAGGCATCGCAGTGCCATGGTGAGGCTGGCGATTGCAGATCAACCCGGGTTCTTGCTGGACGAACGAGAAGTCGAAAAGACCATGCCATGCTATACAGTGGATACCTTGCGTGAATTGCGTGAGGAACTGGGCGTTACCCAACCAATATGTCTGCTGATGGGGAGTGACGCGTTTCTTGATTTGCACACCTGGCACGAGTGGGAACAGCTTTTCGAACTGGCGCATATCGTAGTGGGCTATCGTCCGGGCTATACGCTGGCGGATCGCATCCACAAGGCCCTGCCTGAATTGCGCCGCGAATATCAACAACGGCTGTGCCCTGTCACGGCAATTTCACAAAAGCCATCCGGAGAAGTCGCCGAACTGGCTATTCCCGAACTGGAAATATCCGCCACGTTGATCCGCAGCCGTGTCGCGGAGAACCGCAGTATCCGTTACCTGTTGCCAAACACGGTAGCCGATTACATTCATCAACATCATCTCTACACAACATGCTGACTACCGAAGAAAAAATCCGGGCCATCGTCGAAGCGCTCGAAGACATCAAGGCCGTGAATGTTACCGTGATCGACACCAGCAAGCTCAGTTCCCTGTTCGATCGCATGATCATCGCCAGCGCCTCGTCCAAACGTCAGACAAAAGCGCTGGCCGATAACGTGGTGGTCAAGCTGAGGGAACGCGGTGAAGAAGTGCTGGGCCGCGAGGGGGAAGACAGCGGAGAATGGATACTTGTAGATCTGAATGAAGTGCTGGTGCATATCATGCAGCCTGCGGTACGCGATTACTACAACCTTGAAGAACTGTGGAGCAAAGCGCAGACGGCTCGCCCCAAGCTGGCCAAAAGCCCGGAATAGCATGAAACCACCTGCCCGGACATTCGCCGTCCTTCGGTGCATACGCAGAAATTCATTGTTGTTATGGCTCTTCGGGAAATGCAGCGATATCGAAGGCTTGCGTAAATGAAATTGTTGATCGTATCGGTCGGCCACAAGATGCCGGACTGGATCACAAAGGGTTACAACGAATATGCCAAACGCATGCCGCGCGAGGCAAAGATCGAACTGCTGGAAATCAGGCCCGAGCCGCGATCCACCGGCAAATCGTCCGAACAGATCATTGCGGCAGAAGCGCAACGGATACTCGCTGTGCTTCCCCAGGATTGCCTCAGAATCGCCATGGACGAGCGCGGCAAAGAGCCAACCACCAGGCAACTCGCCGAACAGATGCAGCAATGGATGCGGGAGGGTGGCAATGTGGCATTCATTATCGGCGGTGCAGACGGACTCGATTCTTCGATCAAGCAGGCGGCACATCATATGATGGCATTGTCCGCACTCACCCTGCCGCACGCGATGGTGCGTGTATTGTTGGCTGAACAGTTGTATCGGGCCCATAGCATGATGCACAATCACCCCTACCACCGTGAATGACACATGGTGGGGCTTTGCAAATCAACACCATGTGATTCAACCAGGACGGATTAACTTATGCGTATCATTCAACCACGTATCTACCTTGCATCCCAGAGCCCGCGCCGGCGTGAGCTTCTCAAGCAGATCGGCGTCAATTTCGAGATGCTGCTGTTGCGCCAGGATCCGCGCCGATGTGTGGATATTGATGAGACACCCCATCCGGGCGAGCCTCCCGAAGACTATGTGCAGCGTATTTGCAGGGAAAAAGCCCTTGCAGGCTGGGGATCATTGCGGTTTCGCGGTCTGCCTCCCTTCCCTGTCCTGGCTGCGGATACATCAGTCAGAATGGATGACGTCATCTTTGGCAAACCGGCTAATTCCAAACAGGCCGCCTCGATGCTGCGCCAGCTGTCCGGACGGGACCATCAGGTGCTGAGTGCGGTAGCCATCGCGATGAACGAACATGTGGAAGCAACGCTCTGCATCTCCACCGTGCGTTTTGCCACGCTCGACGAGGATCGTATCCGCCGTTATCTGCTCACCCGGGAATATCTGGACAAGGCTGGCGGCTATGCCATCCAGGGTGTGGCGGGCGCATTCGTCGAACACCTTTCCGGCAGTTATTCGGGGGTGATGGGTCTGCCGCTGTTTGAGACTGTGCAACTGTTGCAGCGGTTTGACTGCCCGACCCCTTAAGTCTAATGGAGCCATTAGAAATTCGTCCTGCGAGATGAAGCGCAAGGAGCCGCGCATAACCAGCGACTTGCCCGCTTGCAGGCTTAGTCGAATGGCTAGTAGTTTCATCAGCGAGCAACGAGACATATCGAATTGATAGGCGAGGAGTAAGCGAGCACGCAACGCCGCGATCCGCTCGAAAAATGAATTTATAATGGCTCCCATATCATGAGTGAAGAAATCCTAATCAATGTCACCCCCCAGGAGACGCGTGTCGCAGTAATGCAGCTCGGTGTGGTTCAGGACTTGTACATAGAACGCAGCAGCAGCCGCGGAATCGTCAGCAACATGTATTTCGGCAAGGTCATACGCGTGTTGCCGGGCATGCAATCCGCATTCATCGACATTGGCCTGGAACGTTCGGCTTTTCTCCATGTTGCCGACATTTGGGAAAACAGCATCAATGGCGACACAGCCAGGCCGATCGAAAAAGTATTGTTCGAAGGACAGTCCCTGCTGGTACAGGTCATCAAGGAACCCATCGGTAGCAAGGGCGCGCGACTTTCCACACAACTCAGCATCGCGGGACGCCTGCTGGTATATCTGCCCCAGGAGACGCACATCGGTGTGTCGCAACGGATCGAAAATACCGAGCAGCGCGAAGCCTTGCGAGCAAAATTGCAGACCATGCTGCCGCCGGATCACAAGGGGGGCTATATCATCCGGACCGTTGTGGAAACAGCGACCGAACCGGATTTTCTGGCCGACATCTCGTACCTGGACAAGCTCTGGACCAATTTGCAGGCTGCTGCGAAAACCGCCAGTGCACCCCAACTGCTGTATCAGGAACTCGACATCAGCTTGCGCGTGTTGCGCGACTTCGTCGCCGAGGATACTACGCGCATCCTTGTCGATTCCCGCACCACGTTCCAGAAGATGCTTGAGTTTACACAAGCCTACAATCCGGTCGCAGCCGGCCGTCTGGAGCACTATCCGGGCGTTCGCCCGCTTTTCGATCTGTATAGCGTGGAAGAAGAGATCGAGCATGCCTTGTCCAAGCGTGTCGACCTGAAATCCGGCGGTTATCTGATCATCGACCAGACCGAAGCCATGACCACCATAGACGTGAACACCGGCGGATTCGTCGGATTGCGCAATTTTGATGACACCATTTTCAAGACCAACCTGGAAGCAACGCAAATCATCGCGCGCCAGCTTCGCTTGCGCAACCTGGGTGGCATCATCATTTGCGATTTCATCGACATGGATACCGAGGAGCATCGCGACGCGGTGCTGGAAGAATTCAAGAAAGCCTTGGCACGCGACCACACGCGCATCACGGTCAACGGGTTTTCACCGTTGGGCCTGCTGGAAATGACCCGCAAACGCACCCGCGAAAGTCTGGCACACGTATTATGCGAGCCGTGTCCGACCTGCCAGGGACGCGGGGAAGTGAAAACGGCACAGACGGTATGTTATGAGATCCTGCGCGAAATCCTGCGCGAGGCCCGCCAATTCAACGCGCGTGAATATCGCATACTTGCATCACAGCAAGTCATCGATCTGTTTCTGGAGGAAGAATCCCAGGCACTGGCGGAGCTCTCCGATTTCATCGCAAAACCGATCTCGATGCAGGTGGAAACGCTGTACAGCCAGGAACAATACGATGTAATTTTGATGTAATGCCGAAGTCCGCAGTATCTACTGAAGCTGTGTTCATCCAATACCAGCCTTGCTACAGGAATCCCTTTGCTTATCCGGACAGAAGACGGGTTCGAGCCGGCTCAGCAGCTACTCGCGTACCATCTCGACATGTTTACGCTTGGCTATTTCGCGTTCAATGGAAAAGAAAAGTTTTCTCCCCTCATATTCAATAAGCCGTAAAGTAACCTCGACAGTGAATATCGAGCCGTCCTTGCAGGTATGCTCGGTTTCAAACTGCAACGGTTTGTCCAATTCAAGCTGGCGCGCCACTTCACCCATTCTGTCCAGAGGAATTTTCTTATCCACGAGCGTGATCGGCTTACCGATCATTTCGTCCCGTTTATAGCCATGCCTTTCAAAAGCAGCATCATTTGCATCCACGATCACAGGTCCGACAGATTCATCCATCTCCATTAAAAGCGCATAATCACCCGCGCTCTGAAACAGCTTTCGATAGCGCATCTCGTCCTGTCTGATTTTTTCATAAATCAGCTTGTACCCGGTGATGTCCTGTACTGTGCCTATTATCAGAAGAGGAGTCCCATCCGGCGCACACTGAAGGTCCCCTTGACCACGGAGTGACCTGACACTTCCGTCGGGCCTGACAGCGCGGAATTTCAGATCTTCGGGGTGCTCACCTGCAACGCAGGCACGAATCCATTCCTGCATGGCAGCCTGATCCTTTGGATGGATCAGGCTGATCAGGTTTCCGGTAGTTGGAACGAAGGTGTCCGGTGTAACACCGTAGATACGATAGGTTTCGTCGGTCCAGCGAATGTTGTTCTTGTTGACAGCCATGCTCCAGCTGCCAATGTGGGCAAAGCGCTGAGATTCGGACAGGAGGTAATCCTTTTCACGCAATGCCTTTTCCAACCTCACGCGCTCGGTAATGTCGATCACAACCATAAAGCAGTCATGGCCGGATTTGTTGGTGATCGCATTGATTTGCACAAAGAGCTTGGGGGAGGTGGCTCTTTGTTGTAGTACCGTTACACATTCCTGTTTGCTTTTCCTCTCGAATACCTGGGCCAGAAAGACGTCCAAGGCTGGCTGGTATTCGGCAGATACGAATTTGGTGAATTGCCGGCCAACCAGCTTGGATCGATCCAGGCCAATAAGGGCCGCACCGGCAATATTTATCTGGCTGATGATCCCGTCGCGCGCAAGTGTAAAACAACCGACCGGGGCGAAATCGTGGAACTCGACATAATGTTCCAGGGTGGCTTCTGGAGTTGTGTCTGGTTTATTTTTCATATTGTGAATCCAATATAGTTGTAACTGCCGCTGTCTTACAAGACTGCATTTTCCCCCTTATTGCGACAAGTTCAATCATATTGGAATGGAAACCGACCGCAACCGGGTGGGCAGACGAGGGTGCAGCCGCCCAGACTCACGGATTGTGAATCTCAAGATACAGTTATATTAAAAGGCTTTCCGGCACGACTTTGCTGCCGCTGATCGCTACAACCTTGTGGCGCGATTGTGCACCCTGTTTCAACTCCACCTGGCGCTGCGGTACTGCAAACAGCTCCGCAATGAATTTCAGCAATGCGTCATTGGCACGTCCATCGATCGGTGGCGCGGCCAGTCGCACTTTCAGTGCATCTCCGTGCAATCCGGCCAGTTCGCTGTGCCTGGCGCCCGGCTGTACATGCAGGGTCAGAGTGATGGTTTCCCCGCTAAGTCGATACCAAGGGGCGATATTCAAAGCAAACTCATCGCAAATACTTCCAGCATGCGCACCGGTACGATCACTATGAGTTGGCAGATAATGAACAACAATAGCGCGGATAAATCCAGGCTTCCCAGCATGGGCAAGAACCGGCGCAAAGGTTGCAGGAAGCGATAGGTAACGGATGTCAGCAGCGGGGCAAAAGCCGTGTAGGGATTCACCCAGGACAGGATCGCCTGGATAAATACCGCTGCCATCAGCAAATATATGCTGATCTTCAACAACTTTACCAGTGCCCACAGCATCAGACCCAGAAACGGGAAACCGTGTAATTCGAAACCCTGGACAGACACATATCCGGCCAGATACAGCATTTCCACCA
>Ga0210099_1000609_pt1 | contig 11081 bp, 9 predicted proteins | sample Joice_ThreeSqA_D_4_FD_184872 | JGI IMG/M metagenome (GOLD analysis project Ga0210099, IMG submission 184872) | Wetland microbial communities from San Francisco Bay, California, USA, that impact long-term carbon sequestration - Joice_ThreeSqA_D2... | ecosystem: Environmental > Aquatic > Marine >...
ACGTTTCCCATATAAAAAAACAAATACCTATAACCATCTCAGCCCCTCTAATTCTTTTTCTAAGCTTGGGAGTTATAATATCAACCTCCCGAAGCACTATAATTGCAATGGTTTTTGTTTTTATAATACTATTTATAGTTCAAAAAGAAATCCAACTTAACCTTAAAAAGGTTATGACAATGATTTTTAGTTTCGGACTATTTTTTATTTCATTCTATTTCATTTATAATGCTTTGCTCTCATCAGGGGATTTTAAGTCATCTTTTCTCGATGAAACTTATTACAGACTATATGAAGAACCTATGAGTATTTTTGGGGGAAATAAAAAGAAAGTTTTTAATAAACAGGGGGAGGCAAAAGAGGGAACTTCCGAATGGCGCTATTACAGAACTTTAAGAGGCCTTACAAAGTATTCGGGATTAAATTTAAAAACACAACTATTTGGCTTAGGAATAGGGGGTTATGAAATTAAAAATTTCGGAGAAGATTACAATCGTGGCTATACACTTAATGCTCATAATGGATACTTACTTATTTTGATTGAAAGGGGCATAATTGGATTATTAATATATATATTCGTTTTTGTTTTTCTCTCCTTTAAATCTTTTAAACTTTTAAGACAAGGGGTAATCGATACACCATTAGTATATGTTTTTCTCACTTTAGCTTTTTTTGCAATTGGAAATAACGGAGAGTTGACAGACCAACTCGCTTTCTTCCTTTTGGGGGCTATGCTTGCCAATTCTAAAGAAGCATTAGTCTCAAATTATTCGTTTGAAGAGAATCAAAATTCATCATCTAACTCCCAGATGGATAATCACTTGATTCATGATTAAAACCTTTCCAAGATTATTAAAAGATAATATGAGAATGCTAAAAATATGTATGATTGCACACCAATACTATAATCGCGATCCCCGTGTTAGGCGTTATGCAGAGGCACTAGCTAATGACGGTGTTCAGGTAGATATTATTTGTCCACGCGACCAAAATATTCTAAAAACCAGCAATTACGATAATATTAGAATTTTTACTGTACCGGTTGGAAGAAGTTATAAGGGTAAAGGAAGTTATATTTCCGAATATATTTTATCTTTTATTTTCTATTTCATAAAACTTACAAGTTTATTTTTCAGAAACCGTTATCAAATTATTCATGTTCATAGTATCCCTGATTTTTTAATTTTCACAGCTTTTTTCCCAAAGATATTTGGAGCAAAACTAATATTAGATATAAAAGATCTAATGCCGGAAGTATTTATATCTAAATATAAAGTTGATGTGAAAAGTAAGCTCTTTAAATTAATTAAAATTCAGGAGGCCCTTTCAGCAAAGTTTGCCCATGCTATTATAACAGCAAATTCAAATTTTAAGGAAACCCTAATAAAACGGGGTATTACATTTAGAGATATTATGGTTATAAATAATATTGCTGATACAAAAATTTTTAACCGCATTCTTTATCATAAGTATTTAGCAGAGAAGAATGGACGTTTTACATTAATTTACCCTGGTACTATTGCCCCAAGATATGGCTTGGAGGTTGCTGTAAGAGGGTTACCTTTTTTAGTTAAAAATATAACTAATATAAGACTTATTATTGTGGGAGCAATAGTTGAGTATACTAAAGAATTAAAAAGGATAGCAAAGGAATTAGAAGTTCTGGATAAAATTGAATTTGTAGGAATAGTTCCAATCGAAGAAGTTCCTAGGTATATAATACAAGCAGATGTCGGAATTTATACTGGGATTTCTGATCCACACATGGACATAGCTACCCCAACAAAGGTTATAGAATATGCAATTATGGGAATCCCAATAGTGGCTCCGAGGCTTAAAATTCTAGAAGATTTATTTACCGATTCGTCAATCATGTTTTTTGAATCTGGAAATATTGAAGAATTTTCTAATTGTATTTTGAAACTTTATAAAAGTCCTGAACTTCGAAGTCAACTTGTTAAGAATGCAGATAGAGATTTTGTTAGTAAACACTCTTGGGAACATGAAAAAAGTAAATACTATGATCTTTTAAATGGTTTACTCCCAAAGGGTTATAAATTACCAAGCTGAATAATCCGAGATAACTTGTAATCTTCATACAAAAATATTTTCCGTAATTAATAATTTTAATCTACATGAACAATAAAAATCATTATATAAATGAACATGCTGTTGTCGATGAAGGAGTCGAAATAGGTGAGGGGACAAAAATATGGCACTTCAGTCATATCCAAAAGGGTGCGAAAATTGGAAAGAATTGTATTCTCGGACAGAATGTGAATGTTGCAAACAAAGTTGTAATCGGTAATTATTGTAAGATACAAAATAATGTTTCGGTTTATGAAGGAGTTACTCTAGAAGATTATGTCTTTTGCGGACCTTCGATGGTATTTACAAACATCATCGATCCGAGGTGTAAGTACCCTCAGGTTGGGAGTTCTTTTTATAAGAAGACATTAGTCAGAGAGGGAACTTCTATTGGGGCCAATGCGACTATTCTTTGTGGACATACTATAGGTAAACACGTAATGATAGGAGCAGGATCAGTAGTAACTAAAGATATTCCGGATTATGCAATTGTTGTAGGAAACCCCGCAAGAATAGTCGGTTGGGTTAGTGAAGCTGGAAAAAAATTGAATTTTGATAATGAAGGATTTGCTTTTTGTAAGAAAAGCAAAAAGAAATATTTGTTGAAGAATGATAAAGTTTCAGAAGTTCAGGATTAGTAATTAAAGCAGGAATGTGAAAAAAATAATGACAATAATTGGGGCGAGACCTCAATTTATAAAATGTGCCCCGGTTTCAAAACAACTAAGAAATCATTTCGAAGAAATTCTTGTTCATACGGGTCAACATTATGATAAGAATATGTCGGAGTCTTTCTTTAATGAACTAAACATAAAAAAACCCAATTTTAATTTGAATATTGGTTCCGGCAATCACGCAACACAAACAGCCAAAATAATGATAGGGCTCGAGAATGTAATTCAAAAAAACAATCCCGATTTGATAATAGTTTATGGAGACACAAACAGCACTCTAGCAGGTTCACTTGTTGCTGCAAAACTAAATGTTCCTATTGCCCATATTGAAGCGGGTTTAAGAAGTTTTAATAAACTTATGCCAGAAGAGTTAAACAGAATTTGCACAGATCATTATTCCAAAATTTTATTTTGCACAAGCAAAGTCGGTGTGAACAATTTAAAAAAAGAGGGTATAACTAAAAATGTTTTTTTAGTTGGTGATGTTATGAAAGATGCTGTGTTGCAAAACATAAAAAGAATAAATTCAAAGACAATCAGAAAAAAATATCATCTGAGCCTCAATGAAAAATATTTTTTTCTCACCCTTCACAGACAGGAAAACACAGATGATATTAATAGGTTGTTAAAGATATTTAAGATGTTACAATTTACAAAGTTAAAAATTATTTTTCCCGTACATCCCAGAACTAAAAAAATTATAAACCTCTATTCGTTGAAATTTCCTAAGAATGTTTTGATTACAAAACCTGTAGGCTATCTTGAAAGCTTAGCACTACAGAAAAATGCGCAAACGGTTATTACTGACAGCGGTGGAATTCAAAAGGAAGCTTGTTTTCTAGGTGTCCCTTGTATAACATTAAGAGATGAAACAGAATGGATAGAAACAGTTCAAAGAGGATATAATACTATTGTAGGGACGGATTTTAAGAAGTTTAAAATGGCATTAAAAAAATACTCGGTTAAGAAGAAAATCATTTCTAATAGCCTTTATGGAGATGGAAAAGCTTCTGAGAAAATTGTTAAAATTTTACGGGAGAATATCTTATGAATGAAATAAAACTTGCAATAATGGGAACCGGAAGATGGGGAATTAATCATGTTAAGACTGCATTTGGTTTGTTAGATGAAAACCTAAAAATAGTCTGTGATATTAATGAAAAGAAAAAAGAAGAAATTGAATCAATATCTAAATCAATAAAATTCAGTACTGACATAGATTCTATTTTAACTGATAAAGAAATTAACACCGTTATTATTGCGACTCCTGCTGAAACGCATTACGATTTGGCTAAGAAATGTCTAATAAATAATAAGCACATTCTAGTGGAAAAACCTATTACATTGCTTACTGAAGAAGCTGAAGAATTAATTGAATTGGCAAGCTATCACAAAAAAAAGTTAATGGTTGGTCACGTCTTGTTATATCATCCGGCAATAATTAAATTAAAGGAAATGCTAAATGATGATAAGATAGGTAATGTTCAATATATTTATAGTAACAGGCTCAACTTAGGTTCTATCAGAAGAGAAGAAAATATCTTATGGAGTTTTGCCCCGCACGATATATCAATCATACAATATTTATTAGAAAGTAAACCAATCAAAATAGATGCGCATGGTGCAAGCTTTTTGCGAAGTAAAATTGAAGATACTACAATCACTTATTTACATTATCCTAACAATATCCATGCTCACATTTTTGTCAGTTGGTTGCATCCATTTAAGGAACATAGATTGGTTGTTATTGGTAACAAGGGAATGATTGTTTTTGAAGACTCTCTTCCACAAAATAAGTTGAAATACTATCCGAAAGGTTTTATAAAAATAAACCAACAATTAACAAAATTTGATGGTGATTTTGAAACAATAGATTTTGACAATCACCCTCCCCTTAAAGAAGAACAGAAACATTTTTTCAATTGTATTATTAATAATGATGAACCATTAACAAATGGTATTCATGCTTTGGAAGTATTACAAATACTTGAGGAGGCACAAAAGGGACTTTACAAGTTTGACATTATAAATTTAGAAATGTAGATTTTTCAATTATGAAAATTTGTACATTAGTACAGAGTTTTTGGGTTTCCTACTACAACTATATTTAATTAGTTTTACTAGTATTAAAAGATCAAAGGATTTTTTAATTTATTATGATTTGGCTTGATAATTGATATTTAATTTTAACTAAAATCGGACTTTAAATGAAAAAAATATTCATATTTTCCTTTATACTATTTGCAATACCTCTTTTCGCTCAAGTTGACCAACAAATTGGCAGAACTCCAAGTCAATATAATTATTACGGTAATTTTTATGATTATTCAGATCCAACAACTATAAACATTAAGGTTTCTATCTGGGGTCATGTAAGATCGTCCGGAAAGTATATTGTACCCATTTATACAACTGTACCCGACTTAATTTCTTACGCCGGTGGACCTTCAGACGAAGCAAATTTGGATGATATACGAACATACAGAGTTGATAAAAACGGAAATCAAGAATTAATAAATTTAAATTATACTGACCTATTACACGAAGACCAACTAAATAAAAATAAAGTTAACTCTAACCTAAAAGCCGGAGATATTTTAATAGTCCCCGGTTCTCCCAAATATTATTTTAGAGATTATTTAAATACTTCTTTGTCCATCTTATCAGCTATTATATCATTAACAACATTAATAATATTTATTAATAACAACTGATATTAAAATGAATAAGTCTACTAGCTCCAAAAATTTAAATCAAAGTATTTTAAAAGAATATTTACGATTAATAAAAGCTAATTTTACTTCTTTAGTAATCATAAATATTATTATAGTTATTGTTGCAACAATTTATGCTATTACCGCCAAGGATATTTATACAGCAACAACAGATTTAAAAATCACATCACCGAAAGGAAGTATTTTAACGTCTCCACTTATTCCCAATTCGGGAAGTTTAGGATTTGGCAGCGATTTGTTAGTCGCCAATGAGATACAGACTGTTAAATATAATTATAGTATAAGAGAACAAGTTGCTAATGCAGTAATAGACTCGGCCAAAATAGACTCCCCTTCTGATTTTCCTTTAATTGCCGATAATGAAAATCCTAAATCTACTGGGAAATTAAAAGACTTTGACGATATACTTGATATTCTTGAAAATAATGTTGAGGTGGAACAAATCGGAAATTTAGATTTTATTTCTATTTCCGTTGAATCACCTTCTCCGAAAGAAGCATCTGCAATAGCAAATTCTTATGCTCAAGCATACAAAACATTCAATTTAATGGTAAACAGAAATGAACTTACAACAATCAGAAAGACATTAGAAGAACAGCGAAAAGAAAAATTAAGTAATCTTGTTAACGCGGAAAATAATATAAAAGCTTACCAATTAAAGGGTGGCGTAATACAATTAGATGAGCAAGCAAAACTTCTAATTGATAAATTGTCTGATTACGAAGCACAAAGAAATACCACCCAAATAGATTTGTCTATACTTAAAGGGTCGCTTGAAAAATACAAAAGTGAACTAAAGCAAAGGGACCCATCATTGATAGATTATCTAGAATCTAAAACTTCAGAGCCATATTTAACTCAACTGCAAACACAAATTGCTCAATTAAAAGCTACACGAGATATGGCTATTTCTGGGGCTTCGGGCTCAAAGGTGAGTCCAGATGTAATAAATGATTACAATAACAAGATAGATGGATTACAAGATAAATTAGATAAGAGCATTGCTAAGTACCAATCTATGATACTTTCCTCAAGCCCTGAAGAGATAAAAACCCTAACTCAAAAGGTTTTTGAAACTGAGGTAAAATATCAAGCACAATTGTCCTCATATAATCAACTTGGTCAAATCATTTCCTCCTACGAAGGCAAATTTAATAATCTACCAGGAAGAACTTTAGACTTAGCTAGGTTAGAAAGAGAAAGGGCTGTTTATGAAAAATTGTATCTTGCCCTGGAAGAGAAATATCAAGAAGCATTGATTAATGAACAGTCGATGCCTGGAAATGTTTTTATTATGAATTATGCGTTCCCACCGCAAAAACCGGATAAACCTAATCGTCCGATAATAATTGTCTTTGGTGTTATTATTGGTTTTTGTTTTGGATTCGGTTTTATTTATCTAAAAGATTTCCTTAACAAGAAAATAAAGACTCCTGAAGATATTGAAGAGATGGGCGCAACTCTCTTAACCTGGATACCAAGAGTTAAGAAAAATATTGGTGATCCTGCTTTAATTGTATTAAATAATAGTGACTTTGCAACCATTGAATCATTCAGGGCGTTAAGAACCAGAATTCAATTTTCAAAAAATAAATCTAATGCAAAAACTATTTTGGTTACTTCTTCGGCTCCCGGCGATGGTAAAACAATGGTAGCTATTAACTTAGCAAGCAGTTTTGCAAAAGATGATAAGAGAACAATTATAATTGACAGCGATCTTAGAAAACCCCGCCTTCATTCTATAATGGGTGATTCAGTAACACCAGGTTTATCAGACTATCTGTTTGGCAGAACGGCAAAAGAAAATATTGTTAGAACTTCAAAACTAGCAAAGTTGGACTATGTAACAGCCGGGACAATTCAAAGTAATTCGTCAGAAGTTTTGAACTCTATAAAAACTGCAACTTTATTTCAAAAGTTCCGAGAAGACTACGATATAGTAATTATAGATTCTGCCCCAATTCTTGCAGTTGCTGATACAGAGGTTCTTTCTAATTTTGTGGATGCAAGTATTTTGGTTGTTTCTGCTAATATAACTGAACTTGAATGGGCTAAACAATCTATTAATCTTTTGTCTCAGGAACAGAGCACTCTGTTAGGTATTGTATTAAATAATTATGACTTCAAGTTCGGATATCCATCTAACTATAAATATTATGATTATTATTATTCAACAGATGAATCAAATAAGAAAAAACAAAGCAGGAGACAGAGGAACAGATAGGAAAGAATTCAATTTTTAATAAAAAACTCGAAATCACTTCGAGTTTTTTTTTGCCTTTCCCCTTTCAGATTTTGACATTTTATTAGCATATTGTTTGTTGTATTTTAATGATTATTTTGAAATATTTTTTATAATGAAAAATTATTGGTCATTCATAATAATTTTATTGATAACCTCTCAGGCGTTATGTCAAATAAATAATACACGTAAGCTTCATGCTTTTTCGGGTACGACGGTAGTTTCTCTAGATGGAGGATTTACTTTAAGCAAAAGTGATTATAAAAATACAAAATTCGGTGGAAGACTTACAATGGGAATTGAATACTACTTACCAACTTCAAGTATTCACATTTTGGGATTCAGAGCATTTGGAGGTGGCCAACAGATTTACAGTAAAGAAACCGGTAAAGTTGTTGATATTCCATATATAGGTTCAGATTCGCTTCCAAATTTAATAAAAGCAGAAATGTATATTGCCGGTGTTGGAGTTATATATTCTGTTTCAATTAAGGATAGACTTTTCCCTTATATTTCCGGTGGTCTTAGCAATATTTGGTTTAGTCCAAAAACTGAAAATGGGGAAAGAGCACCATTCAATGCACAGAACAAGTATAAACGAAATGCATTAGTTTATGATTTAGACTTAGGAATAAAATATCAAATAATTAATAACCTAAGTGTAAAACTAGAAGGGGGTTTTCACTTTCCTAATACTGATAATTTAGATGATATTGCTATTGGCAAAGACAAAGATTTTTATGCAACCGGAATAATAGGAATATCATATTCCTTTTTTGGCAAAAAAGATAGTGACGGTGATGGAATCTTAGACGATGTTGATAAGTGTCCTGATCAACCCGAAGATTTTGACCGTTTCCAAGACGATGATGGATGTCCCGATCTCGATAATGACGGTGATGGAATTCCAGATATTATGGACAGATGCCCGGACACTCCTGAAGATTTTGATGGCTTCCAGGATGATGATGGGTGCCCTGATATTGATAATGATATGGATGGAATACCTGACTCTCTGGATCAATGCCCAAATGAAGCAGAAGATATTGATGGCTTTAAGGATGATGATGGATGCCCTGACTTAGATAATGATTCGGACGGAGTTGCTGATTCTGTGGATAATTGCCCAAATGTCCCAGGGTCAATAGCAAACAAAGGATGCCCGGATGAATCACTAAACGATTCGACATATACAACAGCACCAAAAGAAATTGTAATTGAAGGCCAAGCTACATTCGCTACTGGGAAAGCAGACATTTTACCTGAGGCACACTCAGAACTAAATAGAATAGTAAAGATACTTCAATTGTATCCTGATATAAACTGGAGAATTGAAGGATATACGGATAAAGTAGAAACGGAAAACTTATTGGTTCGTCCTTTGTCTTTGAGAAGAGCAGAAGCAATTTTAAATTACTTTGTTTCACAAGGATTACCTTCATTTCAATTCAGGGTGTATGATATGGGCGACAAATTCCCAATTGCAAATAATAATACCGAATACGGAAGAAAGAAAAACAGACGCGTTGTCTTAGTAAGAGAAAACTAACTCTAATTAACAAAATCAATATTATTGTTTTGTCTCTTTTTTAGAAAGATTTTTCTTACCGGTAATTCTTTCAAATTAACAAACCCCTTATAGCAAAAAACCTCTGTTTTATACAAAAAACGTACTTTTTGATGGCATAATTGTTTATGAATATCTATAAAAACCGAGGAGAATAAATATGCTAGAATATCAAAAGATTCAGACAATGAATGAAGCGATTGAAAGTGAAAATACAGGATTACTACCTCATGTAAAAATTAAAGATATTATTAAATTCAATCTGAGTGTTGCATATTTTATTGTACTCACATTTTTTATCGCAAAACTGGTTTTGGCTTAACAAAACAAATATAGACTATTTAATATAAAAGCCTCAGATTTTTCTGAGGTTTTTATGTTTTAAATCAATCGGTTAAATAATTATTTTATTGAGCGGATAACTTTGGCGGGAACACCAGCTGCAACGACATTAGATGGAATATCTTTTGTAACTACCGAACCTGCTCCAATAACTGCATTCTCCCCTACTGTTACTCCACATAAAATTGTGGCAGATGATCCAATAGAAGCTCCCTTTTTTATAAAAGTTTTCACAACTTTCCAATCTTTTTCAGATTGCATCGATCCATCAATGTTTGTTGCATGAGGATATTTATCATTAATAAAAGTAACATTATGCCCAACAAAAACATTATCTTCAATCTCAACCCCCTCACATATAAATGTGTGTGAAGATATTTTACAGTTTTTTCCAATTATGGATTTTTTTTGAATCTCGACAAAGGTCCCAACTTTGGTATTATCCCCTATTGAGCAACCATATAAGTTAACAAAATCAAAAATCTTAACTCCTTTACCCAAGCTAACATTATTAATATTTTTCTTTTCCATATAAAAATATTTATACCTCTACAAGATTACCGGAAGTAATCTCTATTACTTTTCCTCTTTTCTTAATTGATTTATTGCTTGCTTCAAGAATCTTGACAACATTTAATCCATCTACACCATTAGTGAGTGGTTGCCTATCTTCCTGGATAGCAGCAACAAATTCTTTTGCTCCTAACGAAAGAGCTTCGGTCTGAATAATCTTTGGAGAATACATATCCCCTGTTCTATACTGAACTAGCGCTTCATGAATACTTTCCATTGATTTCATTTCCACACCGGAATTATATACTTTTATTTTCTCAAAGTTTTCCATATCGTCAAAAACAAGCATCTTTTTATCTCCACCTATGATCATTTTTCTAATCTTAACCGGCGAAGTCCAGTTAACATGAAAATGTGCAAAACAATTATCTTCAAAATAAATGGAAAGATGAGCAATGTTTTCCTTACCGTTATAATTTGCAATTCCATTGGCTGAAACTGCTGCAATCTTATGATGTTCTCCAAGTACGTAGTTCATTATTGATAAATCATGAGGAGCAAGATCCCAAACTACGTTAATATCCTTTTGAAAAATTCCAAGATTAATTCTCACAGAATCAAAATAAAGTATCTTGCCTAGCTCACCATTGTCAGCAAGTTCCTTCATCTTTTTTACAGCACCTGTATAAATAAATGTATGGTCAACAAAAATTTTAAGATTGTTTTTTTCTGCAATTTCGATTAGCTCTTCAGCCTGAGCCGAGCTAGAAGTAAAGGGTTTTTCAACCCAAATGTGTTTACCTGCTAACAAAGTTTTTTTTGCAAAATTGAAATGGGTATCTACAGGAGTAGCTATTACTATTGCATCTGCCTCACCATTAATCAAATCATCACTACTTTTTGTCATTTCAGCGGCGGGG
>Ga0210099_1000613_pt1 | contig 11042 bp, 9 predicted proteins | sample Joice_ThreeSqA_D_4_FD_184872 | JGI IMG/M metagenome (GOLD analysis project Ga0210099, IMG submission 184872) | Wetland microbial communities from San Francisco Bay, California, USA, that impact long-term carbon sequestration - Joice_ThreeSqA_D2... | ecosystem: Environmental > Aquatic > Marine >...
TGCCGGATGCCGCCATATTCGACGAAACAGGCTTCCAGACTGGGTTCGATGCGGGTGATAACTGCCTTGTAGATGTTGCTCTTGCGTTGTTCCTTGCCGGCGGTTTCAATGTCGAGATCGATCAGTTTCTGACCGTCGACAATGGCGACACGGAGTTCTTCCGGTTGTGTCGCATTGAATAACATGCGTTTCATTTTATCGTCTCCCGCGCTCTGACACGGGCGAGACCAGGCTACACGCGGTTAGGCGTTAGAGAGGAGCAATCGTGCAAACAGTCTTGTAATGTGCAAACGGTTGTTCAATCAAGTTCTCTTTTGGTAGCAGTCTAAAAAATTCGTACTTTGGAACATTTGTGCCGGTGGCTGCGGGTGCATCGCTGCATACGCTGCGCCTACTGTCGCAAAAATTCCTTAGGGGGTGTTGCAGCCCTGATCAATATTGTCGGGGCTGCAGCACGGAAATCCACTGGTGCTTCGAGCGCGCAAATCAATTACTATCACTGCTGGTTCCGGTGAGTGATATTAACCGGGCTGCGGCTGGAAAGGTGGCGGTACATCGCACCGTCTCTTTTGCCAAACTATCCTTGGCGGGGACTTATATCCCGAACTTACCCAATCCAAATCGCGCGAGCGGCGAAGTATAAGCAAAATGAACAGTTTAAGCAAAGATTCCGTGAACTTTGTGGAGATCGATGAAAGCGGGGCAGCGCAGCGCATCGACAACTTCCTGTTCAAACACCTGAAAGGCGTACCCAAGAGCCATATCTACCGCATCCTACGCGGTGAGGTGCGGGTCAATAAAAAGCGTGTCGACCAGACCTACCGGCTGCAACTGGGCGACCTGCTGCGCATCCCGCCGGTTCGCGTCGCTGAAAAGCACGAGGCCGAACAACCGCGCATACCGGCGGTCGAATTCCCGATCCTCTATGAAGATGACGCGCTGGTGGCGGTGAACAAACCGGCCGGTGTGGCGGTGCATGGCGGCAGCGGGGTGAGTTTCGGCGTGATCGAGCAGATGCGCAACGCTCGCCCGCAGGCCAAGTTTCTGGAGCTGGTGCACAGGCTGGACCGCGAGACCTCAGGCGTGCTGCTGCTGGCGAAGAAGCGCTCGGCATTGACCGCAATGCACGAGACCATGCGCGAGGGCAACAGCGACAAACGTTATTTGGCACTGGTGCTGGGTCAGTGGAAAAACCTCAGGCAACATGTCAAATTGCCGCTGCACAAGTTCGACACCCCGCAAGGCGAGAAGCGTGTGATGGTGCGTGAAGACGGGCAAGCTTCGCATACCATATTCGCATTGCAAAAAAGCTGGCAGGACTGCTCCCTGCTCGAAGCGCAACTCAAGACCGGGCGCACCCACCAGATACGCGTGCATCTCGCGCACCTCGGTTTTCCGATCGCCGGTGACGACAAGTATGGCGACTTCGCACGCAACAAGGCGTTGGCGAAGCAGGGCCTGAAACGGATGTTCCTGCATGCTTACAGCATTGCGTTCGCGCATCCACTGAGCGGCGAGCCATTAAGGTTGGTTGCGCCACTGCCTCGGGAACTGGAGCGGTTTATCGCGAAACTGGATACGCCTGGTCCTGATGGGCGGCCAGTTCAAGACTGAGCATGCCGAGTGTGCGGCGAAGGCAAAAGCCAGCTCTGGATCACTTATTCCAATTGCTTTGTGTCGGTTATTTCCAGATATCCACTACGATGCCCTGTTCGCGCAGCGCGTCGGCGCGCGCGCGGATGAAACGCTGCAAACTGGGCTGCTTCTTGTAAGCGCCCGAGGCGACATAGTCCAGGACTGACTGGAAGTGAAAGCTTTTCAAAAAGGCCTCGATCCGGATCACTTCCTTTCCGGCATCGAAAACAACCACATTGGGCACGTAAGCGACCTTGAGTTCGTTCGCCCAAAGTCGCGCCGTGGTTTGGCGTCCATCCGGCGTGATCAGCGGGGTATTGTCCCAGCGATCCAACTGGATCACGTTGAAATTCCCGATCAACTTCAACGTCTCGGGGTCATGCAGAATCTTGCTGTGCATCCGGTCGCAACCTTCGCAATCCTTCTGCTCAAAGAATACGGCCAGCGGTTTGCCGGGGGCGAACTTGCTCAGGTTGTACGGAGGCCTGGAAAAGAAAGGTTCTGAATGAAGCACACCCTTCGAAGGTGGCGGATCAAGCCTGGCGTAATATTCCGGGAAAGTCAGTAACCCTTCCTGTTTTTCCCCCACGTATTTCAACGCCGAGAGGAACTGGTGAGGCGGGTAATATCCGTTGATGCGCAATACTATTTCACCCTTTTCGTTTATCAGCAGTATGGTGGGCGTGAACCAGACCTGGAGCTTTACTGCGAGTTCTTTTTCCGTATGCCTGCTTCCGGAAAAATCGGTTACTTCCCGATCGCCCCAGATATTCAGATCAATAGCATCGAAATGCCTGCGGGTGTAATCCACGATGTGTTGCTGGCTGAAATTGGTATTGAACAAAGCGGCGCAGTACGGACAGCCATCCTGGCCAAAATAGAGTAGCAGACGTTTTCCGTTCCGTGATGCTTCGGCGACATCATCGGGCATGTCCATGAATGAATGTTTGAACCAATTTGGAACACTGAATACACCGGCACCGCGGAACTCTGCCTTTTCGGCCGCCAGTGCCGTCGTGTTCGTCAGACCCGGGATCGGGCACAATCCCAACACTGTCATGCATGCCACAATCAATCTTCTCATGAAATTTCCCCCGACTAAGCGACGCAATCCTTGTCCGGATATATACGGCATGCCAGTGCGGTTTCAATTTCCCTGCACCGGCGGAATCGTCATTTTATCCCCTGCGCTTGCGGATCTGGAAGGATATTGCCCCGTACCGAGTAAGGCACCAGTCGTGACAGCGGCAAGGCTGGGCACGAAGGCCATCAGCAATACCACCGCGCACCGCAAACGTATAGAGCTGCATCGCGTTCGCGCATCCGTTGACGGGGGAGACGATGAGGTTGGTTGCGCCGTTGCCGACGGAATTGGAGAGTTTTATTTCAAAGTTGGATGTCCAGGACTATTCCCGATCACCCCGACCGTGAAGTCGCAGGCCGTGACTATGTGGGCGGCCTGCGCAGTTCACGACTGAAACTATATTATTCGCGACCGGCTGCCGCCTTCTCCATGCCGGCTTTAAGTTCCTTGATGTCTTTGGGCGACAACTTTGGACGGTCCACCTTAATCGTCAGCTTGTCGAGCTTGGCGGTCAACGCGAACGGCGGTTTGTAGTCCGCATCGTTCACGCCGGTCAGCGTATCCGAACCTATGTCGAAGCTTTCATCCCACTGCAGGATCATCGGCAGTGTCTTATCCATCGTCTTGATATCGACGACTTTGCCGTCCACTTTCAGCGTTCCGGTACCGGGGCGGCCAAGGCCGCTCATGTTATTGAAAGCGAGCGTGGCTACGCCGAGACCGTCATACTTGAAGTCGTACTCGAGGGTATGCTTGCCGGGAGTCAACGCATCCGGCCCTTCCCACTTGATGCGCTTGAGGTCGACCATGTTCCACAGCCACACCGGCTTGCCCTTGAGCAGGTAGAAACCGTAACCGGCGAAACGCCCGCCCGAGGTCAGTATCATGCCCTCTGCACCGCTTTGCGGTACTTCGATGTCGGCGGTGACGGTAAAGGACGAGTCGAGCAGGAACGGGGAATCGCCCTGAGGCAGTCCGACCATCGGCTTGGTATAGACGAACTCGGTGCGCCCGGCGGTGATGTTGGGGCGCGGTGCGACGATGCGAGCCGCCACCGACGCGTCCATCGGGAACACGTTGAATTTCTTGGCGACCGCGACGAATTCCTTGCGCATCGCTTTCACCTTCTGTGCATTTTGCACTGCAATATCCTGTGACTGGCTGAAGTCCTTGTTCAGATCATAGAGCTGGAACACCTGGTTGTTCAGTGGGTCTGGGTTGGCCGGTCCGAAAGCTTCCCACGGTGCGCGGTTGACCTTGGTACTCAGCATCCAGCCGTCGTCATACAGCGCCCACTGACCGAACATCTCGAAGTACTGCACTTTATGATGCGACGGAACGTCGGCGTTCTTCTTGTCGAAGGTATAGAGAAAGCTGGTGCCTTCGATCGGCGCCTGCTTGATGCCGTCCACCATTTCCGGCGCATTAATTCCTGACGCTTCGAGGATGGTCGGCACGACGTCGATCACATGGATGAACTGCTGGCGCAGGCCACCCTTATCTTTGATGCGGGCCGGCCACGACACAACCATGTTCTGGTTGATACCACCCAGCCTTGAGGCATTCTGCTTGAACCAGTCGAACGGCGTATCGAACGCCCATGACCAGCCGGCTGACATGTGGTTGTAGGTCTGCTCGGTGCCCCAGACGTCGTAGAATTTCATCTGCACTTCTGCGGGAATCTCGTTCAAACCGTTAAAGAATGCAACCTCGTTCGGGGTACCCAATGGACCGCCTTCGGCGCTGGTGCCATTGTCGCCGTTGATGTAGATGACCAGGCCGTTGCCCTTGCTGAGGTCCTGGAAGTTCTGGATAACGCGCCCGATCTCATAGTCGCTGTAAGCCGCATAGGCGGCAAAGATGTCAGCCTGCTTGATGAACAACTTCTTCTCGACATCGGTCAGTTGATCCCAGGGCTTCAGCAGATCCTTGGGCCATGGCGCCAGTTGGGTATTCTGCGGAATCACGCCGAGTTTCTTCTGGTTCTCGAAGATGCGCTCGCGCACTTTCTCGTAACCATCATCGAACAGGTGCATCGCGCTGATCTTGTCAACCCACTCCTTGGTCGGGTGGTGCGGTGCGTGGGTGGCGCCCGGCGCGTATTTGATGAACATCGGCTTGCCCGGCATGGTCTGTTGTATCCTGTCCATATAGTCGATCGCGTCGTCGGCCATACCAGTAACAAGGTTCCAGCCCGACTTGCCCTCGAACGGATAGATCTGAGTGGTGTTGCGGAACAGGTTCGGCTGCCATTGGTTCGCATCTCCACCGACAAAGCCGTAGAAGTACTCGAATCCCATGCCGATCGGCCATTTGTCGAAAGGACCGACCTGGCTGGCGGCGAAGGCCGGCACATTATGATCCTTGCCGAACCACGCCGTGGAGTAACCGTTGTCGAGCATCATGCGTCCGATCGTGGCCTTGTCCTTGGGTATGATGCTGTTGTAGCCAGGAAAACCGGTCGATTGCTCGGAGATCACGCCGAAGCCGGCCGAATGGTGATTGCGCCCGGTGATCAACGCGGCGCGCGTCGGCGAGCACAGCGCGGTGGAGAATACCCGGTTGTAGCGCAGACCCTCATTCGCGATGCGCTCCATCGTCGGGGTCGGGATCACGCCGCCGAACGTGCTGGGCATACCGAAACCGGCATCGTCGGTGATGATCAGCAGCACATTGGGCGCGCCCTTGGGCGGCACGACGCGCGGCGCCCACCATGCCTGCGAATTCAGCGCGTCCTGCTTGATCACGCCGCCGAAATTCGGATCGGGTGCCGGGAGTTGCTTGTTGCTGACCGTGGTCGAGGCGCTCGGTGAACCCAACACACCGGTGACCTGCGGCGCTGCCGCAACCGATGCGGCATAAGTCATTCCGAGCACGATGACTAAAATGTTGCGCACCGTACTCGCCGGAAAATGGAAAGAGTTTTTATTGTCAGCTTTGTCCATGATCTATGCTCCCTTGATTTAATATACTTTCAACAACGATCTGAAAAAGTGCGGGATTTCTTTATCGACAACGTTAGAAACTTATTCTTAAGAAAATAACTACTGATTGTTTCGCTGAAATGAAACGCCCCGACACGGGCGTTACTTATCAATTTGGCCGGGAATCGAATTATAACGAATATAATGTTATTAAAAGCCGACAAACAATACATAATGTTTGTGATCGCTAACGGCTTGCGGTTTCAACCGGTCTTTCAGAATATGTCTGCTCCGCCTATGTAAGCTGACCCGCTGAAAAACCATAACCATCTACTGCATAGTTCGTTTGCTATTTCTTTGCCGGCTTGCCCTGATTTGCCGGGAAGACCTTGACCCACTCTTCGCGGGACATCTTCCCCTTCAACGCGAACAGATAACCTATCATCCGGTCCTGGTATGCTGCAGTGTTCGCGTGGGATTTCTCCAATATTGATTGTATCTCGGCCGATTGTTCATCATGACTTTGCACGAGACCGGTAAACTCATTGGTGAGCTTGTCCAGGGTCTTGCCGTATTCCTTGGTCGTTTTTTCAGCTTCTTCGATGACCGAGACCAGTTCCGACCGGCGCGCCTTGTCGCCGACATCCGCCTTGATCGACGCTTGCACTTGATTCAGTGAAATGAACAGGGCCGAAGTGCCCGAAGATGTCAGGAGAAACCACGCCAATAGTGCAGCTAACATTTGCATCTTCCTTTCATATTTTTTCCGACCCCTTGTTGCCGCTAGATCCCGTTTATCGCCCGTAATATCGCTTTGTCTGCATGCGCCACGGCCTTGGCAAGGTCTTTCCATTCTGCTTTCGTGGTGATTGCCTTGGCCCCCTGATCGATTGCGAGGATACGTTCCTCACGGCTGATCTTCCTCGCGTTGAACTCACGGAAGGCTGCCTTGAAATCTTCCTGTGTCGCGTCATAGTTCTCGATCAGCGCCCACATGTTGGTGTCGTGTGCTTTCAACTCTTGGTTCGCCTCGACAGTTAGCTGTTCGATCTGATCGACCAGGCCCGTCAATTTGGCAGCCTTGGTCGGATCGTCGATTTTCTCCCGGACCGTCGCACGCAACTCGTCAAGCGCTTCTTTTGCCGACGCCATTGCCGTAGGCTTGGGCTCGTGCGCGCACCCTGACTGAAAGAACAGCAGGGCTGCAGCAAAAGCAGCGACGATGGTGTATCCGCTCAATGGATATTTCAAAGACGTTTCTCCTCTTTATTGATTCCACCTGTTCGAATTTACACGCTTTGGTTTTGCGATTTGTAAGTTGATTGTAGTTTCGGTTGGCAGGTTCAAAGCACAATACCTGAATCAAGGCCTTGCCATATTTCTACTTTTGATGCTTGATCGTCCCGATTTGTTTTTTCGGCCGCCAAGAAAAAATACTATACTCCGAAAGTTATGATTTCATCCAGAATGTGGTGCGCCCGAAGCAATGGGTCCCGGCACCGGGAAACAATAATATTTCTGCCGGGCTAACTCCCAAGGTCTTCCGTCCCATGCGAAAATTCGCGCAATCTGAATTCAAACGAAATCTACCGGTTAGCATCCTTGTTTGATACTGTCATTGTTGTCAGGACAACCACCGACGAAGTTGCTCCAGGATTTATTTTGATGACCGTTGCCGTGCTGCGAATACTGCGCCTATCGTAACAGCGCCCAATCCCGCGATGGTGAGCAGGGAGAGTGGTTCACCGAGTATCGGTACTGCGGAGAGCGCCGCCAGTCCGGGCACGAAGGCCATCAGCAATACCACCGTTTGGGCACCGAGATTCCGGACTGCGAAAGTGTACAGCAGCATCGCGACGAATACGACCAATACCCCCTGATAGATCGCCTGGATGGCGATTTCGGTAACCGGCGCCCGAGCCATCGTGCTGGGCAGGAATAGCCACCATACAGGCAGATACAGGATAGCGCTGCCGAGCGTGGTGCTGACGGCTGCCGTCAGCGGCGGCATCGGGTGGCGGCGTAACAGCAGCGTGAACACCGCCCAGATCGAAGAGCCGCAAAGATAAAGCAGGTCACCGAAAAGTTGCATGCCGGTCAGTTGTTCTCCGTGGGTGAACGTGTCGGTTGCAGTCAACGCGATACCGATAAATACCAATATCAATGCGATTCGCTGTGGCGGGGTCGGTGAATGCCTCAACCACAGCCAGCCGATCACGGCGGTGGAAAAGGGCAGCGAACCGGGCAACAGCACGGCAGCGTGGGCGGCTGGCGCCATGCGAAATGCGGCATACACGGTAACTGCGTAACCCACGCCGCCGAATAATGAAAATAGCAGGATCACTTTGTAAGGCGGCAAGATCACGCGCGGCAGGAAGAACATTGCGATCAGCGCGCCCACACCGAAGCGCAACGCGGTCACATCCCAGCCGGTCATTACGCCCTTGCCGCCATAGCGGCTGACCAGTATGAAACCGGCCCAGATGCATATTGCAAAAAACGCCGCAAGCAAGCCGGCGCGCGTTGAATGTTGTTCGCTCATGCGGACGGGTAATCGAAAATCATGCTCGGAATGTTTAATTTTTGGTTCGTGTCAGGAACACCGTTACTTCGTCGCGGTCGTGGTAGAGCTGCTTGGCCGTCATCCGGTAATTGATGCCTTCTTCATCGAGCTGCCTGCGGATATCGCCCAATGCGCTGTCGAGTGCTGCGACGCGCTGCTTCATCGGTAATTTCAGATTGAATATCGAATGTTTGCACCAGCCAGCTGCGAACCACGCGGCGACAAGTGCGGCGACCTTTGAGGGCTGTTCAACCATATCGCATACCAGCCAGTCTACCGCTTTGCGCGGTACGTACCTGAAACCATCCTGTTTAATATGTTGCACCAGCGGGTGATCGGTCAGCGCGCCCTTCATCGGGCCATTGTCCACCGCGGTGACACGGATGCCGCGCTTCACCAGTTGCCAGGTCCACCCGCCGGGCGCTGCACCGAGATCCACTGCGTTCATTCCCTGGCGTAGAAATCGCGACTGTTCGCTGCGATCCATGAATACCTCGATCGCCTCGGCCAGCTTCATCGTGGAGCGACTCGGTGCTTCTGCCGGCATGGATTGGCGAACGATACCCATGAGCGCGGGTGAGCTGTTATGAGGGTCGCTGGTGCCGATCAACACTGAATTCCTGTTGGGGAAAAAGAGATGCAGGCGTGGCAACAATGTTCTGCTTGTACCGTACCCCCTCTCCCCCTGACCCACTCCCACGAGGGGAGAGGGTAATAAATGTCCTTGCTCACGCAGCGCATTCTCAACCAGGGGCTGGAATCGGCGCGTGAAAGTAGCGATCAGCTTCCCCGCGTTGGTGTCCGGTACTTCCAGCCAGAGCGTACCGAAAGTGCCGGGAAGGCTGGCAGTGGCTTCGAGTATCGGGGTCAGCCGGTCCCGCTCTGGCAATTCGGCTAGGGTCTGGTGCAAGCAGATTAGTTGCCGCGCAAAGATCAGTTCACGATAGGACAGATATTGATCGCAGACCGTGACGATGACAAAGCCGCTTTCCGGTTGGACCGGCAATTGTTCGGCAACGACCGGTTTCTGCTGACGCGCCTGACGAAGTGATTCCTGCGCGCAATCCTTCTCGAAGCCGGGGCGGCAATACATCAGCCATGGGATATTGCGGAAATTTTCCATGCGCGCATTGTTGCATAGGTTTGGTGCAAGGCCCGAAGGTGGTAATATTCGCGCCTGGTTTTTTTCGGCTGAAAAATGAGTAAACGTTATGATTTGATCGTGTTCGACTGGGACGGAACATTGATGGATTCGACCGCGGTTATTGCAGGTTCGATACAGGCCGCATGTCGCGATCTGGGTCTGGGGATTCCGGACGATGTAACCGCGCGCCACGTCATCGGCCTTGGTCTTGATCAGGCACTGCGTCATGCTGTACCAGACTTGCCGGATGCGCTGCGACCCGACCTGGTGAAGCGTTATCGCCACCACTTCTTGTCACGGGATGAGGCGATCCCGTTGTTTGAAGGGGCGCGTGAGACAATCGCGGAATTGCACGAAGCGGGATACCGGCTCGGGGTTGCGACCGGCAAGAGCAACGCGGGATTGAGCAGGGCTATGGAATCGACCAGCATGAAAGGTTTTTTTCATGCGACACGAACGGCAGACCAGACGTTTTCAAAACCTGATCCTGCCATGCTGCTTGAACTGATGGAGGAACTGGATGTCAGCGCCGAACGCACGCTGATGGTGGGCGATACCACACATGATCTGCTGATGGCGCAGAACGCCAATGTGGATGTCGTGGCGGTGGGTCACGGCGCGCATCCTGCGGAGCGATTGCAGGAATTGAACCCGCTCGCACTGCTGGGAGATTTTACCGAACTCAGGACGTGGTTTAAAGCCAACGCTTGACGATCTAACCAAAGGAAATGTGATGTCTGAACAAAACAACTGGGAACGCAGTGTGCTGGAAAAGCTGGCGCTGTCGGCCTTGCAGGAGCAGCGCCGCACGCGGCATTGGGGTATCTTTTTCAAGACCCTGACATTCGTCTATCTGTTCATATTGCTGTTTCTGTTCATGGGGTGGCTCGGTAAAAGCGAGACCGCATTGAGCACCGGCAAGCACACTGCGCTGGTGGATATGCAGGGCGTGATCGCTTCGGATAGCGCGGCGAGTGCCGATAATCTGATCCCGAGCCTGCAGGATGCTTTCGAGGACAAAGGTACGCAGGCTGTGGTCCTGCGCATCAACAGTCCGGGTGGCAGTCCGGTACAGGCAGGGCAGATCAATGACGAGATCCGGCGCCTGCGGACCAAATATCCGAAGATCCCGCTGTATGTGGTGGTGGATGATATCTGTGCATCCGGCGGTTATTACGTCGCTGCTGCGGCTGACAAGATCTTCGTGGACAAGGCCAGTCTGATCGGCTCGATCGGGGTGTTGATGGATGGTTTCGGTTTTACCGGAACGATGTCCAAGCTCGGCGTGGAGCGCCGTCTGATCACGGCCGGTGACAAGAAGGGATTCCTCGATCCGTTCTCACCCGCCAAGCAGGCCGATCAGGACTATATCAAGCAGATGCTCGCGCAGATCCATCAACAGTTCATCGATGTGGTCAGACAGGGGCGCGGCAAGCGACTGAAGGAAACGCCGGATACATTCAGCGGCCTGGTGTGGAACGGGGAAAAGGGCGTTGAGATGGGCCTTGCGGATGGTTACGGCAGCCTGGAATCCGTGGCGCGCGATGTCGTCAAGGAGGAGAAGATCGTCGATTTCACGATGAAAGAAAACTTTGCGGATCGACTGGCCAAGAAATTCGGCGCGGGGGTGGCGAGTGCGCTGCCGGGTTTTGCCACGCAAGCGAACGGGTTAAGTGTGCGTTGAGTGAAATC
>Ga0210099_1000622_pt1 | contig 10925 bp, 9 predicted proteins | sample Joice_ThreeSqA_D_4_FD_184872 | JGI IMG/M metagenome (GOLD analysis project Ga0210099, IMG submission 184872) | Wetland microbial communities from San Francisco Bay, California, USA, that impact long-term carbon sequestration - Joice_ThreeSqA_D2... | ecosystem: Environmental > Aquatic > Marine >...
ACGGCATAAACAAGGGGGTGCCTCCTGTCACGACCCGGGGAGGCACCCCCTTTCGACTCGTCCGCTACAGCCCGAATTCGGCCTCTACCCGCCCGCTTGCGACGGCCGCCTCGAGCGCAGCGCAGTCGCTCTCGTTCTGGTCGGCGTAGGCCACGGCGAACGACGCCAGCGCCCGGTCGAAGACGTCGCTCTTGCCCATGTACCCACTGAGCATCGCCGAGGTCCCGGCTCTGGATCACAAGAAGCGGTCGGGCCCGTTCACGGTCGCTCAGCAGCGTGAGGAGTTGGAGCAGCTCGCGGCCCTGCAGTCCGCCGCCGCTGCGGCGGTCCCCGTTGCTGCCGTTGCCGTTGCCGAGACCGCCGATCCGGTCGACAAGCTCGCCGCTTGGCTGCTCCAGCAGGCGGACCTGAGCGGAGTCTGACAGTGCTCAGCGCGTCGAGCTTCGTGGTTTCGGGGGCGATCCTCGGGGGCGTGGGGACGTTCTTCGCCACCATCATCGCCCTCGCCCGCAAGAAGCTCTACGTGTGGGAAGACCCGCGGATCGACGAGGTCACGGGATTCCTGCCGGGCGCGAACTGCGGCGCCTGCGGGATGGCCGGCTGCCGGGCGTTCGCCGAAAGTCTCGTTCTGGGCACCGCGGCGCCGGCGGGGTGCACCGTCGCGTCCCCCGACGTCCGCACCGACATCGCCGAGATCCTTGGCGTCGATGTCGGTTCAGCCACGACCCGTGTCGCCCGGTTGCTCTGCTCGGGCGGCTGCGACGTCGCGCCGCAGCAGGCAGAGTATCTGGGACTCGGAACCTGTCGCGCCGCCGCCGCCGTGGCGGGCGGGGGCAAAGCCTGTGCCTGGGGCTGCCTCGGCCTCGCCGACTGTCGCGACGTGTGCGACTTCGACGCGATCTACATGAACGAGGTAGACCTCCCGGTCGTGATCCCCGAGAAGTGCACCGCCTGCGGGGATTGCGTCGAGGCCTGTCCGAAGGACCTGTTCACGCTCATGCCGGTGGAGCAGAAACTCCTCGTGCAGTGCAAGAACCTGCTCGAAGGGGAAGAGGCGACGAACGCCTGCGCCGCGGCCTGTAACGCCTGCGGTCGCTGTGTCGCGGACGGCGCCCCCGGCCTGATCGAGATCGTGAACGGGCTGGCGGTAATCGATTACACGAAAAATGCCGTGGCTGCGCCGGACGCCATCACGCGGTGTCCGACAGGAGCCATTGTGTGGGTTGAGGGAGCGCAGCAGCTCGGACCCGAGCGCCGCGCGCCCGCTCTGGAGGGAGCCGGACGATGATCAAGACGCGGAACCCCAAGCCGAAGGCCGTGGAGCAGGGTGTGACCCCGAAGTACCCGGGGGTCCGCACGGCGACCGACGGCAGTGGTGCCATCGTGGAGATGGAGACCGCGGGCAGCGAAGGCGCGGGTGCCTATCCCATCACGCCATCCACGCAGATGGGCGAGGGCTGGGCGCAGGCGGTAGCCGCCGGCAAGCTCAACGTGAACGGACGCTCGCTGATCTTCTTCGAGCCCGAAGGCGAGCACGCGGCGGCGGCCGTCACCGCGGGCATGAGCATGACGGGACTGCGCGCCACCAATTTCTCGAGCGGGCAGGGCATCGTGTACATGCACGAGTCCCTCTACGCCGCCGCCGGGAAACGCCTGACGTACGTCCTGAACATGGCCGCCCGGGCCATCACCAAGCACGCCCTGAACGTCCACGCCGGTCACGACGACTATCACGGCGTGGACGACACCGGCTTCTTCCAGGTGTTCGCGAAAGACGTCCAGGAGTCGGCGGATCTCAACCTGATCGCGCACCGCATCGCCGAGCTGTCGCTCAATCCGGGCATCGTGGCCCAGGACGGGTTCCTGACGAGCCACGTGATCGAGTCCATGGTGATGCCCGAGCGCGAGCTCGTGCGTGAGTACCTCGGTGATCCGGCCGACACGATCGCGTCGCCCACGCCGGCCCAGCGCTGGGTGTTCGGCGAGCACCGTCGGCGCATTCCCGAGATGTTCAACTTCGACTACCCGGCCATGCTGGGCGTCGTCCAGAACCAGGACAGCTACGCGCAGGGCGTCGCGGCCCAGCGCCCGTTCTATTTCGATCACCTCCCGGAGCTGACCGACCGCGCGATGGCCGAGTATGGTGCCCTGACCGGCCGGTGGTACGCCCGCGCGATGGGCTACCGCCTCGACGACGCCGAGTGGGTGCTCGTGGGGCAGGGCAGTGTCGTCCCGAATTGCGAAGCGGTGGTGGACTACCTGCGCGAGACCCGGAAGCTCAAGATCGGCGTGCTCAACATGACGATGTTCCGGCCGTTCCCGGCCGACATCGTCACCCGGATGCTGACCGGGAAGCGCGGCGTCACGGTGCTCGAGCGCACCGACCAGCCGCTCGCCGTGGACCTGCCGCTGCTGCGGGAGATCCGTGCGGGGATGTACAAGGCGCTGGAGAATGGCCGGGCGCCGAGTGCGCCGCCGCACCCGACGCTCGCCTCATGCCGCGCGGAGCAGATGCCCGACTTCTACTCGGGGTGCTTCGGGCTCGGGAGCCGCGACCTGCAGGCCGCCGACATCATCGCCGCCGTGGACAACATGCTCGAGGGCGGCACCCAGCGGCGCCAGTTCTACCTCGGGATCGACTTCGTGCGCAAGGATACGCGCTTCCCGAAGCTCCAGATCTGGCAGGAAGAGCTGCTGGACGCGTACCCCGCCGTGGCGGACCTGTCGCTCAAGCCCGGGCCGGCCGTCAATCTGCTGCCCAAGGGCTCCATCTCGATCCGGATCCACTCGGTCGGCGGCTGGGGCGCGATCACGACGGGGAAGAACCTGGCGCAGACGTCGGCCGATCTGTGCGGCCTCTACATCCAGGCCAACCCGAAGTACGGCTCCGAGAAGAAGGGCCAGCCCACGACGTTCTACGCCACGCTCGCCCACGAGCCGGTGCGGTTGAACGCCGAGCTGAAGTTCGTGTCCGTGGTGCTCTCCCCCGATCCCAACGTCTTCAAGCACTCCGATCCGCTCGCCGGCCTGGAGGAAGGCGGCGTGTTCATCATGCAGGGCGACCGGCCCGCCGTGGACGTCTGGCGGAGCCTGCCGCCGTGGGCGCGCAAGCAGATCGTGGACAAGCACTACAAGTTCTTCCTGCTCGACGGCTTCAAGATCGCGGCCGACGAGGCGAGCGACGTCGAGCTGCGCTACCGGATGCAGGGCGCCGCATTCATGGGTGCCTTCTTCCGGGCCTCCCCGCTTGCCGAGCGCGAAGGGCTCGAAGAGCAGACGCTGTTTGACGGCATTGCGAAGCAGCTCCAGAAGAAGTTCGGACACCTCGGCGAGAAAGTCGTCCAAGACAACGTCCGCGTGATCCGTCGCGGCTATGACGAGCTGATCGCCGTCGATCCCGCCAAGCTCACGCTCGAAGGCGAGGATCAGGCGGGCACCGTGCCCCAGATGCCGGCGCTGCTCGGCGGCACGAACGTGGAGTCCGGCATTGGCCACGGTGGCCGGTTCTGGGAACAGGTGTGCGTCCTGTGCAAGATGGGTGAAGACGGCATCGCCGATCCGTTCGCGGCGATCTCGGCCATCCCGGCCGCGACCAGCACCATCCGGGACATGACCAACGTCCGGTTCGAGGTTCCGGAGTTCCTCGCCGACAAGTGCACCGGCTGCAGCCAGTGCTGGGTGCAGTGTCCGGACGCCGCCATTCCCGGCGTCGTGAACGACGTCCAGGAAGTGCTCGAGGCGGCGGTCCGCTCCCTCGAGAACGGCAAGCGCCTCGACCGGGTGCGGCAGATCCTGAAGCCGCTCGCCGGCGAAGCGCGGCGTGTGCTGAAGGCCGTGCCGTTCACGACCTTCGGCGAGACGCTGACGACCGCCTACCAGGGCGTGGTGGAGAAGCTGAATCTCGATCCGGAGCGACGGCAGGCGCTGGACGCCGAGTTCGCGCCGGTCCACTCCGCGCTGGCCGAGTTCCCGCTCGCGAAGACCACGCCGTTCTTCGACCTCCCGGAGACGAAGCAGAAGGGTACCGGGGGACTGCTCTCGATCACGATCAATCCGGACGCGTGCAAGGGCTGCAACATCTGCGTCGCGGTCTGCCCCGACGGCGCCCTCAAGACCGTCAAGCAGACCGAAGACATCGTGCAGAAGCTCCGGCGGAACTGGCATCTGTGGGGGTACCTGCCCGAGACCGACGATCGCTACCTCAACATCGCCAGCATCGAGGAGGGCATCGGGGTGCTCTCGTCGCTCCTGCTCAAGCAGAGCAACTACCGCTCGATGGTGGGCGGCGACGGCGCCTGCATGGGCTGCGGCGAGAAGACGGTCCTGCACCTCGTGGTGTCGGCGGTCAACGCGACGATGCTGCCACGTGTGAAGAAGTACGTGAACCGGCTGGACGACCTGATCGCGAAGCTGGACAGGAAGGCGCGCGATCTCCTGGCCTCCGACGCCACGCTGAACCAGGTGGGCAAGGCGGCGGCGGGGAAGGTCGATATCCCGCTCGCGGCGGAGAAGCAGGCGGTGGTGGACCGCATCGCCCGGATGATCGAGGAGCTGAAGGACCTCCGGTGGCGCTACGTCGAGGGTCCCGGCGGCAAGGGCCGTGCGATGACCGGCATCGCGAACGCCACCGGGTGTTCGTCGGTGTGGGGCAGCACGTATCCCTACAATCCGTATCCGTTCCCCTGGGTCAACCACCTCTTCCAGGATGCACCGTCGATCGCGATCGGGCTGTTCGAAGGCCAGATGCGGAAGATGGCCATCGGGTTCTCCACGGTGCGTCGTGCCGAGCTGGAGCTCAAGGGGGAGTACGACCCGAAGGCGCACGACGACTTCTTCGGGCGGTTCGACTGGCACCAGTTCACCGAAGAGGAGTTCATCATGTGTCCCCCGATCCTCGCGATCGGCGGCGACGGCGCCATGCTCGACATCGGTTTCCAGAACCTCTCCCGGCTGCTGGCGTCCGGGAAACCCATCCGGGTGGTGATCCTCGATACGCAGGTCTACTCGAACACCGGCGGTCAGGCCTGCACCAGCGGCTTCACCGGCCAGGTGAGCGACATGGCCGCGTGGGGGAAGGCGCAGCACGGCAAGACCGAGACCCGCAAGGAGATTTCGCTCCTCGCGATCGCGCATCGCAACGTGTTCTTCATGCAGTCGTCCCAGGCCGCGCCGGCGCACCTCCTGGGCGGCGTGCTCCGTGGATTGCAGTCGCGCTACCCGGCGGTCTTCGCGCTCAATTGCCCGTGCCCGCCGGAGCACGGCCTCGGTGACGATGCCGCGGCCAATGCGGCCAAGCTGGCGCTCGAAGCGCGCGCGGTGCCGCTGATGATCTACGACCCGGCCGCCGGCGCGGACATGGCCGATCGGCTGAGCCTCGACGGCAATCCGATGCTGAACGACGTGTGGCCCACGTACGACCTGCGGTACACGGATCCCGAGGGCAAGGAGCAGGTGCTCACGCTGCCGGTCACCATCGCGGACTGGGCGGCCACGGAGGCGCGGTTCAGGAAGCACTTCCGCGTCCTGCCCCACGACACGGACGCTGACGCGCTCCTGCCGTTCGACCAGTACCTGGCTGCGTCGGCCGACGACCGTCAGGGCAAGACCCCGTTCATCCACGCGTTGAGCCAGGACGGCCACCTCGACCGGCTGTCGGTCGACGAGGAGATCATCGCACTTGCCGAGGACCGGTTGGCGCTGTGGCACCAGCTGAAGCAGATGGGGGCGCTCGAAGTCCCCGAATCCGCCCGCGCCGGCATCGTCGGCGAGGTCGAGGCGGAGCTGGGCACACGTATGGACGCGATGAAGTCCGAGTACGACCGGACGATCGCGGATCTGCGCACCAAGTACCCGGCCGCGATCGCCCGGCGGATGGCGGAAGGACTCGTCCGCGCGACGGCCAATGGCCAGGAACGGATCGCCGATCTCCTGGAGCGTGTGAAGGACATGCGGACGCTCGAACCGCTGCAGAAGGTGGACCTGGGTGGCAACGGTGGCACGGCGGTCGCCACGCCCCCAGTTGCTGCCGCTGCTCCTGCCGCTCCTGCCGCTTCTCCTGCCGCAGCTACCGCTGCGGCCCCGGCCGCCGAGGCGGAGGAGGAAGAAGGCCTCGGACTCGACCCGTACATCCAGTCCGAGATGTGTACCGCCTGCAACGAGTGCACGAACCTGAACAAGCGGTTGTTCGCGTACAACGACAAAAAGCAGGCGTACATCAAGGATCCCAAGGCCGGCACGTTCCGCGAGATCGTGATGGCGGCGGAGAAGTGTCCGGTGTCGATCATCCACCCGGGAACGCCGCTCAATCCCAACGAGAAGGACGTGGACAAGTGGGTCAAGCGGGCGGCGCGGTTCAACTGACGACGGGGATGACGGCAGCGACGGAAACGACGGGATGAGGGGCATGGGAAGCGCGGGAGGACCCAGCAGTGTTCGATAGGCTCACCTTCCGGCACGGGGTGCACCCGCCGGAGCTGAAGCAGCTCACGGCCGACGTTCGGGTTCGCCGGCTGCCGTATCCGAAGGAAGTCGTGCTCCCGCTGAGCCAGCACACCGGCAAGCCGGCAAAGCCGCTCGTGCGGGTCGGTGACCGGGTGGAGCGCGGCGACCTGATCGCCGAATTGGACGGCTGGGTGTCTTCGCCGATCCATGCCTCGGCGAGCGGGACGGTGACCGACATCGGTCTCTGGCCGCACCCCGACGGCACGTTCAAGACGGCCATCCGGATCGCGGTCGAACCGTTCTCGGCGCAGATCCCACGTCCCCGGCTCGTGCCCGACTGGCACGGACTCTCGCGCGATGGCCTGCTCGAAGCGATCCGGCATGCCGGGGTCGTGGGACTCGGCGGCGCCGCATTCCCCACGCACGTGAAGTTGAAGCCGCCCCCCGACAAGCCGATCGAGATGATCCTGGTCAACGGCTGCGAGTGCGAGCCGTATCTGACGACCGACCACCGCTCGATGGCGGAGTTCCCCGAGCGGATCCACCTTGGTATCCGGATCATGATGAAGATCCTCGGGGTGTCGAAGGTGGTGATCGGCGTGGAGCGCAACAAGCCAGACGCCATCGCGGCGCTCGAGCGCACGAAGCCGGCCGATCTCGACGTGTCGATCCTGGCGCTCACGGTGAAATACCCGCAGGGCGCCGAGAAAATGCTGATCAAGGCGGTGACCGGGCGTGAGGTGCCGTCCGGCAAACTGCCGCTCGACGTGGGCGTGGTGGTGCAGAACGCCGCGTCGGTGGCGACGATCGCCGAGGTATTCGAGACCGGCCTGCCGCTGGTGGAGCGGATCGTCACTGTCACGGGCCTTGGGATCCGGAAGCCGTCGAATCTGATCGTGCCGGTGGGCACCAAGCTCGGCGACCTGATCACGGCCTGCGGCGGCATGACTGACGACGCGCGCGAGATCGTGTTCGGCGGACCGATGATGGGGGCGCCACAGGCCAACCTGGAGACGCCGCTCACGAAGGGGACGACCGGCGTGCTGGTGCTCGCGGAGCGGGAGTGCAAGACGCAGGACTCGTATCCCTGCATCCGGTGCGGGCACTGCCTCGACGCCTGCCCGGTGTTTCTCAATCCGCAGCAGCTCGGCAAGCTGGCGGGCGCGGGTCGATACGAGGAAATGGAAGCCGATTTTCACCTCATCGACTGCATGCTCTGTGGCTGCTGCTCGTACGTGTGCCCGTCGAACATCCCGTTGTCCCAGCAGTTCGCGGCCGCAAAGGTCGCGCTGCGCCAGCGAAAGACGGCGGCGGCATGAGTGACAATCGCTTCCTCGTCACCGCATCGCCCCATCTCCGCAGCCGGGACTCCACGCCGGCGATCATGTGGTCGGTGGTGGGCAGCCTGGTGCCGATCATCGCATTCGCCGTCTACTACTTCGGGCCGAGCGCGCTGCTGGTGATCCTGGCGTCGGTGGTCGGCGCCGTGGGGACGGAGGCTGCCTTCGGGAAGCGAGGCGCGCCGCGCGACGGATCGGCCGCCATCACCGGTCTGCTGCTGGGGTTGTGCCTCCCGGCCGGAATCCCGCTGTGGATGGCGATCCTCGGTGGGGCGTTCGGGATCGGGTTTGGCAAGCTCCTTTTCGGCGGGCTGGGCCAGAACATCTTCAACCCGGCACTGCTGGGGCGGGCGTTCCTGCAGGCGGCGTTCCCGGTGGCGCTCACGACCTGGCCCGCGGTGAAGGACGTGCCGTGGTGGTCGCTGCGGGGCGACAACTTCGCGCTCCCGCTGATGAGCGCCAAGGTGGACGCCGTGACCACGGCGACGCCCCTCGGTCTCATGAAGTTCGAGCGGGTCGCAACGTCCGTGGGCGATCTCGCGTTCGGGACGACCGCAGGGTCGCTCGGCGAGACCGGCGCGATCCTGATCCTCCTGTGTGGTGGCTTCCTCGCCCTCCGGAACTACCTCAACTGGCGCATCCCGGCGAGTATCCTCCTCACCGTCGCCGTGTTCGTCGGCATCCTCCACCTGATCGACGGCGCACGATATCCGACGCCCCTGTTCATGGTGCTGTCGGGCGGGCTCATGCTCGGGGCCGTGTACATGGCGACGGACATGGTCACGTCGCCCGTCACGAACCGGGGCGCGTGGATCTTCGGCGCGGGCATCGGGTTCCTCGTGGTGCTGATCCGTCTCTGGGGTGGACTCGCGGAAGGCGTGATGTACGCGATCCTGATCATGAACGCCCTCGTGCCGTTCATCAATCGCGCGACGCAGCCCAAGGTCTTCGGGGTGCCTGCGACCGGAGGCAAGCCATGACCGGTCCGGCACCCGCGCCCCCGGCGGTGCCCAAGAGCGCCTCCGCGCTGCGGTTGATCGGCACGTTGGGTGGATTCGGCGCGCTGGCCGGGCTGCTCATCGTGGCGGCGTTCACCGCGACGCAACCCCGTATCCGTGCGAACAAGGCGGCCGCGCTGGCCGCCGCCATCGGCGAGGTGCTGGGCGCGCCCGATCGCTACGACACGCTCTACGTTTCCGGAGACGCGCTCTCCCGTGACCTTCCGACCGGTCAGACCGCCGAGACGGCGGAAGCGGTCTATCTGGGGTGGCGAGACTCGCTCCCGATCGGCTATGCCGTCGTGGCGAGCGGATCCGGATTCCAGGACAACATCAAACTCCTGATTGGCTACGACCCCGCGACGTCCCGGCTGATCGGGATGACGGTCCTGGAGTCCAAGGAGACGCCGGGACTGGGAGACAAGATCTACAAGGACACCACGTTCGGCGCGCAGTTCAGCCAAGTGACCGCGCCCCTCGTGGGCGTCAAAACGGGCCAGGGGACGGGACGCCCCAACGAGTTGGTCATGATCACGGGTGCGACCATCTCGTCGCGCGCGGTGATCAAGGCCATCAACACGACGCTCGAGCGCGTGGGTCCTCTGCTCCTTGCCCACCAGAAGGAGTTGCCGCAGTGAGCCCGGCCAGAAAGCCACCGCCGTCGCAGGAACTCATCAAGGGCATCTGGCGCGAAAACCCAGTGCTCGTGCAGCTGCTCGGACTCTGCCCGGCGCTCGCGGTGACCAATTCGGTCGCCAACAGCCTCGCCATGAGCGCCGCCGTGCTGTTCGTGCTCCTCGGGTCGAGCCTGCTGGTCTCGATGGTCAAGCGCATCGTTCCCGGCGACGTGCGCATCTCCACCTATATCCTGATCATTGCCACGTTCGTCACCATCGCCGACATGGTCCTCGAAGCCACCGTCCCGCTGGTGCACAAGGAGCTCGGGGCGTTCGTGGCTCTCATCGTCGTGAACTGCATCATCCTGGGCCGGCAGGAGGCCTTCGCGTCCAAGAACAGCGTCGGGCGATCGTTGCTGGATGCCATCGGCATGTCCATCGGCTTCACGCTCACGCTCACCCTGATGGGGGCTGTACGGGAGGTGCTCGGCAACGGCACGTTCCTGGGCCACCCGGTGTTCGGTCCGAGCTACGAACCCTGGGTGATCATGATCCTGCCGCCGGGTGGGTTCCTGACGCTCGGATGCATCCTGCTGGTGTTCAGTTGGCTCAAGCGCCGGGGCGAGGCGCGGGCCAAGACGACACCCGCGGTGGCTGGTACCGTGGTTCGGGAGGCGGCGTAGCATGGGCGACCTGATCTGGATTCTCGTCTCGGCCGCGGTCGTGAACAACTTCACGCTCGCCATGTTCCTCGGGCTGTGCCCGTTCCTCGGCGTGTCGGGCAAGGTGGATACCGCGCTCCGCATGGGCGCGGCGAACATCTTCGTGATGGTGTTGACGGCGCTCGCCGTCTGGGTGCTCAATACGTTCATCCTGCCGTTCGCCCCGTACCTGCGGATCATCGCGTTCATCATCGTGATCGCATCGCTGGTGCAGATCGTGGAGATGGCCATCAAGAAGCTGAGCCCCGCGCTCTTCCGGGCGCTGGGGATCTACCTGCCGCTCATCACGACCAACTGCGCGATTCTGGGACTCGCGATCTTCTCGACCAACCGCGGATACGGCTTGCTGGAAGGTCTGTTCTTCGCCGTCGGCGGCGGGATCGGGCTCACCATCGCACTGGTCCTGATGGCGTCGATGCGCGAGACGCTCGAGCTTGCCGACGTCCCGGACTTCTCCAAGAACATGGGCCTGGTCCTCATCCTGGCCGGCGCCCTGTCGCTCGCCTTCATGGGCTTCGCCGGCCTGTTCAGCAGCGCCGCATGAGTCAGGTCCTGATCGCGGTCGGCGGGTTTGCCCTCCTGTTCGTCGTGTACGGACTGCTGCAGCGCGGTCGCAAGCAGTCCTCCTGTCACAACTGTTCCTGCCACGGCACCACGTGCGAGCGCACAGGGGAGCCGCGGAGCCCCGAACTGCTGGAGTCACATGATGTCCGGTCCTGAAACCACGTCACGCGTTCCGACGCGGCGGGAGTTCGTCGCGGTCGGGGTGGGAGCGCTGGTCGTCGCCTCCATTCCCTGGTCCCGGCA
>Ga0210099_1000623_pt1 | contig 10902 bp, 7 predicted proteins | sample Joice_ThreeSqA_D_4_FD_184872 | JGI IMG/M metagenome (GOLD analysis project Ga0210099, IMG submission 184872) | Wetland microbial communities from San Francisco Bay, California, USA, that impact long-term carbon sequestration - Joice_ThreeSqA_D2... | ecosystem: Environmental > Aquatic > Marine >...
TATTATTTCACTTTTGCACAGTTCAACAAGTTTGAACAGTTTGAACACTTTAGTAATTTTGAATTGTATTTATATATTTTTTTACAGAGGAGTTTTTAATGAGGAAAAAAGTTATTGCCGGAAACTGGAAAATGAATAATGATTTGACTGAATCTCAGAATCTTATTACAAAATTAACCGGTGGATTATCTAATCAAAAATTAAATTGCGATGTTATTATTTGTCCCCCCTATACATCTTTAAGCGAAGCAAGTACATTAATAAAAAATACGCCTGTAAAACTTGGCGCACAAAATATGTTCTTTGAAGATAGCGGAGCTTATACTGCAGAAATATCAGCACCTATGTTAAAGAGCGTAGGTTGCGAATATGTAATTCTTGGTCACTCTGAGAGAAGAACTATTTTCAAAGAGACAAATGAAATGATAAACAAAAAGATAAAAAAAGCTATAGAACATAAGCTGAAAGTAATTTTTTGTGTTGGTGAAACACTCGAAGAAAGAGAAAAAAGCACAACAATGCAGGTTATCAAATCACAGGTTGAAAATGGTCTTAAAGATATTCCTGAAGAAACCATGACTGAAATAATAATAGCTTATGAACCTGTCTGGGCAATTGGCACAGGCAGAAACGCTACACCACAACAGGCACAGGAAGTACATAAGTTTATCAGGGACTTAATTAGCAATAAGTTTTCAACTAAAACCGCAGAAGATTTAACAATTCAATACGGTGGAAGTGTAAAACCGGATAATGCATCTGAATTGCTTTTACAATCCGATGTTGACGGCGCTTTGGTTGGCGGTGCCTGCCTTAAAGCGGATTCTTTTATTGCAATAATTAAAGCAGCTTAATTTTATGAGGGACAGGTTACATACCTGTCCCTACTTGTAACAAAACAGCCGAAAAAGGCTTAATTCATTGCTTTCCCCTCGTTTCGTTAGTATATTTAGAGGCTCAATTTTTAATAACTAAGGACACTCAGCACCGGATGGGATTTCCCAGATTTATTTGTTCTTTCATACTATTTTTTATGGTTTTGGGGGACGCATCTTTTTCACAAATAATATTTAAAGAGCTGCCCGGATACAAATCGGATTTTTCTGATTCTGTTTTTTTTGATTTGAGTGAAACGAGACATATAATCTCTCTTGATGGGAAATGGATAGTATATTCTGCAAAAGAAAAAGATGCGAAGAAAATTTCAATAAGCGTTCCTTCCGTTTTTAAAGGAGATGCCGACCTCGTTTTTGAGAAAAGTTTTAATCTTACCAAAGAACAAATCGCCGATTACAAGTTTAAAATATTTTTTTTAGGACTTAATTATTATGCCGACATTCTTGTAAACAATATTGTTATTTACAGGCACAGAGGCGGAGCTTATCCTTTTACTGTTGATTTACCTAGAGATATTTTAAACAGCGGGAAAAGTAATATTCTCAGTGTACAACTTTCTTATAAATTAGATTCAGAAAATACAATCCCCGTTAATCAAAGATTTCTGTTCCCAGAGAATTATGGAGGTATTATAAGAGATGTATATCTTCATCTGATACCTAACATCTCCGTAACGGAAACTAACTTTAATTATTCTTTTGATCCGAAATCAAAAAAAGTTTTGTTAAATATCGGTGCTTTAATTGAGAATAAAGAATTTAAGGAGATGGCAGACAGTCTTCATAAACCAAAAGATTTTGAATTAGAGGTTACAGTTTATAATCCTGATATGTCTGGTTTCGAAAAAGACAAAAAGCAGACTTTCCAACTCAACAAAAATGAACAGAAAAGTTTTACAGATGTTATCGGGTTATCAAATCCATCATTGTGGTCTCCCGAATCACCACAATCTTACCACATAGAAGTCTTGCTTACAAGAGGAGATGAATTAATAGACAAAGTAAAAAAAGATCTTTCGATATATTTTCTGTCTCCGGGTGATAATGATCTCACATTAAACAACCAACCATTTGTTTTTAAGGGGACCACCTATGCCCCCTCATTTGGGCCCAATGGCGATCTGGCAACACTTGAGCAAATGGAAAAAGATATAAAGTTAATTGCCTCAACAGGATTTAACTGTGTAAGATTTGCAAAGTCTGTTCCGAATCCATACTATCTCAGGTTATGCGAAAAATATGGACTGCTTTCTTTCCTGGAAATTCCAATTTGTTCAATTCCTTCAGATCTTGCCGCGAGTCCTAATTTTATTACGAGGAGCAAAAATTATTTATCTGAATTTATTAAGGGATATAAAAATTTCTGGAATTTTACCGCAATCGGTTTAGGAAGTTCATATCTTCCTGATTTAGATGAACACCGTACATTACTTGAAGCTTTAGAAAATGCTGCAAAGAAAGAAAAAGGTTTACTTACCTATGCTTCATTCGCCGGATTCGATATTCCTTTTAATAATAATCTTGATTTATACGGAATCGAGCTTGTTAACAATTCATTAGATAATGATACAACACAACTCAATTTATTATCGAAAAAACTTGATAATGCCAGAGTGTTTATTAGTGAAGCGACTTATTTTGTAAATGCCGGAAACACAAGCGGATATGTTAACGACTATTCTTACGAAGCACAGGCAAAATATTTCGAGGATTTTATCGATACTTTTTCCAAAACTAACGCAGTTGGATATTTTATTAATTCTATGTTCGATTACAGGGGTGATTATAAATCATTTCTTTCCGGTTATAATGAAAATAATATTTACAGAATTGGGCTAATTGATGAAGACAGGAAAACAGAACATCTTAGCTTCAAAGTTGTAAAATCAAAATTAAAGAATACTGAAAGAGTAACCATACCGATCGGAAGCAAACATGATAAAGCTCCGGTTATTTTTATTGTAATCGGTCTTGGTCTGGCATTGATAATCGGGATACTGGTTAACTCGGGAAGAAAATTCAGAGAAGATATTTCGCGTGCCCTGTTCCGTCCATATAATTTTTTTGCTGATATTAGAGATCAGAGAATTATATCGAGCTATCACAGTACACTAATGGCATTTGTCATAGCATTTGTAATGGGACTTATGGTTAGCTCTCTTCTTTATTTCCTTAGAGATAATATTGTATTTGAAAAAATAATACTTTCTTTCGGAAGTGTTTGGTTAACCGGAATAATAAGTTATCTTGCTTGGAATCCGTTTGCTACTATATTATGGCTAAGCATTTCTTTTTGCGCGGTGCTAATTTTAATAATACTTGTAATAAAAGTTGCATCACTTTTTATAAAGAACAGGGTTTATTTTAGCAGCATTTACTTTGCCGTTGTTTGGGCTTTTTTACCTTTTGTTTTACTTATCCCGGTCGGCATAATACTTTATCGTCTCCTCGCTGCGGATGTAGCGAATGTTTATATTTATATTGCTCTTATATTATTTGCGGTATGGGTCTTTTATCGTTTAATGAAGGGCATTTATGTTATTTTTGATGTAGCTTCGGGAAGCGTTTATCTATACAGTATTATAATTGTTGTATTTACTTTAACTTCCGCAGTTTTATATTATGAATTCAAAAATTCTCTTGTTGATTACCTTCTGCTGACACTTAAGCAATATAAAATTTTTTAGCAGGTAACAATGTATCTATCCAAACTTGAAATATTCGGGTTTAAATCTTTCGCTCAAAAGACCGCGATACATTTTAATGAGGGAATAACTTCTGTCGTCGGTCCGAATGGATGCGGTAAGACCAATATTGTAGATGCCATACGCTGGTGTCTTGGTGAACAAAAAAGTGCGGCGTTAAGAAGTGATAAAATGGAGAACGTTATCTTTAACGGAACTGCCGACAAGAAACCGATGGGAATGTCGGAAGTTTCACTCACCATACAAAATACAAAAGGCATTCTTCCAACCGAATATTCCGAGGTAACAATCACAAGAAGGATATTTCGTTCAGGCGAAAGCGAATATCTTTTAAATAAAAATATCTGCCGCCTTAAAGACATTACAAACCTTTTTATGGATACAGGAATTGGGGCTAATGCTTATTCTGTAATTGAGCTGAAAATGGTTGAAACAATTCTCAGCAACAAAGCAGAAGAAAGAAGGGTAATGTTTGAAGAAGCCGCTGGAGTTAATAAATATAAGCTGAGAAGAAGACTTGCATTAAGAAAACTTGAAGAAGTGAAATCCGATTTAACAAGAGTAAATGATATTGTAACGGAAGTTGAAAAGAAAGTGAATTCTCTCGAACGCCAGGCAAAAAGAGCAGATAAATATAATAAGTTGTCTCTTACTTTAAGAGAACAGGAACTCGATTTATCAGAAAGGGAACTGGCTTTATTCAATAAAGAAAAGAATTCTTCACGCGAAAAGAAAGAAGAAAATTTATCAGCTAAAATTATTATTGAATCTAAGCTGGCTGAATCCGAAGACAGAATGAAAGATGTAAAGACACGTCTTGCAGAGGCAGAAGCAAAATTAAGACTTAAACGTGACGAGGTAACTCAACAGCGAGAAAAAATATTTAACCTACAAAGACAGATTTCTGTTACCGAAGAAAAGAGGAAATCACTCGAAGAAAATGTTGTAAGATACAAACAGGAGCTTGAGGAATTAAAAACAAGGCTCGAAAAATCGGGGAAGACAATTGAAGAAAGTTCCGCTTTAGTTGTGAAGATTAAAAATGAAATTAACTTAAAAAATGCCAATGTAAATAATTTTGAAAATGAGGTTAAAGAGCTCAAGATAAAACTCGATGCAAAAAGAGGAGAAGTAAAAGCACATAACCAGATTCTCGTCGAACAGGTTAAGGATATAGCGAATAAAGAAAATGAACTTGCAAACCTTGAGAAGCAGATCGAGTTAAAGAACGATACGATCAACAAAGCTAATAAGAAAATAGAAACTCTTACGAGCAACATTGCTAAAACGGTAGGGTTCATAGGAGAGCTAAATGATGAAAAAACAAAAACAGAAACAGAGTTGGCAGATTCAGAGAAAGAATATTTAAGACAGCAGAAAGAAAAAGAAGATCTTGAAAGAGAATTGAGCGGTTTAAAAGAAAAAGAACTTGAACTAAAAACTGTTATTAATGGATTAAAAGATAAAATTGGATTTATTCAGACTCTAATTGATAATCTCGAGGATATATCTAACGGTGCAAAAGCCTTGCTTGAAAATAAAGAATGGACACAAAACGGAAGTACGCTTCTTGCTTATGCCGGAAATACTTCTGACGAGTATAAATTTGCAATTGAGGCAGCTCTAAAAAATAGTTTGAATAACGTTCTCGTTGATTCTTTCGATGAGTTAAAAAGGGCAATCAAATACCTCAAAGAAAATAATATCGGTAAAGCGGGATTTTATTTAACCGAGAACAGAACTTCGGAAAAAACAGGATTTCTTGAAAGCATTCAGAATTACCTGGTGAAAAGAAGCGGCAAGAGATTATCGAGAGAAAATGGTTTTATTTGTTGGGCAAAAGATGTTATAAAAACCGAAAAGAAATGGGAAGCATTTTTTAATAAAATTTTAACCAGAACGGCAATTGTAGATTCCTTTGATTCTGCCTTTGTGCTTAGCCAAAAATACAAAGCGTTTAATTTTACTACTCCCGAAGGCGATTACTTAGAAAGTTCCGGTCTTATAGAAGGTGGTTCATTATCAAAAGGAAGTACTTCTCTCTTTGGAAGGAAGCAATATCTCGATAAAATAAAAACCGAACTTCCGGAGCGAGAGAAAGAACTTGGAGAACTGCAGGAAAGTATTAAAGGAACAGAGGATAAAATTGATAGTATCAATTTAAAAGTTTTATCTGAAGAAGGAAGAATGCTTGTTAATGATCTTGCAAATTTAGAAAAACAGATTGCTCAGTTCGAATTTGAAAAGAAAAAATCTACCGATGAAATTGAAAAGATCAGGCAGGACATGCACGAGTTTGCTGCAGAATCGAATGGAATCGATAACGAAAGAATAGTAATGAGCGAGGATCTTTCTTACCTGAAAGAAAAAATGGAAGAGAATGAAAAAAGAAGAGAGGTTGTAGATAACGAATTTAAATCTATTGAGGAAGAATTTAACCTGGCTGTAACCGGACTGAATAATCTTAACCTGGAAATTGAGAGGCTCCTTGGTGAAAAGAGAAATACAAAAAACACGATAGAGCGTGCAAAAGAAAACATCGAAACAATAAATAATACGATTGAAAAGAGAGAAAGTGATATTGAAAATTTTTCTAAAGAGGCGACTTCACTAACTAATGAAATAGGATCGGGTGAATCTGCAAAAGTAGAACTTGAAGAAGTAAAGAAACAACTTCTTGCAGAAGAAGGAACAATCGAAGTCGAGTATAATGAGATTAAAATCAAGATAAGCAATATTGAAAGCGAACAAAGTAATTTAAGAAAAGAGAGAGAAGAAATTCTAGACGCAATTCATTCTTATGAAATGAAATTAAATGAGCTGGGAATAAAAATAGCAAATCTGAAAGAACATATTAAAGAATCTTATTCGCTTTTTCTTGAAGATAAAACGTTTGATGATCTTGATACTTTTGATTTTTTCCAGAGAACAGAAGAAGTAAATACATTAAAAACGCAGATAAAAAATCTTGGTCCTATTAATTTGCTTGCTTATTCGGAATTTGAAGAAGAAAAGCAGCGTTTTGATTTTCTCTCAAAACAAAGAGATGATCTTCTTCAATCTGAAACCGATATAGTGAAAACGATAGAGGAAATAAACATTACTGCGCAATCTCTTTTTATGGAAACATTTGACAAAATAAGAGAGAACTTCATCAGGGTATTCAGAAGTTTGTTTAACCCTGGCGATGAAGCAGATTTGAGACTTGAAGATAATGTAGATCCGCTTGAAGCAAAAATTGAAATTATTGCAAAGCCAAAAGGTAAGCGCCCGACATCAATCGAACTTCTTTCGGGAGGAGAAAAAACTTTAACGGCTATTGCACTTTTGTTTGCCATCTATCTTGTAAAACCAAGTCCTTTCTGTGTTCTCGATGAAATCGATGCCCCGCTCGACGACGCCAACATCGACAGGTTTACAAAAATAATTAAGGACTTCAGCAAGGATACACAGTTTGTTGTTGTAACTCACAATAAGCGAACAATGGAAGCCGCAGATACTTTATATGGAGTTACTATGCAGGAAGAAGGCATTTCTAAACTTGTTGCTGTAAGGTTTAATGAAGATTTAATGGTCGCTTCCTGACAATTCGTCTGATAAATGAAAAAAGAATTTAAAATATTTATAGACTTTGATGGAACAATTACAACTACAGATGTTGGAGAAGGAATCTTCCGGCAGTTTGGAAACAGTGAAAGAGTAAATAAGATTATAGAAGATTTATTGAACGACAAAATATCTGCAAGAGATAGCTGGATTGAATTGTGTGATAGTGTAGAAAGTGTTACAAAGAAAGAACTGGATGATTTTATAGATCAGGTTGAAATAGATTCAACGTTTACAGATTTTATAAATTTTTGCCGCGAAAATGAAATCGATCATTACATACTTAGCGATGGATTTGATTATTATCTTAAAAGAATTTTGACTCGTGAAAATATTGATACAGAATACTTTGCCAATGCTTTATCTGTTTCAGACGGTAAGTTGATTCCATCGTTTCCTTATCTCGATTTTGATTTTTCAAGTTCTGCTAATTGTAAAAGAAATCATATTATTAATAATAGCAGCGATGACGATTATACCGTTTTTATCGGCGATGGAAATTCGGACAAATACACTGTTCAATATTGTGATTTTGTTTTTGCAAAAGATGATTTGTTGAAATTTTGTGAGAAAGAGCGAATATCTTATTTCCCCTTTAATACTTTTAATGATGTAAAGCAGATAATGATAAAACTTTTTGCAAAGAAAAGATTAAAAAAACGTCACCAGGCTGAATTGAAAAGACGCGAAGCTTATATCCAGGAATAACTCAAATTTATGAACAGCAAATCATTATCCGATTTATTTTTCAAGTACAGGAGTTATACGCCGCTTCCGTTTATAGTTATTATGTTGATTTATGAAAATTCAAATATCTGGAGTCTGATCGGAGGATTTATCATTGTAATAATTGGTGAATCGATACGGCTCTGGGGCGTAAGCTGGGCCGGGAGCGAAACAAGAACGACTGATAAGCCGGGAGGAAGTTATCTTGTTATTAGTGGGCCTTTCGCTCATTTACGGAACCCACTTTATCTCGGCAACATATTAATTTATGCAGCAATAGGAATAATGTCTTTTGCAATATTTCCATATCTACAGATTTTTGCCCTGGCTTTTTTCTTTGTTCAATATTATTTCATTATTAAAAGTGAAGAGAAATTTCTTATAAAAGAGTATGGTGATCAGTATAAAGAATATTCTGCAAGTGTACGACGTTTTATTCCGAGGATTAGTTCATATAAAGTTCACGGTTTAAAGCAGCCTTCTTTCAGTCTTAAATCAGGATTAAGATCTGAAAGAAGAACTTTGCAGGCTATAAGTATCATAACTTTTACAATTCTTCTTCTCTGGTTTATAGGAAGGACTTGATTGTATGCCTGCGTGGATGTATGAATTTCATTTTCAAAAATTTTGATGGAAGGGAATGAACAAAATATTATGATAATTGCTGGCGAAGTTTCAGGAGATTTACTTGGAGGAGAACTTTCCACAGAACTGATGCGGCTCAATAGTAATATTAAACTCTACGGAATTGGCGGTGATAAAATGAGACAAGCCGGAGTAGAAATAATCTACCATATAAACAGGCTTGCATTTCTCGGCTTTGCAGAAGTTATCAAGCATATTCCTTTTGTAAAGAAAGTACAACGCGATCTTATAAGAGTAATAAAAGAAAAAAACATTAAAAATATTATTATGATCGATTACCCCGGATTCAATCTTAACTTTGCAAAAAAGATTAAACCGTTGGGAATTAAAATACTTTATTATGTTTCCCCGCAGATTTGGGCTTGGGGGATAGGAAGAATAAAGAAAATTAAACATCTTGTAAAAAAAATGTTTGTTGTTTTTCCCTTTGAAGAAGAATTATATAAAGATGCCGAAGTTGATGTTGAATTTGTTGGTCATCCTCTGCTTGATAGAATAAGCAGATACGGATATTTATCACAAGAAGAATTCTTTGAAAAGTATAATCTTGATACTTCTAAAGATATTTTACTAATTCTACCGGGAAGCAGAAAGTTTGAAGTTGAGAAAATTTTTCCTGCCTGCATAAAGGCAGCTTTAAAACTAAAAAAGGAATTTAATCTTCAAATTGTTGTGGCAGGAGCTTCAAATATCAATGAAAAATTATTTGCTGAAATTTCTCCTTTAAGTGATTATAAAATAATAAAAGAAAGAAATTATGAATTAATGAAATATTCTAAAGTTGGAATAATCAAATCTGGCACATCAACTTTGGAATCAGGCTTATTCGGTTTGCCGATGGTGATTGTTTATAAGACAAGTTCGCTCACATATTTTATTAGTAAAAGCCTTGTCAGACTTAAAAGCATTGGAATGGCAAATATAATTTTAGGTGAGAATGTTGTGCCGGAATTAATTCAGCATAATGTTAACCCGGAATCAATATACAATGAAGTTAAAAAATTATTATCAAATAATGTTTTGCTTGATTCAATTAAAAGAAAACTTTTAACGATTAAAAGCAAACTAGGAAGTGAAGGAGCTGCAAAAAGAACGGCTCAGTCAATTTATTCTTTGTTAAATGAAGGCTAGAAAGTTAAGACAGGATTTTCTTCGTTTAATCGGGCAGTATATAATTAGTATAGCCGCAAGTGTTCTTTGTAAAACTTTAAGAGTTACTGTAACAAACAGCGAGACTTTAGAGCAACTGGCAAATGGAAATAAAAATTTCATTTTTGCTTTTTGGCATGGAACAATGCTGCTTCCCTGGTATTTAAACAGGAATAAAAACATTGCAGCTTTAACAAGCAAAAGTAAAGACGGTGATTTACTTGCAAGGCTGTTAAAAAGCTGGAACTACCAGGTTATCAGAGGCTCAAGTTCATCGGGAGGTGAAATAGCCCTTGGAATTATGGTAGATTATGCGAAGAATAAAAACTCAATTGCGGTAACACCAGATGGTCCAAGAGGACCGGCAAAGAAACTTAAAGCCGGTGCGGTTGTTACAGCAAAAAAAAGCGGTTTACCTTTGGTTCTTATTGGTGTTGGTTATAACAAGAAGAGAACACTCAGAAACTGGGATAGTTTCCAGATCCCTGCGTTTTTTTCTAAAGCAAATGCTTTTTATTCCGAACCGATTTATGTAGATAAAAACCTTGATTACAATGGGACTTCGGAAATGATAAATATGTGCGAGGCAAAATTGAATGAACTTCAGGTTAAAGCAGAAAGATTTTAAGCGCGCATTAATGCGGGCAGTAAACAAATATGTTGGATGTACTTTTTAAGAATTATATCGTTTCCTTTTGTTGCAGTTTATTTTCTTGTAATCAGGATTAGAAGCTTGTTCTTTGATAAAAATGTTTTTAGCTGTAAACGTGCGGATGCAAAAGTTATATCTGTTGGCAATATAACAACCGGCGGTTCCGGCAAAACGCCTTTAGTTATATTTTTAGCTGCCTTTTTGAAGCTGGAAAAGAAAAAAGTCGGTGTGTTAAGCAGAGGCTACGGGCGCAGATCCTCAGGATACAAACTTGTCAGTGACGGTAAAAAAATCTTTGCTTCAGTTGATGAAGCTGGAGATGAAATCTTTTATACAGTAAATGAATGTAAAATTCCTGCTGCCGTATCTGAAAACAGGTACGAAGGTGCTGAGAGATTAATTAAAGAGACCGGAATTAATACTGTCTTGCTCGATGATGGATTTCAACACCGATGGATTTACAGGGACATTGATATTTTAATATTTGAGCAAAAATTCTTGAACGAGTCTGGTTTTCCAAATC
>Ga0210099_1000624_pt1 | contig 10900 bp, 8 predicted proteins | sample Joice_ThreeSqA_D_4_FD_184872 | JGI IMG/M metagenome (GOLD analysis project Ga0210099, IMG submission 184872) | Wetland microbial communities from San Francisco Bay, California, USA, that impact long-term carbon sequestration - Joice_ThreeSqA_D2... | ecosystem: Environmental > Aquatic > Marine >...
CATCGGCAATCACACGATACAGAATCTTTCCTTCAGCAGATTCGGCATAAAAGGCACCATCTTCTGTCTGCAGAACCCGCAGCAATTCAGCCTTAACTCCTCTTTTTTGTAGTTCCTTTGCTGTCATATTGAATACTCCTTTCTCGGTAATATTTGGATGTTTAAGAAATCACGGCATTGTTAATGATTAAAAGGGCGTGCCGTCTTCACCTTGACCTTCTTCAAATCCACGACCATCGGTTTTGATAAATTCCAGCGTATTGGCAATCAATTGAAATGAACTCCTTTGAACGCCTTCGTCTGACTCCCATTTTTGCTGATCAAGGTAACCTATAACAGCTATACGGGCGCCCTTATGAAGGTAGCGTTGGGCGGTTTCGGCCAGTCTTTGAAAGCAGGTGATTTTAATCCAGCCGGTCTTTTTCTTCGATGATCTGAAAGCCAAATTGAAGCTGGCCACAGGGTCTCCCTCTGATGAATAGAATACCTCTGGATCGGCACCTAAATTTCCCGTCAGAATGCAAGAATTCAACATAGTCTTCTCCTTTCATTGGATTTTGTTTATCTTGATGACCTGAAAACGAATTGGATTACGATACAGGCGATTGAAAGAATGAAAAGTATCCAGCGAATTTCCTGGGGCAGGATTGATAAAATGAATGCCACTGCGATGATGACCAAAATCAAAATTACGAACCAAACGGACCCTCTAATATAGTTCAATAGGCAGCCTCCTGACGTATTAAGGGTTGTTCAATTTTTCTTTTATCCGGATAAAAAGATACCAGACGATTGGCCACAGCTCTGCGTAATACACGACTTTCACCTCCTTTCATGATAAATTTGTGTAATGGATTTCCGTAGTCCTACAATAATTAATATATATAGAGGGGAGATTTATCCCTGAATATTAGGGCGAGATTGACTCTGGAAGCCAGGCAAAGGGGTGCTGGCTGATTAGATTTGCAGATGAAATCTATTATAAATTAGAGGGATTGCGTAAGTGTGGGAGGAGGCACGTAAATATTTAAAAAGTGTAAAGCCAGAATATAAAATATTTGATATAAGTAACCTCCAATGGATAATCTGGTAGAGAAAGAAAGACTCGGTAATTCCAAAAACTGTCGCTTGAACATTTTGTAGAATTCCTAAAAATAAGGGTATTCTTATGAATTATGCTGATCCGGTTAATAAGTTGCTAAACTATGGCAATTGCCAAGAAATAAAGGGGTGGCCTGACTATTTGAAACTTGGTTTGACCCATGAGCATATCCCTGATTTAATTCGTATGGTGACGGACCGCGAGCTTCTATGGGCAGATCAGGACAGCATGGAGGTGTGGGCGCCTGTACATGCTTGGAGAGCATTAGGACAGCTCAGAGCAGAGGAGGCAATAAAACCCTTAATTGGTCTATTTAACGAGCTGAGTGAGGACGATTGGGCCTCAGATGAATTACCGGAAGTTCTGGCCCTATTTGGTACAAAAGCAATCCAGCCCTTAAGAGAACATTTGTCTGATTCTTCGAATAAAGAACTTGCCCGAGCCACCGCTGCTAACTGCCTGGAAGAAATTGGAAGTAAAAACCCATCACTCAAAAATGACTGTATATCCATATTAGTTGATTATTTAGACCAATCCACTTTTGATGTGTCCACATTAAATGGACTTGTCATCGCCCACTTAATCGGATTAGAAGCTGTCGATTCAATTGATGTCATTCGCAAGGCATTCAACAATGGAAATGTTGACCTCACAGTCGCTGGTGATGTAGAGGATGTCGAAATTCTGCTCGGGTTAAGGGCAGAAAGAGAAACTCCACAACCAAATTATTTAAATCCTGAATTCGAGGAGCTATCCAGTAGTTTTGATAGCTTTAAAACGAAAAAGAAAAAAATTGGACGAAACGATCCGTGCCCCTGCGGCAGCGGTAAAAAGTATAAAAAATGCTGCTTGAATAAAACATCCCCGCATTAAAAGTCGGGGCTTTAAGTCAATTATAACTGCTGATGATCTAACAATTAATCATCCTGTCTTTTCTATGCCAAATCAGTCATCCTCACAAACAGGAATAATCACAGAATCAATCCGTGGAATTGTGGATCGCGTCACCTATCACAATCCGGACAGCGGATGGTCTGTGCTTCGCGTTTTATCGTTCAATAATCCTCATCAGCAAGAGACTGTAATTGTTCACCAGACCAAAGTGTTTGCCGGAGCGACGATGGAGTTTCATGGGGCATGGATTATTCATCCTAAATTCGGCCGTCAATTCAAAGCCATTAAAGCTGTTGAAAGAAAACCGGCAACCACAGCGGCACTTGAGAAATATTTGGGTTCGGGTCTCATCAAAGGGGTAGGCCCCAAAACAGCGAAGAAAATCGTGCACCATTTTGGTAAGAAAACACTCGATATATTTGAAGAAGAGATTGAAAGACTTACTGAAATAAAAGGAATAGCACAAAAAAAGCTGGCAATGATCGGGGATGCCTGGATTGAACATCGTGCCATCAGGGAAGTGATGATGTTTTTACAACATCATGGCATAAGCACCCTTTTTGCTGTGCGTATTTACAAGGAATATGGTGATAATGCCATTGCCTATGTAGCTGAGGATCCATACCGGCTGGCAAACGATTTTTACGGTATCGGATTCTTTTCAGCCGACAAGGTCGCATTAAGCATTGGTCTTGATATTGACAGCCCGGAGAGGATCATGGCCGCTATAAAGCATGTTCTGGCGGCAAGCCGTGAGTTTGGCCACTGTTATCTGACAGAATCACAAATAGGGGCACAGGTTAAAGAATTATTGGAATTGGACCTCAACGATCGTCTACCAGCTTTCCTCAAACGTATGAAAGAAAGCGGAGATGTCATGGTTCGTGAACTCACCACACCGGAGGGAGCAACCGAATCATGCTACTATTCCAAGTCTCTTTATTTTGATGAACTGTATGTTGCAAAGAAAATATCGAACATGAAAAATCCGCTTCTGGTTGACAAGAAACGGGTTGAAAGCTGGATTGAAAGATATTGTCGGAGCAAGGGCATTTCTTTGAGCGCTGAACAGGCCGCTTCAGTTAAAGGTATTGTATGTGAACGGTTCTCGATTTTAACCGGGGGGCCTGGTTGCGGCAAAACAACCACAACGCTTGTGTTGGTTAACTTGCTTGAAGCCATGAAGCTCAAAGTCTTGTTGGCGGCTCCTACCGGTCGTGCCGCTCAGCGAATGATAGATGTGATTGGAAAAGAGTCTAAAACGATTCACCGCCTACTGGAATGGCAAATCGGCAAATTTAAAAGAAATGAAGAAAACCCCCTTGAAGCTGATTTTCTGATAGTTGACGAATGCTCTATGTTGGATATCAATCTGACGGCCTCCCTGTTAAAGGCTGTTCCGCCTAAAAGTCAGATTCTTTTCATTGGTGACGCGGATCAACTGCCATCCGTTGGTGCCGGAAACGTGCTCCGGGATATGATCGCCTCAGGAATGGTTCCTTGTTACAGATTAACCAAAATCTTTCGACAGGCACAGGAATCGCTTATCATCCGATACGCCCACCAGATCAACAACGGGGAGATGCCCTACATCGATTCGCCGTTTAAAAAACCAGAAATATGGGAACAAAAAGCTGATTGTTTATTCATGGACTCCGACGAGGCAACTCAGGAACAGTTGGGATTTATTACCAGGGTGAAAAGATTTTATGAAATGAAGGCGCCCGAACTTAATAATGAGATTCTCCCAGATACCAATCTATATGAGTTCCGAACGAATGAACCTTTAGTGCCTTATGAAACGGAATTGAAAGTTCCTAAGAAGTTTCAACATGTCAATCTTGAAAATGTGCTCCGATCAGAGGGCCGGACAGATGAATTGTTGTCGGTATTAAAAAAAGTTCATCCTTGGTCGTCGTTGCATTACGGTCTTTCAGCTGCTGGTGTGGTCCAAAAGCTTTATTTAGAGTGGATACCAAAATATTTTGGAAACGATATTGAAATACAGATTATCACTCCCATGACGAGAGGGAGTTTGGGCACAGTCAGCTTGAATAAGATGATCCAGGAATCTACCAATCCGCCACAACGGGGGAAAAGTCAGCTGCAGGTTGGCGAAAGAATCTTCAGAGTAGGAGATCGGGTCATACACCGAAGAAACAATTATGATCTGGGGGTATTTAACGGTGATATTGGTGTTATTCAGGAAATTGACAACGAAGAGCTGACATGTGTGGTATCATTTTTCCCGGATAAACGATTAGTAGAATATAAACGCGAAGACATTTCTGAACTCGATCTGTCCTACGCCATCACAATCCACAAATCACAGGGAAGCGAGTTTGGGACGGTGATTATCCCGGTACTCACCCAGCATTTTAAAATGCTGTTTCGAAATCTTATTTATACCGGTCTGACAAGAGCCAGAAAACTCGCTGTTTTGGTCGGGACTCGCAAGGCTTTGGCCATGGCGGTAAAAAATCAGGATACCAGTCAACGGCAGACTTATCTGAAAGAGCTTTTGCAATAGAGTATTGGTGTCACCAATACATAATATAATCAGACAATTGACCAGATTCGATTCAGGCACGACATCCCCAATTTGGGCACTTTCAAAATTTTAAAGACTTGCTTATGCAATATGCATTTGGACACTTGCCGGACTATCAAGTATCCCTGACGCTCATTAAATTCTCTACTACAATTTCAAATTTAATTGGATTTCTATAAATTGGTGGATCCCATTTTTATTTGGACAAAATATGTAGCCTCTGAATGAATCACCATTCTTAGCGATTAAATGCTCCTACCCGTCGACGGTAAATCACAAACAATATCAAGAAAACCATTATAATCCCCACTCTGTGCGTCCATCGCCATGGGTTAATCGTCGATGGATTAGCCTGAGTTTTAGAGTTGGTGGCACTTATGAAGCAGGCCCCACCTCCGCCACCCGAGGATGTCGTTATAGCACCATTTCCTGCCGGGTTTACACCTATACCGGCCGGGTCTATTATAATTCCGTTTTCAATCCCGTCCAAATCACCAAAGCCGCCATCTTTGACAAGTACTGTAACAGATTTTCTATCTTCACTAAATTCAGAGTATGCAGAATAATCGTACCAAGCACCTTCAATGGGGTCATATTTATACCATTTACTGCCCTCCGGAGCTGCTTCTGAGAAGTAAATTGTTACAAGGGCTTCGTCACCGGGTTGTTCCACGATTATTTTATAGTCAATCAGGCCAAAAGGTATATCCTCCGGCTTTGGAACGTCGCCAGCAGGATTGGGTTGCAACTCTTGCGGATCCTCTGCCTCAACGGAAAGGAGTTCAAGAACGGTATCAGATCCTTTCACACTAATGCCGATATTTGCATTACCAACTTCGGATTTTAGGACCATTATATCTTTTTGACTTGCATCATCTATTCCGTCTCCATCTAAATCTTGTATTCCCTCAACTTCTTGATGATCAGGCACTCCGTCATTATTAGCGTCTTCAAAATTTGCATCTGTCATGAAGTAGGCCGGTTCGGACCATTTGGAAGGTCTTCCTGCAGTGTCAAAATATCTGACCTTCCAATAATAGGTTGTATTTTCAGTTAGGATAAGACGTGGCACCTTTAACGATGTTAAAGAAATTCCAGTGTTAATATTTAAAATGCAAAGATCGTTGTTTCCTTCGACGAAAATTTGCCATTGAGTACCGGTATGGTGATCATCAGCGTCCTCATCATAAAAGGGACTCGCCTCCAAAACTGGAATTAAATCAACCATGCTTTGATTTGTTGGTGAATAAATTTCAGGTTGATTTGGTGCCAAGTTAGTGTCAAAAATAGTTGGATCTGTCTCGTTGGAATACTCGTCAATATTGACAACTCCATCTCCATCAGGATCTTCATCTGCATCCTTGGTCAATGGATCCAGTCCGTATAGCAATTCCCACGCATCTGGTAATCCGTCTTCATCATCGTCACCATCTGCGTTGTTGCCAAGTCCATCACCGTCGGTATCAAGCCATTCATTCGGATCTGATGGAAATGCATCTTCAGAATCGGGCACCCCATCACCATCTTCGTCACTAACTGATTCTTGAGTAACGATAATCCTACAGTTATCGGTATCCTGTAACCCCTCTTTGTCTAAAACGGCCAATCTGAAACTCAAAGTTGCTCCCCATGAACTGACGTCTGGAGCTACAAATGTTGTTTCCATCCCTTGAAAATTTGAAAGCTGAACGCTTGGGCCACGTGTTTGTTCCCAGAAATAAGAGGCAATATTACCTTCAGAATCCGATGAGTTTTTGGCGCTAAGAGTGACTACTGTTCCCTCACTAACCGTTTGGTTTGGTCCAGCATTAGCTATCGGTGGTTGATTATTCAGAGAAAAAGTTGCCGAGATTGTATGATTTCGGGTCACGTTAGTAAACGTATAGGAAGTCACCGCACCTACAGTGGCGCCATCCACCAGAGCATCCAATACATGATAGCTATTATTCGGTATAATTGTAAAAGCTTGATTAGCACCATTGTCAACAATCAAATTACCTGAGGGTGAAATCCTTCCATTGATACCAGCCGAAGCGGTAATTTGATGCGTAATTGGAGACGGTGCTGATATTGTTATGTTATGACAGTTTGACCATCCGGAGGTTGCCTCATGAGAATCTTTTGCCATGGAACGAACACAGAAATTACCTGGCGAAGACCAGGTATGGCTTTGAGATGATGATGATCCCCAAGCTGAAAGGTTACCATCGCCCCAATTATAGCGGTATTCCAATGGATCGCCGTCCGGGTCGTCAGAACTGGTATTAAAATTATATTGTGTTTCGGTACTACCACTTGAAGGACCAGACGGAACCGATGGTTTGGTTGGACTATTATTTGAATTGGTGTTAAGTAAAGTATACACCAATTCCTCTGAGAAGCTGCTTTCATTTCCTGAATAGTTATAAGCTTTTGCGGCAAGGAAGTAGGTCACACCTTCTTGAAGGTCGACGATTGTGTATTCAGTGACATTACCGACATCCTCAGAATGAGTGTAATTGCCGCTGGAAGTTCCATAGTATATTTTGTATCCAGCCAGATCTGCTTCGTTATTAGAATCCCAGGCCATCGTTATATCAGCGGAAAATGCAAATGGGCATAAAATTAACGGCACAAGAAGGATGGCTAAGGTGAAGAGGTGCTTGATATATGATCTGCGGTGACAGCCATTTTCGAAATGAGTGATAAAACATTGTTTTAATAAAAATGTTGATAGACTTTTACCTTGAGATAAAAATTTTATTGGCATAGCAGCCACCCCCCCCATATGTATCTTATAAATCATATTCCTAAGGTAGAATAGCAAGGGTGGTGCCACTTTTAGCTAAAATCATAATAGGGATAAAAAGGAAAAGGGGATGGATTATAACAACTTAAGATGATGATATTAATTCAATTATTATTTAAGTAAGAGAATGCTGGTAGTCTTATGGGGACGCTAAAAATCATAATAAAATTATATATTATAATACATCAATGTATACTACATTATACACCACACACGGTTGGATATCACACAATGAATAATTCCACCGTGTATAAAAGTGTATCTATAAATTTTTGTGGATGTCTACTTTACTATTCAATTTGTTTTCTGATAAATACGGTTAATATCCTAAGACTAATGAAATCAATAAGTTAAGATCATGGCATACAATTTGAAGGGATAAGTCCTTAGAAAAAGGAGTCCAACCATGCATAATGCGACGTCAATAGGTAGATCTCTGCTGTGGACAGTTACAGTTTTAGCCGTCTCATTTTTACACACCGGAGTACCCGAGGCCCAACAGTTTTTGGCCATAGACCCAGGGATCCGCGGCGGTGAACCAGGAGCAGGGGAGCCGATTGCCGGGTTGACCGATAGGGAACAGGATTTCTTTGAGGTCGGCAAAGATGACTTCGAGGAGACCGAGGAAGTGGTGAATGGTATCGGGCCCCGGATGAACCTCGACAGTTGTGTCGGCTGTCACAACCAGCCAGCGACCGGTGGTACCAGCCCGGCAGTGAACCCGCAAATGGCGTTCGCCTCGAAAGACGGCGGTACGGACAGCATTCCATTTTTTATCAGGATCGACGGGCCGGTTCGCGAGGCCCGGTTCAAGTTCAACCCGGACGGCACCCGGGATGGGGGGGTGTACAACACCTTTACGATCTCGGGGCGAACCGGAGGCGTCGACTGCATTCTGGACCAGCCCGACTTCGAGAGGGAGTTCGCAAGAAACAACTTGATCTTCAGAATTCCGACTCCTCTCTTCGGCGCGGGTCTGATTGAGCAAATCCCCGACAGCGTGATTCTCGCTAACCAGGCCGCCAATCCTAATGACAAGAGACGGCTGGGCATTGGCGGACGCCCCAACCGGGCCAAGCCGGGGCGCGTCACGGGGGAGACAAACAAGAACGGAAACGACGGAATGATTGCCCGGTTCGGTTGGAAGGCGCAGAACCAATCCATGCTTATGTTCTCCGGTGAGGCTTACAACGTCGAGATGGGTATTACGAACGAGCTGTTCCAGTCTGAACGCGAGCAGGACCCTGCATGCCAATTAGTCCGTGTCCCCAACGATGTCACCGACACCGAATCTATTACCACTCCTCCCGGTGGCCTGAGCGCGATCAATTTGTTTGCATTCTTCCAGCGGTTCCTGGCGCCTCCCACACCGTCGACGGACACCCCGGGTGGAGCGGCCTCGATCAACAACGGACGAGAGGTATTCGAGCGCGTCGGATGTGCTTTCTGCCACACATCGACGCTCACGACGGGCGATTCAACCGTGGCGGCGCTGCGTAATCAACCCGTCAACCTGTATTCGGATCTTTTACTCCATAACATGGGTCCGGATCTGGCTGATGATATCCTACAGGGACAGGCACTGGGAGATGAGTTCCGGACCGCACCTCTCTGGGGCCTGGGGCAGCGCATCTTTTTCATGCACGATGGGCGAACCAGCGACCTGGTTGAGGCGATCCAGGAGCACAAGGACCCCGGAAACGAGCATAGGAGCCGTGGAAACAAGCACAAGAGTAGCGGAACCGAAAAGTTCAGACCGTCAGAGGCGAACGCTGTCATCGACAACTTCGAGCGGCTCGGGGAGCAAGAGAAGCAGGACGTCTTGAATTTCCTTCGCTCGTTGTAGATTCGCTCCGGGTATCTGCAAAAATCAGCCCTCTCAAAATTGCAGGCAGCTTTAACAAATCAGTATCCTACTGTAATAATTTTTTATTGTGATATCACTTTTACTCAAGTGTAAAAATCCGCCAATTACGTTCCAATCTGAGATTGTAGATTAGGTATACGAAACCCACACTTCGGCTGGATTGTGGATTGCGGCTATGATGGTGCAATTCTAATAAGCTGAAATTTTTAACATTTGCAAAACACATCCATAATCATGAAATTCTTAGATTGGGGCAAGACATTGAATCCTTGCCCCAGTTTTATTTTAGCCATAAAGGTTTTCAATCCATTTCAAAGCTTCAATATCGCTAATTTTTCCCAAATACCTCTGAGTGGTCGAAAGATGGGCATGGCGGAGAATGATCTTTGACACTATCTCAATCGGTGTTCCGGCGCGAGATGCATACGTTGCACAAAAGCGCCTGAGATCATGTGGCCGTAGATAGATTCCAACCAACTTGCCGGCCTTGTTTACCATCACCCGGCCGGCATTATAGGTGATTGGAAATATTCGTTGGTATGGTTCAATACCCTTATCTTTGCTATATTCCTTTAACCGATCAGCCACCTTTTGAGGGATAAATACTAATTCAGAATCCTTACCGCTTTTCGGATCCGGCAATGTTATTTTGCGACCCTGGACGTCAATGGGACTGATTTTTAGCACCTCACCGATTCGCATCCCACCACGAGCCATTAATTCAAGCATAATGCGATTGCGCGGATTAACCGTTTTGAAAATAATCTCATCGATTACCTCCTTTTCAATGATAGGCCACGGTGGTGGTTTGCGGTCCTTGAATATTTTCCTCAAAATGGGTGTGTCACACGGATTCTTAATGTTTGAATCAATGGAATTTATGATGAAATTGAAGAAGGCTTTGAGGCTGGAATAACGATTGCGTTTGGTGGTTTGTTTGGTTCCGTCAGTGAGTTTGGTCAGAAAAGAAAGGATTTCCTCTGGGGTGATTGCATCTACCCCTTTGTCACCAAATTCAGTCTGGAACTGATTGAAGATAAACTCATAATTCTTAACCGTAATTTTTTTTAGAATTGATCCTGTGGTACTCCTGATACGATTGGGTTGCCTGAGAGATTTTCATTTGACACCTCCTTGTTTGGGATTAATTATGATTTGACCTTGGCCAACATGTTCGGATACTAACATAAAGAGGGATCGAATTTCAGGAAAAATTACCAGAATTAGGGAAAATCCATGGGACTTAGCATAAGAGTTTTCATTGTCGAAGATGATGATTCAATAAATCGGCTTCCACTGGCCAAGTATGAACGGTTGCTTAAACGTAGCTCTGATGAGCGCTTATTAAAATATGCAAGCGAATCCGTTACGCCTTGCTTGTTGTTGATTTGGTTAATCGACAACCAATAGAAATAGTAAGGGACCAATTTGGCTTTTTAGATTTTGACGCTGAGGGACGGCTCAAGATTGATGAACACGAAAAAAAAGAAAGTTTAGCATTCTACATGCTTGCACCCATATTATCTGAACAAACCAATAGCCCGGTTATCGATGCGCGGCATAAATTTGCAAAAAAAAGCTATCTTGACAAATATAGCTGGGTACCGACGGATGAAATAATCGCCGCCATAGCAAAGGCCATATTTGGTAAATCTTTCTAACAGTGAATCTACCCTGTCAAAAGATGCGACCCTTGTA